>Ga0079300_10000001_pt1 | contig 91426 bp, 114 predicted proteins | sample Wag4_2014_7_11_FD_74799 | JGI IMG/M metagenome (GOLD analysis project Ga0079300, IMG submission 74799) | Fresh water microbial communities from Ohio, USA - Utica-2 Time Series HT 2014_7_11 | ecosystem: Environmental > Aquatic > Freshwater > Water tank | place: USA: Ohio | collected 2014-07-11
TGCCCATTTAATAAGCTTGGGTGAGTTTTGTTTAAGAATCCAAGAGGCAAAACTATATCTTGCATAGGAAGGAGAATACATTCCACCCCAACCCGCTTGGAATAAAAACTTCTTAGGAAAGCCTGTTACTCTATCAATCTTATCTTTACTTATAATAACATAAGCCTTACCCCAGTTTTGAAAGTTCCAGGATTCAGGGTTGACTTCACCAAACTCTGCATCAGGAGCATTCCAGCCATGGGGAGAAAGCCATTTGGTTCCTTGGCTTAAAAGAATCATGCCTTCTTCAGACTTAGGCTTCCATATTTCCCAGTTGCTATCTTCTAAAATTTTAGTAGCATCCTTTGTGTAATCTTTTAAATCAACAGCAGTTAATAGGTCATCTTCTTGGGTTGCTAAAAGTTGAGAGTCTTTTTCATCCTCTTCTATAAGTTTACTGAACTTTTCGTTTAATAATTTAAAGTATTTATTCATATTCACATAATTTAGCTAATAAAATAAAGAGACCACCCCAGAATATATGAATATTAAGGAGTGGTCAATCTATCGACACACGGGTGAAAGGATAAGGCCGGTGTTAATAGCAAGTTAATGCCCCCACCTATATTTAGCCTACTTTATTTAATAAATAACCTTTATGAGTGGTTTCATCTCTTTATACCACTTAAAGAAGTCACGTTCATTCTTAGACTCAGCTAATATTCTTAAAAGAGTCTTAAGCAATAGTTGGGACCTTTCATGAAGGAGTAACTTTTCTTTAAATTGTGTAGTATAGTAGTTTTGAGCAGACTGTGTAGCCCATACCTTTTTATAGTGAACCTTACTAATAGCAACCATGTCACAGAAGATGTCAATAACATAGTCATAAGGAAGTTGATGTGGTATGAATACCCTATCTTCAGAACCAACACTATCAACCCAGAATCCATAAGCTTTAATGGGTTTAATCTTTTTAAACATGTTAAACCAGAATATACCCATCTTAAAACGATAGTGTTTATGTACTTTGTTATAAAGCTTTGTTTGTTGTTTTGTCATTAGTTTAATCCTTTACAGGTATGTTTAGTTTATTATCTCTAATAGCTTTCATGACTTTTCTAAAACCAGCAAGATTAGTGTAAACCTTTTCTCCATCTTTTAAATAGATAGCATATAATTTAACCGGTTCATTGTAACCCATATTTGCCCAAGTAGAGGTCTTTTCAATAACATCAATCATTTGTAGATTTACTTCCCCAGTATAATTGTTCCAGTAGTTAACGTACTTATGGAATGTTTGGATAGTTATCATTATATTAAATTTAACAGCCATACTAATAACCAATAAACTCAACCAATCTTTGTAACCACATGAGTATTTCTTCATTACTCATTTCTCTAATCCAGTTATGGATTGCATTATATTCTACATCCCAACGTTCTGACCAAAGTTCTTCTTTTTCTACCCAATCTGGATTTTCTTCAGTCCCAATGTTTTCAAGGTATTTTTCTTTATAATCATCTGGTAGATAGTCTGCATAGTCTTCAGTATCGCATTCTTCATGAATGGTGCGAGCAAGTTCATGAATTGTAGCGTTAAAACCTTCTCTTGGATATTCATTCCAAATGCGAGAAAACTCCTGTAAAATTAACATGTTTTCTTTAAACGTTTGTGATTCTAAAGGATTGTCTCCAGCAACAGGGTAGGTGATACCTTCATTCTTTTCATCTAATAAAGTAATCTTTATATCAAGATTGCCTTCTTTAATTTCTTTTTGAATTAAATCAAAATTATAACCACCTGGCCATGCTCCTTCAGGGGCATCTACTTCGTATGTTTGTTTAACTGTTCTAACAACAATGAATTTTTTTCTAGGTTTCTCTTCAACCTTCTTAGTAACTTTCTTTGTAGTTTTCTTTGCTTTAGGCATACTATTTACTTTCTTTAATGACGGTAACATCATCCAACAAAGTTAATAATCTGTCCATCTTGTCTTGTGGGACATTGACAAAGCTAAGTTGAATTTCATTGAAGATAGTAACAAGTCGATTGACCTTATTAATAACATCTTCTAATGTAGCATCTTGGCTTAATGGTTGAACATTAACATTAACACGGACACCAGTGTTTTCATAACCAGGTAATGTTTCAACTGCTTCTAATTGTTCTTCTGTCAACGTAAGATTTTTTTTGTTTTCTTGTTCCATTGTGGAATCTCCTTTTAACAATACATACGTAAGAATGTTTCCATATCCTTACGTACTTCTGTTAGTTCTTTTAATAGACCTTGTTCTCCAGCCTCAATTCTTTTAATGAGGCTAATCATTCTTTCAAACATTTCAATAACTTCTTCTTGCATGTTATTCTCCTTTTAAGTCTTCTTGCTTGATAAACACACCATTGATGAGTTTACCCTTACGGTCTTTAATGACATCGTAAGCACTGTCAATCGCTTCTTGTAAGTCTATGCCTAAGCGTAAGGATAAGATAACCATCACCACATAAACATCACCTAAGCTATCCTTGATGACTTCCATGTTGTTCTTTGCTAAACCACTTGCCAGCTCACCAACTTCTTCCATGAGTTTAACCATTTGCTTGCTTGGGTCAACCTTATCTAAGCCACGGTCAATAGCCCATTGCTCAATCTTTGCTTTTGTATCTTCCATATTGTTACTCCTTATTAGATTCAATAAACATATTCACTGCTGTCGTAATCATATACACAGCGAAGATGTAAAGAAATTCAATCAACTTAACAGTAAATGTGGCCGATGTAATAATGCCATGATGTGTTCCTAGCATTCCTGCCATATCGATTGCATACCAAATCAGCAACCCCATTAAAATGTATCTACCTACCTTAATCATTTATATATCCCCCTTTCTTGTTAAACTTCGTAGTCTAACTCAATGTTATCTCTCATTGAGAATATAACCGATATATAAATTACAGCTGTTAGTAAATATATTCCCACAAGTAAATGTAGGTCTATAAATGCTTTATTGATTTGATAGAATAGTTCCCAGTTCATTTAACATCCTCTAAAAGAGAATCTAACTCTCTTTGTAACCTTGCTAGTTCCATTCTATAGTCCTCACTTGGTCTTGGTATCTTTCTAAGAGATTCCATATCAACTACTATTAAGGCTACCCACTTATTCCATTCAGGTGAGAATGGTTCTAACTTCTTTGGTCTAGACACTATTAGTCACCCACTTCGATTTCTTCAAGGGTAGATGCATCAATCAAAAGCCATTCAGGCTCTTCACTGTTGTCTTGGTATAATAACCATAAACCAGCATCATCCTTTAAAATCTTTGTGCCTTCCACAACTTGACCATCTAGATAGTAGTGACCAAAGTTTTGAACTCTTGCTCTATATTTAACCATAATATCTCCTATACTATATTATACAATCTTTTCTCGGCAATTGCAACATATACTTTAAGTAAAGATGAAAAGGGTTAAAAATACTAATAACCCTTCATTATATTATACAACTATTAATCTCTATATAGCTTATTTTTAATTCTAGCTAACTTAGACTTTTCTTTCATACGCTTATTCTTTTTAATGAAGAATTCATGTTTTCTATATTCCAAGAATATTTCTTGGTTCATGACTTGCTTCTTGAATCTGCGTAACATAGAGTCCACTGATTCTAATCCATCTTCAGGCTTACCTGTAGCAACTAGTTCAGCTTCAGTCTTATTCCTAATGACTCGTGCCATTCAACAACACCTACCCTTTCTTTATACCTAATTAATTTAGCAGACAAAATAACCTTATTATACAACTTTATTTAGAACTTGATGCAACATTATGAATGTCTGGAATCTTAGATAACTTTCCACTTGTTACAATATCCTTAAGTTTAATAGGTTTATAGTTAATATGCTCAGCACATATGTTAAGATGTTTATCATCTTGGTAAGTTGTTTTAGAATGGTCATGGCCATGAATGTTATAGGCATACTTAAACTCAACAGGTTCATGAGTTAATAATATCTTATGACTAATCATTAAAGGTCCTTCAAAGACTTCATCCACATAGTCTTTATAGAAGGATGCACCCTTATCATGGTTACCTAATAGGAGAACCTTATAGCCTTTAATCTGTTTAAGGAACTCTGGGTTACCAATATCTCCAAGGATAATAATAGTGTCTTTCTTTCCGAGAACACTATTGATAGACTTAACCTGGTCATCATCTGTGATTGGGTTAGCACGAAAAGCATTAGCCTCTATGTCAGAGAAGTGTGGGTCACTATAAAAGAATATAGTACCACCACGATACCAATGGCGAAAAGAATGATATAAATGTTTAACTTGCATAAGACTCCTTCTTGTGGTTGCAGGAGATGGAATTGCACCATCGGTCTTCAGGTTATGAGCCTGACGAGATACTACTTCTCTATCCTGCGATATATTATTTGCTCCAGATAATCGTGTTTGATAATATTTCGTGGAGCAAATAGGTATGGTCTTTGGGTGTGCAGTTTCAATCACACGTATTGATTACTAGGGCATGTACCCGAATGGGCGAACCCTTAAAACTTCATCAACCTGTATTTTCTTCCAGTGCCTTTTAATGCTTGGCTACCAAAGACCATCTATTATATTATACAACTAATCTTCGTATTATGTCAATAACTACACAAAACGATTTCGTAAAGTGTATTATCTGTTATTTTCTAACCACTCTATAACCAGTGGGTCACAGGGAGAAGCACATTCATCCCAAGGAACTACAACACACATTTGAATGCAGACAGGCTCTTCAACTACTATTGGTTCAGGTAAAACACATATCTCTATTGTGTTGGATGCTGTGTCTTGTATTGTTGGTGTGATTGAAAACATAGTTAAGCCTAATAACAAAGAAGATAAAATTAATGCTTTCATGATGTCTATTCTCCTATAAGGGATTCAACCACTTTCCAGTTAATGATGGAGAAGAATGCTTCTATATAGTCTGGTCTTCTATTTAAGTAATTAAGGTAGTAAGCATGTTCCCACACATCCAGGCCAAGAAGAGGAACACCTTCAAGTAAAGGTGTGTCTTGATTAGGTGTAGAGGTAACCTTAAGTTTACCGTCCTTATCAATAATAAGCCAAGCCCAGCCAGAGCCAAATTGCCTTTTAGCGGCATCAGCGAATTGTTCTTTAAACTTCTCAAAGCTACCGAAGTCTTGTTTAAAGACTTCCATGAGTTCTTTAGAGGGAGGAACAAACGTATTGGCTGGGGTCATAATCTTCCAGAACAGACTGTGGTTAAAGTGACCACCTCCGTTATTCCTAACGTCTGTTTTGATATCTTCTGGAAGCTTATTTAAGTTTAGCAGCAAGGCTTCAATAGATTGTTCAGGAATGTCTGGATGTTTAGCCAGAGCTTCATTGAGCTTATCTACATAGGCCTGATGATGCTTTCCATGATGGGTCTTCATTGTGACCTCATCGATGAAAGGCTCTAAGGCATTAGTTGCATAGGGTAATTCTGGTAATGTGAATTTCATATCCTTACTCCAATGTGGTTAGGTTAACACGTCTATAACCAATCTCTGCATCCTTTAGGTAGTCTTTAAAGTTTTTAAAGGTATAGTTAGGAGAGTAGCTATCTATCTTGTTTAATTCATCTTGGGTAAATCTTTTTTCTACGTAGCCTCTTTCATCTAAGTCAAATAGTTTAATAAGGTTATATTCTCTTTGATTCTTGTCTTTAATCTTGAGTGTCTTTTCAACTTGTTCAATAATATAACGATAAGTATTAATAGCCTTAAACATTTTGTCATGGGCTCTTCTAATAATTTCTTCGTCATGTCTTGGCTTGTCTATACTAATCTTAACAAGAATCTTGTGTAAGCCTTTTCTTAATGCTTCTAATCTTTCATAGTATTTCTTAATGATGACATGAAAGTTTTCTTTAGTATATTCCTTGAGCTTGATGATTAATGCTTCAGGGTTTAATCTATAACCTGACTTATCATATTTAGTTCCGAAATCGTAGCTACCAACTTCTGAAGGTGATTTTCTTTCGATAGAACCTTGCTTGGCTACTTCTCTTTCCTTTTGAATGTCTCTAGAGAAGTTATCAGGCTTTGAAGTATCAATAGCAGTAAACTTCTTAGTGCGTTGTAAAATAGCAGTCTTAGACATCTTACCTATTTCTTTTCTTTCATTTTCCCATCTAACAGACTTATTGTCATTGACACCTGGGATATATACAATTCTTTCTATGACTGTTGGATTATAATAGTCTTCATATTCTAAATAGAAGATAGGAAGATAAGGTTCTCTAAGATGTTGGTCTCTTGGAGAAGTGGGAACAGGAACATTAAGGAACTCAGCCTTGTTTAAATCAATAGTACCACCGGGGATATTGACAGTGTCGTTTTCCTCTCCTGTAATCTTAACTCTTAATCTATTACCATCTGTTTGGTTTTCTTTATTTTTCTTTAACCAATCTTGTAGCCATTGTGGCATGGATGGGCTAAACACTTCTTGTAGAATAGCTTCTTCTAACTCTTCAGAAGTAGCTTGTTTGTCAATCACTTGTAAACGCTGTTTAAGGAAAGCAAGGTCTGCTTCTGGGACTTGAATGTTATTCTTACCTTTTCTTTTGTTCATCTTGAGAACAAGCTTATTGCAACCCTCAAAAGCACCAAGACCAATGTAGCGTACAGAGTCAGGTAGAAATACTTCTTCTAAGTTCTCACAGCCTTTAAATGCATCTTCACCAATACTGACTAACTTAGCAGGAAGAATAATAGTCTTGAGGTTTTTAGAGTTCATGAAAGATTCATCGCCAATATGGGTGACAGTAGACTTAGGAAAGAATCTAATCACTTCAAATTGATTTTCTTTAAAATCAGTATCTGTGTTAGTATGTTCCGTACCAATAACAATAAGTTCTTTTACTTTACTGCCTTTTAGAGTTTTACCTTTAATATCTAATTGACTTCCGTCTGGTAGTAAGGCAATAACACCACCACCATATCTACCAATATCTCTAACAGATTTAATCGTAACTTTACCAGAGTCAAGTAATTGTTTTATCTTTATAGCCTTTTGAATCTCTGGAAGGTCTTTTAGTCTTGATTGAGATAATTCACCAATAAGATTCTCTTTAGCAATAAAACCTTCAAATTCTGCACTGCTGTCATTGATGTCCATGAAGTCACCAATCTTATAAGGTTTACCTTGTGGGTCTAAGATAACTTGTAATTGATACTTCTCACTGCTATCTTGTTTATTATTAAAGATAACAAGGTTACCACAGTCACCAGAAGAGCCACCTCTTCGTGAACCCCATTCATCTGTGTATTGATGGAAGTAACGTTCTCCACGTTCACCTGTAGAAGCTGTGCACCAGCTAGAGCCACTACCTAACTTCATAGAGGCAGCATAGGTTTTAGGAACCCACACTTCCCACTTGTCTGTTTCAAATAAGAACTCAGCCTGGTCTCCAAGCTCAGCATGTTGTTTGGCTTTTCTTCTAAGTCTTTCCTTTTGAGTGTCTGTCAGTTCAACAGTGTCTAAGGCAGCACGAATCTCAGCAAGAGATTTATAACGGTTAATGTCACTACCACCTGGAGCTTTAATGTTTCTCTTTCTAGAGTTAAAGTCATCAAGGATTTCAGTAACATTACCAAACTCTTCTTCCTTTAATGTTCCACGTAAGAAAGAAGTAATAATCCATTTACCATATGTTCCTAGTCTATCTTGTTCAATCTTAAAGGTAGGGTCAAGAGCAATGAGCTTATCAAACTGCTCACGGCTTAGCTTGTCCTTGTAATAGCCAAAAGCATCATCTAAGCTTTCATTCAGTAATTGTTCTACCAAGTATTCTTGTAATAGGCTCATTCCTTTATCTCCTCTGTCTCATTTAATTTAGCCATTGATTCGTTCTGGAAGTTTAGAAAATACATATAATAAACCTTCTTCTCCAAGGTTACTAATCGGTTTAGGATATTCTATCTTGTATGTCCCTATGTTAGAATCAGTTCCACCATAGTGTTGTTTAACATCATCTTTAGTCTTGCATAGCCACAAGGCATACTTAGCTTCTGGGTATTCACCATGTATAACATCCATGAGAGTTTCAATATAGATATCAAAGTCTTCTATAGCCTCACCACTATCAATGAGCTCAATAAACTCTTTAAGTAGCTTACCTTGTTCTTCTGTGTGCTTAAAGGTTTTTAATACTGTGTCAGGTATATCTATGTTTCCTAGTTCTGTTGTTTCATGAACAACAACTTTAAGTAGACTTCTTTGACCATCACCAAAGTAATCATCATTCCTATAACCCACAGATTCATTCTTGCTTTCTAATAGCCCACGTGTTATATCATCATAGGTATCTTCTGGAATCTTGGTTGTAAGGTTATATGTCTCATTACTACTCGATGTGTTGACCATCAACTCATATATACCCCATTCAATGAGGTAGTACATCCAGCTGATGATAGCTTTCTTCTGGGCTGGGTTAGGAACCTTCCATAAGTCAATATAGGCAAATGGTTCAAACCTATTCCCACCATTAGCCTTGATAAGGTCAAAGGCATCATGTAAGACATAGTAATCATCTCCTTCATAGTCTTGACCATCAAATATCTTAGCGTGGGTTACAAATCTCCCTACGTTAACAAACTTACCTTCCCTAGAAATAAAGATAGGCCCACGTTCTGGATTGTCAGAGAAAGTTAAGGATTTATATACTTCTCTGTGGTCTATGTCTTCTTTAATGATTGACTCACCTAACTTACCTGTGCTATAATATTGTTTAATCAAATCAAGTATTTCTTTAGCACTTTTGTTTTCTAACTGTGAACTATCTATCTTACCTAGTTTTGGTGTATATATTTTTAACTCTTGTTTAATAACATTATTAATAATCTGTAATATCTTTTCATACTGTTGAGATGTAGGTGTATTATTATTAAAGAAAATGAATGCATCACCTTCATATGGACTCCAAATTACAGCAATAGAGCCAGTAAGGGCTTCAAAGGTAATGCTTAAGTCTTCACTTGAAGTAGAAGGAATAAGCCCAGTATGCTTTAAAAACATATCAACCTGTGCATGACTCCAACCATAGTGGGATGATAGGTAACTTCTTTCTGATGCTTCACTTTCACTAAACATATCTATAAAGCTTCCATCTGGTAACAGGTAAGAAGGTGTTCCTTCTGGTATATCTTCACTAAAGCCAAACTCTTCTTTAACAGCATCAATTATGTTTTTGTCGGTTAAAGTTATTGCTTCTAGGTCAACATCTTCACTTAGCTTACCTGTGTTGTAATAATGTTTGATACTATTAATAATATGAGCTGCATCTTTTGACAGTTCATCTCTTCCAGAATCTTTAAGGGTAAATACTACCCCTTTCTTTTTGTTATCTACTATAACCCGTGCTTCCTTATAGTCTAGTTTGCTTAAATATGATTGAAGTTTCTTATACTGTTCTTCAGTAGGTTCTACTTTACCAAGATTGATTCCTGTAAAGTTATACCCATCATTAATAGCAATAGAGTTAGTAACCTCTTCAAAGAATGTGCTCCCTGTAGTGACAGGTGGAACAGTCATACCAGCATCTGCTAAAAACTTATCAACAAAGGAATGGTCTATGGTTTCTCTTTTTGTGCCGTCGTTTGTATAAACGATGTTTGTTAAAAAGTTACCATCAGGTAATATATAGAAGTCTTCTCCAGCTTGAATATCAAACGTATGAGGGGTAATCTTAAAGTATTCATCAGAACTTCTTAGGATGTTTAAAACATTTTCTTTAGTAGCCGGTATTGTTTCGAGTTCAACATCATTGGCTTCCATCATTCTTGAGCCTTCCATCTTTCTTGTGATATAGTATTCTTTTATTACATTGATTATTGTCTTTGCTTCGTCAACAATCCTGTCTGTTTGAGAGTTAATATGGAAATCTTTAAACATCTTACCGTCTTCTATAACAACAAAGTCTTTATCCGAATCACTCTTTACTATATATGTTTCTAATGTTTTATACTGAGCCGGGGTTAATGGTGCACTGTTTAACATAATTACAATGTGATTTGTACCATCATCAATAGCTACTGAGCCTGTGACCTTCTCAAAGAATAGACTTCTATCTTCTGTTGGTTTTTCTGTCATTCCTACACCTGCTAGGAACTTATCAACAAAGGAATGGTCACGATATATCTTCATAGTATCTTCATCATACAAGTTAGTTACAACCATTCTGCCATCTGGGAGAATGTAAAAGTCATCCCCAGTGTTAATCTCACTAAAAGAAGTTGTAATCAAGAACTCTTCAGAACTGTCTTCGAGAAGCTTGATAATGTTTTCCTTAGTTGGGGATATGGCTTCAATCCCTTGTTCCTCTTGCTCTTCATTGAGGTCTTTAACCACCATAAGGTCAGCAAAGGGGATGACACCATTATAGAAGTATGTTATACTGTTAAAGTACTGTTCTAATGAAGTAAGGTCACCATCCTCAATGATATCAGTATTCCAGGTATTGTTCCAGTCAATCTCAAGTAAAGAATGGTCTAGCTTGGCTGTAGGTATCTTAAAGACAATAACCTCTTCTGTTTCAAGTCTATCATCATCACTGCCTTCTACAAAGGCTTCAGCACTACCAGCATCAGTATCAAGGAACACACCTTGGTCATATTGAAGATGCCATAAAGACTTATAACCAGACTTAAGGCTACCTAGCCCATTCTTCTTAATGCTGTCCAGTGTATTACTGAAAGTAGCATGAAAAAGAAACTCAGGAAGGTATTGTCCAAAGTCACCAGTTTTAATAACATCTTTGATTTGTTGCTTAATAGTGTCCATCTCTACTTAATTTAGCCAAATAAAAAAGAGTCCAATCTGACTCTCTGTTAAATCTAGTCCCAGTATTTTGTAATCGCTTACATGGTATAAGGTGACCTAACACAATGGTTAAGTCTTATAACTACTAATTATCTACTACCAAGCTCTTTGAATGTAGAACGTAATGTCATTGTTGCAAATATAAGTCTTGTAGTGTTTGTCATCATAGACCTTAACAACCTTCAGACCATACTTTGCTAATAAGCCATACATATACTTGTTCGCACTATCTCTTGAGGCAAAGGTTCTTTCTTTGACACCTTTAAGACCTGTACATGAAAATGTATAGTAGTGACCGTTTAACATGGTTCCTAATAGGACATCTGTATCCATATCTCTTTCTCCTTTGTTCACCCACCTCTGTGAAACTGTAACCCCTTTCAAAATTAAAAGCCTACCTGACGTGGGACACACATCTTTGGTAGGCTTGGTCATATACTACTTGTTTTGGGATTACTTATGTGTTCCCACGATATACCACCTTTAGATTAAGGAGGTACCCCACAGGGAACATAGGAGGTGAAATCATGACCCTGTGAGGATTTATGTCTAAGCCATCCTATACGGTTCTTATATTTGAACTACCCACTGCATAATGAGACTGGACTTACACCAATACATGTACAGGAGTCTTAGACGGATTCGGGCTAACCATATATCCCGCCATTGAGGTTTGCCTCTCAACATTCAATTAACTGGAGGTTTGTTAACTGAACAGTAGAGGTTGGTTTAAGGGCTTATCCCATTGCCACACTTTAACTATAAGACTGTGCTAGGAGGAGTAGGAGGTGTATCTGCTGTTGGGGCAGTAACCTTCTTGACTCTAGGCTTACGTGCAATCTTCACTTGGGCAAGTCTAGTTAACTTATTGCTAAGTTGAACCAACATGATTGTGTTACTAATTGCAACCAGTAAGATTAAGACACCGATTGTTGTTCCCATTGTTCAATATCCTTTCATAATATTATACAACTTATTTTGGATTTTAAACTCCAGAAAGACATATACCTATAGTATTTGCCTCTCGAGAAGTTTAGCTATTAATTTAAGACCATTTACCAAGAATCTACTAAATTACTACTAACTACTATATATCTACTAAATATCTACTAGTAGACTTTAGGTAGTCTTTGAGTAGACTTTACTAGTGCATGAAGCTGCTATAGTTATCCCAAGGAATGTCACTGTCATATCCTACACTGTCATAAGCCTTATTGGCTTTAAAGTCATAAAAGAAGCTAGATACTTTATTGTATTTTTTATCATACTCTACTAAGTAATGTAACTCATAACTCTTACCATTATTCTTATTTACCATTAGAGATATGTTATTAGTTCCATATTCATTCCTATATTCGTGGGGTATATCAGTTATAGAACATTGATTATACTTCTTTCCCGGATTCAATCCCTCAGCAGGGTTAGTTTTAAAGGAGGGTATATTTAGAGTTTCTATAAATTTTGATATAAGTCTTACTTCTTTTTTTACTCTATTTAAGTCTTTTAATGTAACCTCATCACCATCTTCTATTCCTATTTCGATGTTTTCTTGAATTACACCCCTTACATCTTCATCGTGTATATCAACCTTATTTTCTCTTATAACAATGTCATCTTCTTTTCCTGTTTTTCTTGTGGAGTAAAAGAAAGTAGAGGCTACACGTGGCCACCTACTACCATCTTTGGTAGGCAAGTCAAACCATATAATCCACAAAAAAAGTCCTAAAACCTTTTTATCATTAATATTCTTACCTTTTTCAACATAATAGTCAAAGTCATCTTGGTATATATGACCACTTTCATCTAATTCTTCAAACACATCCTTATTAATTTTTATTAAAAAGTCATTTTCTTCGATAAATTTCTCTATTTTTTTGTATATTTGTTCTATTTTCATTATTATTACCCCAGTAAGGTTTTAAGGTAGTTGTTAATCTGTTCTACTTCTCTACGGATGTAAGACTTATCTGCATCCTGTAAGATACTATTACTCTCTAATGCTTTATCGTTAAAGGGTGTTAGTTGTTTAATGTTAAGGGATTCATTTAAGACTAGTTGTGCTTCTGCTACATCTAGTGCCATCTCATTCATTACAATGACTCCTAGGTTGATAGTCTTCTCTCCCCCCTTATAATGGTTGGTAGCTACTAAGACTGATAAGGCATTGTCATCAATGAACTTCTCAATCTTCTCTATGAGTTGTTGTCTAGTTAGCTGGGGTTTCATATTGGTAACCTTCTTTCTTATAGGCTAGTTCCTTTTCAAAGCTATAGTGGTATTGGTCTAGGGTCTTAAACTCTTTACTGTCTACCCTACCTGTTTCAGTTGCTAATAGCTCTCCTGGGTTGTCCTTATCCTTCCTGACCTTAACAAAGACGAATCTCTTTCCTGGGTGTAGGGTGAAGATGATAGGTTTACCATTAACGTTGGTAGGTTTACCTAGTAAGGTTTCTAACAGTTCAGCTATCCGTGAAACATATTCATTCGGTTCTGTTCCTGTTGGCACTGAGACTGGGGTATAGTATAGAACATTGTCTTCCTTAGTGTTACCCTTGAACTCTGAGTATAAGGTTATACTGATATTGTTTTGAGAGGGGTAGGTATACATACTGATTGTCCATAGGTTAAATCCTATTAGTTTCTTCTTGTCTAAAGGTTGACCCTTTTCCACTGAGCAGTTAACTGAGGGGAACTTGGGTACTCTTTCTAGGGTAATAGGTAAGGCATTATCTATAATAAACTTTTGAATGCTTTGATGTACTTCCCTTACTGTCATTTGATTGTCTCCTTAGTTGTCACTTAAGACGTACAGAAAGCCATCCAGTTTTCTGAGGATTTCCCTAATGGTTCTACCTGTGGTGACACTGATGTCTTCATACATATCACTAAGGGATAGTTCTAACTCAGGTTCATTTACAGAATACTCTGAGTTATTATACCATTCTTCAAACTTAGCATATAAGACACCTACTTCATCAACACGACCTTGTTCGATAAGGTCTTCATCAATAATAAGATAGTAGTCTTTAGTTCTCTTATCTTGCATTAAAGAGATTACGTTATCACTATAGGCATCAGCTTCACCTTCCATGTTAATACCCCAGATAAATGTTTCTTTGGAGTTGTTATTCTTAAGGTGGGTTGTTTCCCGAATTTCATCAATAATGGCTTCAAGGTCATAGTCAGCTGATTCAATCATAAACCCATAGGTATGGCTTGTATGTAATACAATATCATGAATCATGGCTATTTCTTCTTCAAAGTGGTCCTTAAGGTGGTTGGCTAACATGGCATGGCCAAGGTCAAAAGTTTCATTAAAGAGGTTAGCTGCTCGGTTAACAAATTCATCTTTGAGTTCAGGGGAAGGGTAAATAAGGACAGCACCATATTTACGTTTGGCTAATTCATCAACGATATCTTGACGTGCTTCAACAAACACGTCAAACCCTAAGTCACTCATAAGAGCTGCCATAGATAGATAGGCATTCATCCAATCATCACCACTATACTTAGAAACATCCAAGTATTGATATTTATCACTACTATTTATTAATTCTTCTTGTCCAAGTAATGGGTATGCTACAATAATCATTAGGTTATTACCTCTTTCTTAATAGGCATCATATAGCCGTGCCAAAGCTTTAATTGCTGGTTGTACTTCTTTTTTATCACATTCTTCACAACATTTATGTTCTTTGGGGTCTGATTCATCTACAAATGGCCACACATTGTAAGCATGACCTGTAATAACCTCATCACAAAGATAACACTTTAATGTTGTTTTTTCTTTATTGCTTGGTTTTGTTTTCATATCCGTTATATATTTCCCATGCTTTAGTCGAAGGGAATTCACCAATTTCTTCTGTCTGATTGTGGTTGGTTTTAGAACGAATGAATAAGTAATAGTTACCAGGTTGAACATATCCATAGACCATGCACAATTCACGTGGACCTAAATCTTTAACATAGAACATTTTATTTGCCATGCTCATTTACCTCCTTAAAGTAAATCGACAAACGATTGAACAAACATCACATCTTCACCGGCAACATCAATAATCCAAGAGTTTGGAGTAGAAGTAATATCCATTTCAAACTTACTTGCAAACATTAAGGTAAGCAGGGTGATAGTGTTTTCCTGTGCGTTGTCTAAGTAAACTTCATTTGATAATGAAGCAAACAACTTAGCAGTTTCCATATCACCCATTTCCCCTCCGAAGGTTGAAGAAACAAATAGGTAGGAATCCAAACTCTTAATTTCGATTTGTTCCTTGCCGATTAAGGTAACAAGGTTTCCATCCTTTAAGAGTTGATTAGAGATAAGCTCTTTTCCAAGAATACCAATGCTTTTATGTGCTTGGTTGACAAGGTCTAAATCACCTACATAAAATAACACAAACGGTGCCTTATAACTTTGTTTAAGTAATTCGGGATATTCGTCCTCAAAGATAGTAACAACTCGAACATCAGAACGGTATAGGTTAAGTAAAGTCTTATCACGGTTGATAGTAATACGTTCACGATTGGCAATAGCAGCATTAATAGCATCCCAGTCACCTTTGTATTGAATTGCTAACAAGGTGAGGTATTCTTTTGCTTCACTGTCGAAGTCTTCTGCAATAATGTCAACAGGTTCTTTATATTCAATATAGTCGTCATCATCTAATTCATCAAATGCTTCTTCATATTCATCCATAATTCTACCGGACATTTCAAAGAGTTCTTCTAAACTTTCTGCTTCTTTTTCAGGTTTAGTTAAGACATAGAACTTTTTATCAATGTTATCATAAGAAAGGGTATCAAACCATTCTGCAACTTGTTCAAGGCTATCAAAGGTATTAACAACTTTGTCATCAGATAGTTGTCTTACTTCATAAATTCTTTTCATGTTATTAATTCCTTTATTTTCTTGTAAAAAATTCTTTAAGAATATCTTCGTGTTTGCTATAAGTCATTCTAGCAATGATTTGTTTAGTATCAGCATTGAGATTTCGTTCTGTCAATCTATCAAATTCTGGTTGCACAACAAAGTCAAATGCTGCCCATACCTTTTGTTCTGGTGTTAACTTATTTTTATTATTCATAAAATGCCAGTTCATAACTTTGATTAGTGCAATAAACGATTTGTTGTTAAACACTAAGTCTTCTAATTCTTTTGCCAACTCTACATTTGTTTTCATCATATTTATCCCTCCCAGGATTATTTATAGTATAACATATCTTTATTAGATTGTCAATTATTTTTATTCATCACCATTTACTTTGATTGCATCTAGCTTTTCGTTAAACCATCCTTCAATCTCTTCGACCATCCAGCTGCCAGTAGAATATTCATCTTCAACATAGACACCTTCATCTTCGTCAGCTAAGTTTCCTAGCTCATCTAAGTATGCTTGAGCATCACCTAAGATGTCCTCAATCTGTGCAACAGTGAGTTCATCAAAGTGGTCTTCAACTTTACTGTGGAGCTTTTCAATCTTACTAACTAAGCGTGTAGCTTCTTCTAAAGAATCTTCTTGTCTACGGCTCATTTCTGGCGGGTCTAATCGTTGTTCTGGGTCTCTCATATATTTCTCCTTTTTCTTTCTTAATAATATTATATCACAGTATGTTTTAATATGTCAAGCATTTTATATTATTGTCTTGAAATGTATGAACGATACAAATTATTAATCATTTCTTTGTTTTGTTCAAATGCTAATCCTGATAATTCTTCTTCTTGCTCAAGGTCTAGTGGTTCTTCACTTATAAGTGCCACATGTGATATGGCAATAAAATTGAATGCATCTTTAATGGTTGACCCCTTTTTGTTTTGTAGTACCCATGCCATATTGTTAAGGTTTCTTTTTAAATCCCTTTTGTTAGAGAACATGACATTAATTAAATCATTGACTAATTCTTCTTTTGTTTTCATACCATTTTTCCTCCATGGTAATTATATTATAGCACATCTATTTTACAATGTCAACTATTTTAACAAATTGTTTTGCATATTGTTTTTTAGTCATTCTAAACGTCCTTCCATCTACTAAGTGCATAGCATATTCTTTATTTATTTTTTCAATACTTACAATAGCATTTGGGTTAATAAGAATATCTACTTCTTGTCCTTCTACATCAAGTAATGTTAGTGGTATTAAATCCATAGTTTACTCCTTTCCTTCTGTATTTTTCTTTATGAAACTCTCTAGAATAACAGGATGCATACTTTCACCTTGCCATTCATTTTCTACTTCATCTGTTTTATTATCCTTAGTCCACTTGCAGAAGTATGGGCACAAGTTTTTACCTTCTTTAGGTTGATTAGGGTTTGTCGGGCTAAACACACACCAGTGGCACAGCGGTGTTGGTTTCGGGTAGAAGTGGCCAGCATCGATGTTTTTAAGTATTTCGTCAAGGTGTGTTCTGATGTATTCATTATCCACTTGACTATCTTGAATTCGATTAATCAAGGGAAGATTATATTGACACTTCATCGCCACATCGGGCCCAAGTATAATCTTTAAAGCTGCGGTGTAAACATACATTTGCAGGGATTGCTTTAACTCTTTTCCTGTCATTGCTTTAGTGTATGTTTTAATATCTTCAATGATGTAAGAGCCATTTGATTTATCGTAGTAGACCCTATCAATGAATCCTTTGAATGCTTTTCCATGGATAGTAAGTTGGAATGGCATTTCCATCGCATAGATAGATAAGTTAGGATTTTCTTTCAAGTAATTTTCTAACCGATAGATTCCCTTTTCAAAATAAACGTTTGCTTTATCTTCATGGGAGAAATCATTCTTGTCAGGAACTCTCCATTCGTTCTTATACTTTTCTTTAATGATATTTACACCAACAACCTTTTCAGTGTTCATGTTTAAGAACTGTTCTTTATAAAAGTCATAGTTAATTTCTTTACCATCTTTAAGGTCGATGGCAATGTGCTCTTCAATGTAGTGGATTAAAGAACCTAACTCGGTTGATACCGTGTCAGCTTCCACTTGATGCTTTTCAATATAAAGTAATTTATATTTGAATGGGCATCTTTTATATGTATCTACCCTAGAGTAGCTAAGAGCATCACTCATTTTATTTATTTACCTTTTCAATATGTTTGCAACTTGGATAACCCGAACATCCTAAGAATGGGCCATAACGACCTGTTCTAAATACTAGCTTCTTACCACATTCAGGACAAACCTTATCTGTTGGTTGTGAAACAACTTCATTGGGTTGAACTTTCTTAACAGACTCTTCTAACTTCTTGTAGAAGGAAGTAAGGAAGTCAACATCGTTAAGTTTACCATTGGCAATCAAGTCAAGGTTTTCTTCCAGCTCAGATGTATAGTTAACGTTAATAATACCAGGGAAAGACTTGTCAAGGAATCTAGATAAGGAAATACCTCTTTCGGTTGGGACAATAAACTTATCCTCAACGACACAGTAACCACGAGATTCACTTAACAATGTTTCCACAGTACTGGCAAAGGTTGATGGTCTTCCAATACCACGTGACTCTAACTCTTTAATGAAGGTAGCTTCTTTGTATCGTGAGGGTGGAGTTGTCTTCTTTTCAAATGCTTCAAGAGAAGTATCTTTTAAGGTTTCACCAACTTTAAATGTTTCTTTGGTAACTTCTTCTTCCTTATCTTCAAATGAACCATAGACAGCTTTATAACCATCAAAGATTAATTCTTTAGACACAAGGTTGAATAAATGAACATCATTCTTAATTGTGTAAGTAGTTTCACTGGTAACAGCACTTGCCATCGCAGTAGCAATGGTTCTCTTATAAATAATATTATAGACCTTGAGTAAGTTAGCATCTTCAACGAACTTAGCTAGCTTTTCAGGTGTCATGGTTAAATCAACAGGGCGAATAGCTTCGTGACCATCCTGAACGTTCTCTGCCTTCTTGCCTTTGCGAACAGGTGAATAATACTTATCACCATAATTAGACTTGACATATTCTTCAAGTTGTGGTAAGAACTCAGGAGCAAACTCTGGGCTATCAGTACGAATGTATGTAATCAAGGCAATGTGCTTACCATTGACATCAATCCCTTCAAACAGTTTCTGAGCATAGGACATGGCTTGTTTAACACCAATGCCTAACTTATTAGAAACTTCTTGTTGGAAGGTGGATGTAATGAAAGGAGGTTTAGGATTACTTAACTTCTCTTTAGTTTCAATGTTATCAACTGTATAGACATTTGTCTTCTTACAGTCAGCGACAATCGCTTTAACTTCATCAAGGCTTCCAAGCTTCTTAACTTCTTTCTTAGCGGTTCCAACATACTTAGCCTTGAACTCTTTACTGTTCTTGACAAAGTTAAGGAATAGGTCAAAGTAGGTTTCAGGGACAAAGTTATTTATTTCGTCTTCTCTTTCAACGATTAGCTTTAACCCGGCACTTTGAACACGACCAACACTACGAGCACTAATCTGTCTACGAGCAATAGGACTAAGTCTATAACCCACAATCTTATCCAGTTTTTGACGGGATTGAGATGCCAATACTAAATCATCATCTATCTTGCCTGGATTGTCTATTGCTTTCAAAACAGCCTTTTCAGTGATTTCATGGAAGGTAACACGTTCATACTTACTTTCAGGAATCTTTAAAAACTTCTTAAGACTCCAAGCAATGGCCTCACCCTCACGGTCACCGTCAGTTGCGATGATGACTTTAGAGCATAGGTCAACCTGGTTCTTAATATCTTTAACGACATCTTTCTTGTCATTACTAATCTTATAGTCTGCCTTAAAACCATCATTAGGGTCAATACCAAAGTTATGCAGTCCACTATCATTTATTTCAGAAATGTGGCCCACAGAAGCTTTAATAATATAATTAGAGGGTAAAATCTCCCTAAGGGTCTTAATCTTATTAGGTGATTCTACAATAACTAAAATACGTTCAGATGACTTACCAGCAGTTTTTGGCATGCAATAACACCTCTTAATGTCTTTCTACTATATTATACAACTTTTTCTGGAATATTACCACTATCTTCATCATATTCCCAAAGAAAACCAAATGCTTCATTTGTTTTACGTCTTTTTGTTAATACAAAAGATAACTTAGATGCATTATTTTTAAATAGTGGTGGCATATTTGCCGCAGCCTCTTTTATGCTGGGCCATATTTTAATCAACTTACCATCCAATGATAATTGTTTTATTTTTTTATAGTTGTATCTTTTTAACTTCATAATTTCTGACTGTTCAATATTATTATTTTCCGGGTATTCTTTTGAGTATCTCCACAAATACCCAAAAGCGGAACTATAAATATTTTTACAAGAATCTGATATACAAGAAGACATATATGTGTTCTTTCCTAGGTCTATCAATGCTTCTCTAATACTCGGATACTCTTTAATAAAAACACCTTTTAAAGAAAATTTTTTAACTGCTATTTTATACAAATTTACTGTACCGTTTTTTAAACCTTCTATTCTTTTTTCACTTATTTTTTTTCTAGTTTTTTCTGATTTTGTTTTTCCTGTGTTTGATTCAATTAGTTTTTTTCTATTCTCTTCGGTCATTTTATTTCCACCTGGTGATTTATTATATCCTTTTTCCGGGTCTGTTGAATTATAAAAATTAACTAATTCAACTTCTTTTTCCCAAGCATCTTTTTTTGATAAATTTTCAAACAGTATATCATGCTTAATTTCATTATCCCAATCAAGTTTTTTAATATCTAAATACATTTTTTTGTTTGAATATAAATATCCCCTGCCTTTGTATCTCCATCTTTTTTCAGGGGGGAGCATTGTTACACCGATATAAACCTTCCCGTCCGGGAAAGTGTGTTTATATACACAGTAATTGTTTTTCATGGTAATAAAAGGGAATCCTTATTAGAATTCCCAATCGTGATAATAGCTCTTAGAACCAAATGACACATTACCACTTAATTTATTGTACTTAACAATTTCTTTACCTTCAGCTAACTTTTGTTTTTCCTTGTCACTTAATTCAATGTAGAAAAGAAGGTGGTTCTTTTTAGCTGCTTCAATTTGTTCAAGTGTCCAACGGGAGACACGTTTCCATGAGTTGTTTCGGAACACCCATTCTTCTTCTTGATTTTCAATAGGGTCTAATGGATATTTATTAGGTCCATAAGAATTAAGGTAAGCATTTTGTTCTTTAAGTGTTTTGAAATATAACCAGTTTTGATGGCCCATTTCATTGTTCTTTGAACGGTCTGCTGTAACATGATAATGTTTAACAAAGATGTGCTTTTGGTCAATCACACGTGACACATAATAGCAATCACGGTCAGAGTAAAAGTACATCGTGATGTCCATACCTTCTTTGATTGTTTTGTCTTCACCGAAGATATGTCCTTCTTCTAAACGATTCATCAAGTTTCCATACAACTTCTTTGCCATAAGTTTTACCCTCCTAGGTTTTATCTTACAACATTATTATACAACAACTAATTATAATTGTCAACTACTTTATATCTTTAAATGCTTCTTTTAAATTTTGTTCGATTCTATCGATAGATTCTTTAGGTAAGTTTTGCATGAATTGAATAACTTCCATCTGGTCTTCATAGGTTGTACCGATAGGAACACATCCATTAAACATTCTAAAAATAGTGGCTACATCATCTAATTTGTATTTTATTTTAGAGATAACATATTTACCAAAAGGAATATTTCCCGTTGACTTGGCATAAAATTCCCAGTTTTTCATGTCTTTATAATCTAACTCTCTAAGACCACACCAGCTCATGAAGTGTTCTTTATGTTCAAGGAATAAACGTCTATTTACATATTCTTCACAATGTTCTTTTTTATCCGTAATCGTAAAGAATCTAAGAGAATTAATATCTATATTTTCACCATCAAAAGGAATATTATTTGTAACTACGAACATGTCTATTGTTTTTGGTTTTTTATTAAACATTATTTTTTACCTTGTTCTTCCTTTTCATAGATTAAACCAACGGCAATGTCACCCCTACCAACAACCTTACCATAAAAGTCTGTAGTCACGTTAGTAGCTTTTTTATAATAACCAAGGATTCTACCATAAAAATCTAAAGCAGTCTTATTACCGGTCTTATCATCGGTTTCTACATAACCAATAATCTTTCCGTAAAAGTCTTTTATTGTTTGTTTTGCCATGGTTACCTCCCTAGTAATTTGATGTTTTATCGAAGTTCTTAATATACTCTAATATATTAATCCCTCTACCGACAGCATCATTTATATTGATTTGAATAACATCTTCTATTTTGTTCTTACCCTTGTTTCTAGGCATCAAGAACTTCTTAATAATTTGTTTTATCTTTAGTTCATTGAAGTCTATTCTTTGAAACTTAATTTCAGTAAAGTCAGGGAGAATAGCTATATCAGGAACGATGGGCCCATATTCAACAATAGATGACTGTCCTAGTGATGTTCTAATAATAAGATAATAGAACATAGATTCACTGTCTTTAGCCTCTAATGCTACTTGACCTAATTCATCAATGTCAAGTTCTTTTGAGAATATGGTTTCCTGGTTGTAGCCAAACTTATGCATTTGTTTCTGGTTCTTCCTTCTTCACAAGTTCATCTTGCTTTTCCATAGTAATCTTGCCAGTTGCAACACCTTCAAGGAATCGAATAGCATCACGTGTTTTCTTAAGGTCTTCGTTTTGTTCAATTTCCTTATTCATCGAATCTTCTCTTGATTTTAATTCTTTTAGGTAAGCATCTAAGACTTGTGCTTTTTCTTCTTCTGAAGCGTTGTCAAAGTCTTCAAACACTTCTAAACCAATATCACTGATTAACACACCATCAAGGATTTGAACCATGTGTTGGAAGATTTCTGCTACAACACCTTCAAATACGCTTTCTTCTGGCTTACCTGATGGGGTTTGATACATGGCAATAATACGATTGTGTCTTGGAACAATAAAAGCTCTATCAGGAATACTTGGGCTGATTTCTCTTACCAAGTGAATTCCATCTGTTTTTGAAATCATCGGATTAATAAAGGCACGAATATCGCCATTGGCAAAACGAATACAGAAGATTCTGTCAAACTTTCCGATTTGAGGTGCAGCAAGGGCAACAAGGTTTTTATTGGCCAAGATAGTATCTTTTAAGTCTTTAATGATTTTTGCTACATCAGGACGTATCTGTAAGTCAATTCCAACAACAGCAACCTCATCACTTCTTTGCATCAATTTGTCTAAGTCTCTCGTAATTGCTAAAACATAATTTGCCATATTATTCCCTTTCTGTTACAACTAATCTATAGATATCGGAGGCAAAGTTACCTACAAGCTTGATTTCAAACATATCACCTATAAATAACAATTCACCAACCTTATCAGTTAATAGTGTTGCATCTTCTTCAATTTCAACCAAGTCTGAACTATCTAACAAGGTATACATTCTTGAGTACTCATCACTATCGGATAGTTCAACAATATACTTTTCCCCATCAAGTTTCCCTTCCAGGTTAATTCCTAACTTAGTAACAAATTCTTTCATTTCCATATTATTTCTTCATTTCCTTTATGAGTTTCTTAAACTCTTTAAGCAAATCTTCATTTTCCTTGAGGATAGCTTCTTTTGAGTAGTTTGATTCACTCATGGCAGTATGTATCCCTTTGTTTTGCTTATTAAATTTAGCCACCTTTTTATCCCTATTAGGTTGATAAAACAGATAAATAATGTAGGAAATACGTTCATAGTTCTCTTTGACTCTGCTTAAAATAGATTGGGCCTGGTCATACTGTGCTTGGTCAATAAATCCACCCTTTAATGCTTCATCATAGTCCTTTGAATCAGCCAATAACTGAAAATACTGCTCTTGAATCTGTAAGTAGTATTGTTTAACATGTTTTAAAGACATATATATCCTCTCACTAGTATATTATACAACGTTTATGAGACAAAAGTCAACCGTTTGGTTGACTTTGTTCTTGTTAGGCCTTTCTGATATCCAAGTTAATGCTATAGTTAACGATATTATCATTATCAAACACTAACAAAGTCTGAGAAGGGATGCTATATAGCCGTTTAGAGTTGGCATATTGGTCTGGTCCCACAATAGAACCGTTAATATAAACCCGTGTTTTTTGGAAAGACTTGAGTTTTTCATTGTGGTAGTGACCTAATAAGATTAAGTCTACGTGTTCGCTTGTTCCACCAACCCAGCTTTGATAAACTTGGTTAACAGTATCAAGGTGACCATGAGAAAACATAACTACTTTACCGTTTTCTAAGGTAAATCTACCTAAATCTTCGTTAAGATTGTCATTAATAAACTTAATTTTAGTATTTTTAAGTCTTTCTTGAATGAACCAATCAACTAATCTGTTGAAGTTATCTTTTTCAATCGCTTCAGATTTGTTAGCAATAGTTCTTGAGTGATTGTCTGTGCAACTACGATAAAGGACTTCTGGTGCAGCTTCTTGCAGTTTGTTTAAAGCCTTACTGATAATCTCACTGGCAACCATCACTTGGTCAATAACACCAAATTGTTCTTCCACACGTGCCGAAACATGGATTAAGCCATGAACTAAGTCACCCAAGTTAATAAAGTTTAGTTTTTTAACATTGTTATCCTTGCAGTATTGAATAGTATCCTCTACAAGTTTCATAACACGTACTTCAGCAATACTGGAGTTAAATACGTTATACCAATCATTAACCTCAACACCGATGTGTAAGTCGCTGAACAATAGAATAGCTTCTTTCTTTGTATTTGATTTTTGTGCTTCATAAGTAACCTGTGGAAGTTCTTTTAACTTACTCACTGTTTCTTTGATAGCATCTTTAAGTGCATCAATACGAGATTCATCTCTTAGCTTTCTATTTAAAGCAGTTCTTTCATCACGAACACGTTGATGTAATTTAAATAATTCTTCTGCCTTATTGACAACATCTTCTTCAGTAATATCAGTAATAGTCTTATCACTTAACACGTTAACATTTTTCATTAGAGTTCCATCCCTATCCTGTCTTCGGACAACAAACTTTCTATATTGTTCTCCGGTATATTCTGTCCCTACAACGGCTGCAAGCTCATCCCAGTTTTTATCTCTACCAATAAGCTTTTTGTGAGCAACACCTATTTGATAAAGCTCATCTGGGGTATATGTCCCAGGCTTCTTGTTAAACGAGGCTACGTACTCAATAAACTCTTGCTTAGTCATGTTTTACTTACCTTCTCCTTTATCCGTTATATCAATAACGACTGGTTCTTCTTTTACCGGTGACCTAACCGCTTTTAATAACTGTGTTACGGCATCTATAACTCTTTCTTTAGAATCCCTGTCTATCTTTTCCCCACCAACATTCACATTGATTGAATTGTTTTGTTGGTTTATCTGTATAGCAGGTGAGTTATCAATTTTGGCTATAGACTCTTGAGACCTTTGAATTTCATCCCCTACAACCTTCATATAGTCTAGGAGTTCTTTATTGCTAATCTCATATGGTCTCTTTTCAAATCTTTCTATTGCTTGGTCATTAACCTTGTCTAGAAGATTGTTTAGTTTGATTACCCTTAGAGCATTCTTCTTAGCCTGATTGATTTCAAACAACTTTGTAAGAGTCTTTAGTTCATCTACATTTTCTGCATCTACAATGTCTTGAACAAGATTGATAGATGATTCTTCTAAAGCAAGGGTATCTATCTCTACAGGCAATAAATCATCCTTGGGAGGTGTTGGTTTGTCCGCTACCACCTGTTCAGTAGTGCCATCTGGTTTCTTGTTTTCTTCGTTCATTAAAATAGGTCCTTATAGATATTTGTTAGCTTGTTTACCAAGGAAGCGTCTAAAACGTCCTCTAATAAATTTTGCTGGTTAATAAACGAGTTTTTTACACTTTCCTCTAATTTTTCTCCTGGGACGAACTTATACTGGATTGAGTCGTCTTCAAGCTTAATGAATAATGTCCCTAACCCTATGTTAAGTTCAATGACACTTTCATTAGTAAGTCTTGCTTCAACCACAGCTTCAGCAATAGCATAAACCATCTTATCGATGATTTTTTTAAGTGCCTTTTCTGGAATGGTTGTCAATACCGCAGTATCTTTAACTATATTAATTTCTTCCATCTTTTTGTCCATCTTCGGAGTCCTTCCCATATTTTTTAATTATTCCTTTCAACATTGTTATTGAGTTTCTAGAAGCAAGGTATCTTGTAGTTTCTTCAAGGTTCTGTTGATATTGCTCTAGAGAGTGTTGAAGTTTTTTAGATACACGCTTTTTGATAAGCATTGCTTTGTTGTGATTTTTAGTTAAATGTTTAAATTCCTTTAATATATTATACAACTTTTCTTTAAACATTATTATTTTCTCCTAAAGTCGTACTTGTCAAGAATCTTAACTATCTTAAAATATGCTTCCCTTGTGTCATTGTTTTGGAATTCTGGTTCAATGTTTTTAAAGGCTTTGTTAAAATCAAGACCTTCTAAGTTAACTGCTTGATATAAAACTAAAGCTCTAATAATTTGATTGAACTCATCTAGGGTAGGAACTTTAATAGTTGTGCCGCCATAATATTCAAGGAAGTTAAATAAACTTTCTTTATCAAGGATATAGGCCAGTTCACTCAATGTTGAGTATTCTGGAATATCTTTCATTTTAAAGATGGCAAACAGAATCAATGAATAAACATCTGTTAGTTGAAGTGATTCTAATTTTTCTTTTGTTTCTTTTCTCATTTACATTTCCTCATCATTATCAGTTTGGTCTGTATTATATGCAGACATCATGATAGCTTTTAAGTCTTCTTCCGGCAATTCGTATGACTTTTTGATTTCAATTAAGTCTCTACCGAACTTTCTTCTAACTTTATTTGTAAGTATTTCTACATAACTTAATAAAGATTCATCTAATCGCCACAGAATTGTACTAATCTCTTTTTCTTTTTCTAACATCTTAATTGCTGTATTGTCGGTGTCAAGCATCTTAACTTCACGACGTTGTAGCTTTTGAATACCTTGATTAGTTAATGTCACACCGTTTAAGAAAGATAGTAACACAGACATGTACAATCTTCTTGCGATTAGGACATCATTTTTATAGGGGGACTCTTTGACTACTTCATTAATATACTTGGGTAAATAATCTAATTGCTTATAAATTTCATCCATTAAACCTTCCCTGTAATCTGCAAGAATAGGTGCATGTAAGTTGTTTTTTAATCTCTCACCGTTAATTCTATCATCTACTTCTGGATTAATAACTTCATCATAGTTTTCTTTTTGATAATCAACTTTAAGTGGGTAGATAACAGCTTTGATGTAGTTAAGAATCGATTTGATTGGTTTTTCTAGTTTATCTTGATTGATTGCTCTCATGTAAATTTTACTTGCAGCGTATAAAGCAAATTCATCATAGTCTGCATAATCATGAAAATACTTTGCCTTGTTGGCTAACATATAAACAAGATGATATACATATTCATAAAGAATGTTATCATCTCTGTTTGGTTTCTTTATGTGCTTATCAAAAAAGATGGCCATTTCTGTATAGGATACGTTTTTAGGTTTACTGTATGTGCTCATTTTATTTTACTAAATCCCCTTTCGTCTTTTATGACGGTAATTATATCATCATAAGGAATCTTGAGCGATTCATTATGTGAGATTATAAATATGCTTTCTACATCGTTTAACTTCTTAGATATTAGATTCAATACATTGGTTGTCCCCTTTATGTCTAAGTTATCAAAGATTTCATCTAGAACGATAATGTTGCTAGTGAAGGATAGGTATTGACTCATCATGTCTCTCACGGCAAACTGAATAATAAGGTCTACTCTTTGCTTTTCTCCTCCCGATAAGTTCTCAAACGACTTGCCACAATAACTTATATCAATGTTATTGCCATCAAGTTTGAAGTCTAGCTCAGATGTTCCAAACACTTCTTGAGAGTACTCTTTTGCTTTCCTGTCAATAAAGGATATAACACTTGATAATAAGAATCCTCTAAAGTCCCTTTTAACTAAGGTAGACATCTTAGTAATTACATCTATGTGCTTTTGCAACTCTTCTTTGTTCTTGGTGTCAGAATCAATCTTATTCTTAAGGGACTCCATTGTTGTTTGAGCCTCTTTAATCTTATCTTCTAACTTTTGTTTGTTATCAAAGAAGTTCTTCTTTTCATTCTGTAAGGATGTGATTTCATTACTTAGTTTTATCTTTTTATCTGCAAGGATGTTAATGCTGTCAACTGGCCCATACTGTAAGTTAGTAATCTCAGATTTAACCTTTGTCAACTCTTCTCTGGTTCTTGCGGTATCTAATTCATACTGCTTGTTATATTCTGCTGTCTCTTTTTCCACTGTAGAGTTATAAGCACTAATTTGAGCAATAAGGCCATCTCTCTTAGCATGATAGTCTAAATACAGTTTATCCTTCTCTGAGGTATCTGGTTTAAGTGCACCAGGTATCTTTTGACCACAGGTTGGACAAGTATCCTTAATTGCCTTTAATTTAGTGATTTCCCCCTCTAAAGTCTTAATTAAGACGTTAAGGGTAGTTAATTCTTCTTTTAAGGGCTCAAGATGCTTCTGAGCCTCTTTTGACTTGTTTGCAAGGTACTCTGACTTCTTAAGTGTTTCTTGGGATATGCTTTCAGTTAGATAACTCAAGCGTTGGTTGAAGGAATCAAGTCTTCCTTGATAGTTTTGATGTCTAATCGATATTTGGTCTAATTCCAGTTGTTTTTTAGTAATTATTGAGTCATAATCAATAACAACCTTAGTTTTAGATAGTTCTTCGGTTAGTTTAACATACTGTTGAGTATAAACAGATAGTTGAGAGGTTAATCCTAGTAAAGTATCCTCAAGAGTTCTCTTGGTAGTAGAAAGGTGGTTAGTCCTACGTTCTATCCTGTCTTTGATGTCCTGAATCATGAAGTCTGACTTAGACAGCTTCTCTAATACCTCTTTTCGTCCACTAGGGCTGTGATTTGAAAATTTATGAGGTAAACCCTGTCCGAGGATGATTACGCTTCCTATAAGCTCTGTATTGAGGTCTGGAAGGTATTGTAGGAGGAGTTGTTGAGATTCCTTAATCCCTTTACCACTCATGTCCTTACCATTGATGACAATCTTAAGGTCTGTGCCTACATCTGAATATTCCTTAAATCGTGTAATTTCATAGTTATTCCCATCAACATTGAAGAAAAGCTTAACAAAACATCCATCCTGGCCATTTATGTTTACAATGTTAGACTTTAGCCCTTGAATGGTTTCTCCTGTTAAAGCATAGGAAATCGCAGACCAAATACTAGATTTACCTGACCCATTAGAGATGGCAGAGTCTTTAGGGTTGTTATTAACACCCTTGACCACAGAGTAACCACGGTCAGACAAGGTAAGTTCTGCATCCCCAAAAGAAAGGAAGTTATGTAAAACAACCTTTTCAAACTTAATCTTCATTACTTGTTACCCCCACTAATATGGGTAAGTTCTTCTTTAATGACTTCAGAATCACCTATAGTTTGAATAATAAACTCAGAAAACTTCTGTAAATAGTCCATGTTGCTTAAAGATATCTCGTCCATGTATGCTTTATTTGCAACTACTTCTTCTCGATATGCAACAATCTTATGCTCTACAATGTTAGGGACAATCTTAATCACAGAACGAAGTTGGTCCATAAGTTCTTCTTTGCATCTAAAGGTAACAACAGCATTAGTCTTTAAAAGGCTTAGTTTCTTGAAATCAGCATTTTCTTTAATATCAACATGGTAAAAGTTAAAGGCATGTGGGTTTTCGTGAAAGTCTAATGCCAATGTGTCTGTATCTAAGGTAGCAGCATAGTGTCTATAACGATAGGCATCCTCACTAAAGTTCTGACCTGTAAGGTTACCTAAATTTAAAATAGTGTCTTTACTGTTAAGGAAGGTGCTATTATGTAAATGGCCGTTTAAGTAAAGAGTACTGTTTTCCTCAATGTCCTTTAAGTTAAAACCTTCTTTGGATTCAAACATACCATATCGAATACCTATGATATCGTTATGACTCAAGACAATGTTATGGACAGTAGGTATGCCAATAGACATCTCTGTAACATATTCTTTTACTGTCTTTCTGTTTTCTTCTAGTGTATATGGCAAAAAGTAAAGACTTGACTTCTCATCTAACACAAGTCTTTGTGGTTTATCAATGACCGAAAAGCCCTTCCTTTCAAGAGCTTTTGTTGAGCTGTACTCTAAGGAAGAAACGCTAGATTCATGGTTTCCAACCAAGAAGTAGTGAGGGACAGCCATATTCCAGGTTATATCCTGTAATGCAGTAATCTCTTCGCTATTCAGCACAGCTGAGTCAAAGAAGTCTCCCAAACAAATAACCATATCACAGCCTAATTGCTTTGATAGGTTTTCAGCCCAATTTAAGCTCGCTATAAGGTTTTCTAATCGTTGGGAGTACTTTATACCCCTTTTCCTTACAATCGAGCTGTATTGAGACCAGTGTGGGTCTGTATAAAACAAAATCTTACTCATTAATGTCCTCTTATTATTATACAACTTTTTTTAAACAATTCCAGCCATCCAGTATGGTTTTTCACGTTTTTTCCATGACCAGATAGTCTTCTTCTCATGGATATAGTATTGTCTATATGATTCAACAGCATTACCTGGAATCTTATATTGGTCAGGCATGGCAAGGGCAAATGGGGTTAATGTTGTGGTTATAGGCATACCTTGTGGGATATGGGAAAGGTTTTCTACAAGATTGCTGGTAGAATGAATCTTTCCATAACGGTGAGTGTATTCTTGAAGCAAGAACTTTAACAAAGCAAATGCCCAGGTATAGTTAGTGCTGTTGGTTCTAACCCAGATAGCAGATGGGTGATTGACGTGAGTCTTTTTATAGACTAACGGAGCAATAGGACTATTATAGTAATGGTGGGCAGTTGAAAGAAGTTGTGCTGTTTCCACAATCATCTTGACAACATGCTTATCCCCGTGGTATACTGCTGCCACTGCTGGATTTTCGTCTAATACAAATATGTTCATTGTTTTTACCTCGGTATTATTATACACCTATTGTTTTGGTTTGTCAATACTAAAAAGAATATCTGTGGTATTAGTTTTACTATCGATGTCATTTGAGTTATTAAACACAACAGGCATATCATTAACCCAGGTTTGTTCTGGAAGTTTTATCTCTTGAGGTTTAACAACATCGTATTGAGCTGGAACATAGACGTGTTGAGTGTTACCACAGCTGGAACATTTATACTCCATCTCTGAAGGCGGTGTGCCATTTGGAACATAAACAGAATAAACAATTCCTACACTCGTTGGAACAAACAATGTTCCTTGGCATTTTCCGCAGATTAACTTACTCATAATTATTCTCCTTTAAATATTATATCTTAACATGTTTGTTATGATATAATCAATTAACCTTTCATTTGATAATTGTAATAAACCTGATTTGAGTTTAAAATCTATAGATGTAATGAACTCTAACGTGTTTGCAAGACGTTCTTCTGACAGGTTTCCGTAGCTGTATGATATTGCCTTAAATTGCTTTTCACTCATACCAAGTGATTCCGGTGTTGATTTGATGTTGAGTTTAACTTTAATTATATTTAGAATGTTTCTATGTAGTAATGTAACTAATCCCATCGGTTCAATTCCTATGGCATTTATTTCTGTTAGGGCTGTAGTAAGAGTTCTTGTATCTTTTTTTAATATCGAGTTTATTAAATCAAATATTGTCATTGAACTTAAATCACTATAGCCATCTTCATTATTAATTTGTTTGAATAACTCTAATTGTTTTTCTTTGGGAAATATACTTAGTTTTAATACTTCATTATAAACCCTATAAATATCCCCCTTAGTTATTTCGTACAACCACTTAATGTGGTGTTCTTCAAGTCCCGGAGCTTGTTGTTTCAAGTAATCTAATATTTGCCATTCTTGTATTTTGGGAAGGTTAGTGTAAGTACCTGTTGCAACAACATCCCTTTTTGTTTTAATATCTATCTCATTACATACCACTATAACATTCTTATACCCGGAGAAGTTTTCTATGTCTGTCACAAATTTTTCAGTATTTAAAATATACAAGTTGTTATCTTTTCTATCAAACACACCAGTATCTTTGGAAACTTCGTTTAAAGAATCTATATACACTTTTTGTTTATTCTTAATTCTTGCTATTTCATTAACGTATTGATTAGCGAGAAAAGTATTATCTGAGTATACCAAAACAAAGAATGAATCAGTAATCATTCCTTTTTCTACTCTTGACTTTAAATCTTTTATTTTGATTTCCATATTAATTTTGTGCCAGTTTCCATATTGTAACCAAGAAGTTATCCATTAACACTTCTTTGTTTATCTTAGGAGCATTTAACATGTACTTATATTCTGACACTTTATTATACAATTTAAAGTAGAACTCATTGTTATTCTTTATATATTCTTCGTTTAAAGCTAAGATTAAAGCATTAAAGAACATATTGATATCAAACTTATCTATATTGTCTTTATAGTTCATCTTATCCGAAATGCTAAGAGTATTTGGTAACGTTGCATCTTTAATTTTATTAACTATCTTGATAACCAATTCATAAAGACTTTCTAACTTAACCTCATCGGTTTCAATTAACTGACCAGGAGTCGTTGAAATCTTTAATGCTAATTGTTTATTAGTTTCTTTTTCATACTTAATGAACGAGGAAAGTTCTTGAATCGTGTATGGCTCAAACGAATAAACAACACATCTGTTTAAGACTGTGTCAAGAAGTTGATTCTTATCTTCTGTCAATAAAATAATAAAAGAGTTACTAACGGGTTCCTCTATGAACTTCAGTATAACATTTTGTTCTTTTTCAGTTATTAAAGTGGTATTGATTAGATAGATAGCCGGTATAGCCCTTAATTGAACTTCTAAGATATACTCAAAAGAAATGTTTTTAGTAATATCAATAACATCTAATTTTAAATGTGGTGCTATTACATGATTAACTAAAAGATGTTTGCCACAACCACGGTTACCCAATAGTAACAGTGTTTGAGGAAAGGTTTTTATGTTATATGATTTAATGTCATTAATAAGTCTTTGTTGACCAATCATAGTTTAACCCCTGCAAATCTTTAATAGTGAAACGGTTATTGTTGTTTTGATAGAGGTGTCTGTCTTAATAAGGTTTTTAAGGTCAAGAATGTTTGAAGTAAGCTTACTGTAATAAGCAACATTATTTGTAATGCTTGTAGAATACTTAATCTCTTTTTCCATAGACACAGGAATCTTGATTACTTTCATATCATTAAATAAACAGAACTTGTTTAAATCCAATGTAAAGTCAAGATATGAATCTATAAACAGCTTAAGGTCTATGCCTTCGGCATGGGTGTTTTCCACAATATTAACAACCTCTTTCTCGTTGCCATCAATGATGGCATTGGTTAATTTAAAGAAAGACTCGTGTGAAAAGTTACCAAGGCTCTTAAGAACATTGGCGATACTAAGGTCTGTGGAATAGTTAGAACTCTTTTCAAGCATTGAAATAGCATCTCTCATGCCACCATCTGCAAGTTTAGAGATATAATCACAGGCTTCAGTGTAATTAGTAAAACCTTCTTGTTTAGAGATGTGTTCTAATCTTGCCTTGATGTGGTCTGAAGGTACCTTCGTAAGATTAAAGTTCATCCAGCGATTCCTAATAGTTGAAGGAACCTTTTGTAAGTCAGTGGTGCAGAACATAAAGATAGTATAAGCAGGTGGTTCTTCAATAGTCTTAAGGAAAGCATTCCAACCAGCTGTAGTAATCATATGGCATTCGTCAATGATATAAATCTTATATTCGGAGTCGATGCTTCTTTCTTTAGAATCATGGATGATATTACGAATATTATCCACACCGTTATTAGATGCACCATCTATTTCAATAGGATTACCTTTACCATTATTAATGGCATTAGCAAAGATTCTAGCAAGGGTTGTCTTACCAACACCTGTGGGCCCAGAGAATCCATAAACATTAAAATACTTTTTAAGTTCTAACTGTTTAGTTAAAATTTTTACAGTAGATGTTTGACTTGAAACATCACTAAATGTTTGTGGTCTGTACTTGACTGCTAGTGATTTCATTTAAATTATCTCCTTTATAGGTATTTTTCTGATACCGTGTATTCTTTTTAATTTTTCAAGGATTGCCCAAGTTATATTAAGTTCTTTAACTATGCTTATATATGTTCTTTTTTTATTTGCCCACTCCAAGCACATAGCTTTAAGTTTTTCAATATCAACATCACGGTATGTAATTTTTTTGATGCCATATTTTTTTAAAAGCCTAAAAAAAATATATTTGGTTATTCCAAACTCTTTCATTATAAGTTTAGGGGATAAATTGTGATTTCTCCACTCATTGGCCATCAATTTAAACTTATTAACGTCAATCTCAATATGAGGTCTTTTGTTAGCACTTTTTAGTTTTGGGCTTTGCTTTTTAACCACCATCTTTTTTTCGGGATTTTTTTCATTATATTGATTAATCCACCTATAAAAAGTATTACCTTTAATGTTAAACTCTTTCATAATGCTTGTTGCCGTTCTTTTTTTGTTTTGCCATTCTTCGCACATAGCTAAAAATTTAACTTCATCAATTTGTTTTGGTTTTCTTCCTGTATATTTACCCCCTTTTTTGGCTTCTTCTATTCCTTTTACTTGATTTTTAAAAAAATGCTTTTTTTGGTGGTGTATTAACCCGTGACATTCAATACATACACATGCAAAATTAGATATTCTATTAGAACCCCCTAAAGAAGTTGGAACTATGTGATGATAATGAATATTAACTGTTGAACCACAACTACAACATTCTCTTCCCACTGTGTTTTTTTCTTCTTCAGTTAGATATTTTCTTTCTTCTTTTTCCATAAGTTAAATCTTTTCTAACACTTCAACTTGTTCAATAGGCAACCAACCTGACCATGCACTGCTTAAATCTTGCTTGTTATCATAGTCATAGGCAATACTGTTTACTTTGACCATCTTACCTAGAATCTTTGATACGTCAATCTTTAAGTACTTGTGGGGTGGAAATGTTCCGTGGTTCCAATTGGAAGATAGCACAGACATTTCACCAGGATTTAATAACATCGGGTCTAGTTTAATAATGTAATAAGAGTTTTCTTCTAATCTAATCTTACGTATGCGTGGAATTAAAAACTCACCTTTACTTTTGTCATAGTTTGAAAGGTCAGCAACTGAGACTTTGTTTAGTTCATTTTTAATTAACTTGTTCATTATACTTTTTCCGTGCAATAAGTAGAAATAGTATCTGCCATATGAAGATAAACAGCTAAGTTATATTTGTTTAATATGGAAGGTAAATCTTCTGTGTTTTCGGATTTGTCACTTCCAGCATACTGATTAACAAGAGCAATAACTTCTTCATGTTCTAAAGGGATAAATCTGCTTACAAGTAAGAAAGAGTTCATACCCTTGCTTCCTGCAATCATTCTATCTTTGGCATCAATGACCTTATAGGACTCTACAGACACCCAGTCATAGTTACCCAACTCATCATGCTTACTACCGTTTGGTGAGTAAACCTTTTTATTTTGAACATACTTCTCATAGAAATTTACTTTTGATAGGTCATGAAGCAATCCGACAATCTTTAGAGTGTCTGATGAGTATTTGGGCTTAACAATATTTTCCTCTGTTTCAATACCATCTTCAGTTGTAGATGTAATAACCGTGTGTTCAGTGGCAAAAGTATTAACAATCTTCGTAAGATTAGAATAAACATTTAAAGAGTGTTGGCATAAACCACCTTTAAAGGATGAATGGTACTGAGTAGATGCTGGTGCATTAAAGAAATCACTCCCCTCTAAAAAGGAAATAAGACCATCAATGTTGGCCCCTTCAATTGAGATGGATTTAACCAATTCAATGAACTTTTCTTTGTTTTGTTTGATTTGTTCTTCTGTTAGCATATTTTTACCTCCATGCAATATATTATACAACTATTTAATAATTTTGGTCACCAGTATGGGATTCGAACCCATGAATGCTACCGTGAAAGGGTAGTGAGTTAAGCCACTTCTCCAACTGGCGATGGTGGACCTGAGGGGAGTCGAACCCCTGTATTAACACTCTTTACCACAACATCTACATCTTGTTCCACTTTAGGTGGAGACACAATCATAATGGACGATAACTGTGTCTTCTTAGTTTCTGTTTCTCGCAGAAGGATGAGAAACTACTAAGTCAACTTCTGCCAGTCTAGATATTACGAAGATTGCTGTTACTAGACATCACAGGTCTTCGGAGTCGCTACAGGTTTGTTAGTAGCTAAGGGCCATTACAGGAGCAAACAAGTTGCTGAAGAAGGCTGAGACTCGGCTAAATAAAGATTTAGCAGTTATTGTTTTTTTGGTTTTAGGTGACCAACCGATGCAGTTGAGGCTCTGATGTGCTAAGCGAAACCATGACAGGCCCATGGTTGTCCTTACTTACTATCTTTAACAGTAAGGACTTGTGCTACAGTGCGTGTGAAGTTGGGTTTTAAGGCCTCGGTCAAGGACATTCCCTTCTTCAACTCTTTATTTAGCTCTGTAGTTACAATCTTCTTTTGGACGTATTCTGGGTGGTTATTACTTTCGCACCAAGCAACCATAGCTGCTTCGTCTAAGTATTTGAAGGTTTCTTTTTCAGAAAGTTGTGCCAACACCCCAGACGGTGAGATATACTTTTCTAAACCTTCTTTTACCATTTGCTCAGAGATTTGAGACTTAAGTGCTTTAACTTCTTCTTCAAGTTTCTCTTGTTGCATTTGGAGCTGACGGCATTTGTCTACTAAGTTTTCCAACATGATTTTTCCTCCGTTGTAACTAAAGTATATCATACTGTCTTTAGCTTGTCAACACTTTTGTTTACTTTTCAAAATCTTCGTCAGAGTTCTTCCAGAAATATTCGTCTGTATCGCCTAATCTCTTCCAATCTAATCCATTCTCTACTTGATACATTTGTGTAGAAACTTTAAAATCAGGTTTTAATGGTTTCTCTGGTGTTAAACTTAAGTCATAAATTCTCATTCTATTGTTTGGATAGATTGCGAACTGACCATTTGCTAATTGTATTACGTTGTGAGATTTGTGTTCATCAGGCTTTTCTGAAGTGTTAGTATCTATCATATTAACATCCCCGTGATAATTGTCAAGAGTAAATAGATAAGAACCTTTCATTTTAGCTCCTGAACGTGTATACAACTCAAAGTCCATTGAGCTAATAAAAGATTTTCTCAACACGGTAATGCCATAATCCATACAGTTCCAGAATTGTAAGTCAGGTAACTTTAAATCAGGTGTGGGTGTGACAGGACTTGATACAAATGCAGAGATAGGTAACTTATCATACATGGCACCGTATTCAGGTAAGTACGTTTCAAAATAGAATGCCCTACCTGGAATGCTTTTAGCAGATATCCATACTCCTCTTACAAATTCGCCCTTACCATGTTTAAAATCAGTAAGATATTCTTTTCTTACCCAAACATTGATAGATGGTAAATTAACAATTAAATGTGACATAGCTTCCCCTTACTTATTTTCTTCTTCTAATTTCTCAGTTAGAAACTTCATCATCTTTTCATCGATAACAAAGTAGTTTGGTTGATTTGGTCCGAAGTTAAATGCAATAACACCATTACTAAGTCTTTGCGTAAATGCTTCTTCTTTATTCTTTGTCAACCATTCTTTTTTAATAGAGACTGATTCCTTATCAGTGACAACTGTTTTACATTCAATTAAAAGAGATGCGTTACGATGAACGCAATCTCCTTTACGAAAGTGTCCAGAACCGGAACCAGATACTTGTTGAGACCCAAGTAGCTTGCATACAGACTTTTCTTGTAAGTCACTAAAGTATCTTGTTGTTCCTTCTTTAGCCATTAAGCATCTCCCTTATTATTCTTTTTAGGTTTTTTAATTGGTGCAACAATTTCTTCTTCGTCTTCTTCATCATACTTTTCAGATTCTAGCTCATTAAGTTCATCTTTGTGTCTTTCAATATCTACATCACGTTGATACTTACGTAAATATTCTGCCTCATCTGGATATAACCAATGTGGTTGTTGTAAGTCTTCATTTTTAGCATTTGGATTAAATTCTAGAATAATAGCACCGTCACCGGCATTAATTTCAAATACAACACATACATAACCAGTTTCCATCAACAGTTGAATTTGTTGGGAGACACGAAGGTATAAATCTTCAACTCTACGATAATTTCTTTTTAAGAAAACAATTCTATTAACAGATGAATCTGACATTTTATTCGGCCTCTTCTTTCTTTAAATCTACACCAAATTTCTTTTCAATATCTTCATCTAACATTTTATTAAAGGCTGTTACGCTTGTTTCATCTTTTGCTGATAACTTATCATAAACATTTTTATGTAACTTATTCCAAACCTTCTTATTTTCAAGGAAGTAAGGTTTAAGGTTCTTTCTACCACGAATCTTTGTTAAGACTTCTCCTGTGTCAGGGTCAGTGATTCCATAAGAACCTTGAATACTATTATCAATATAACCGAAGTGTGTAGCAACGTCAATGGTATCTTCTAGGTAGTCTACACCATTAACATAGTTAAGATGCATATAACCTACTTTTCTATCCCACTTACAGACTTTAGTTTTAAGCACGGCTACTTCAATGATATGACCTGCTGGAGACTCAGCTGCTTTAGTGAGTTTATTTCCTTCTTCATCAAAGAACTCACCACGTTTGAACATCAATCGTAATGAACAAGCATGTTTCCAAGCACGTCCGCCAGGAGTCAATAAGAAGTCACCATAACCACTTAAGTTTTCACGAACTTGGTTAATTGCTATTAAAGTTGCTTTGTATTTACGTAATAGACCGATGGCAGTGTTTGCGAATCTAGTTAAGGCAACTGAGATACCACCCATTTGCTTCTTTTCCATAGACTCATCAGAAATTTGCATCGGAACAAGGGTAGCAATAGAGTCAAATATCATTAACCCAACTTCACCTGTCTTTAACATGTCTAATGCCATATCAAAGATTTGTTCTGCGTTTTGACCTTCAGGTCTAATGATGATGGTAGGAACTTTAGCATCTTCATCCATGTTATAACCCAACTTCTTGGCCCAGATGGGGTCAGCTGTTCCTTCATTATCTAATAAGATAATAGAACGTGGTTTCTTAGGGTTACGTTTGATTTCTTCCTTCTGATAAGAACCAGCAATCATAAAGGCTGTAGTGGTTTTACCGCTTCCTTCAGCACCGCTTAATTCAATGATACGGCCTTCAGGGATTCCACCATAGACACAATAGTCAAATGTGGGGGAACCTAGGGATAATACACCATCAATAGCTAAGTCATCGACTCCAACCTTGACAACGTTTTCTCCATACTTCTTTCCTATTTCTTTTAATACCGACGATAAGTCACCCATAATAAATCTCCTTTTCTATTTATTATACAACTTTTTAATAAAGTTATTCATACAGATTTAGTATATTTTCATCTTCTTCATCTGAGTCGTAATCGTAATAAACAATGTTTTCTATAAGATATTGCTCTTTAGCATCTTCGTAATACTTTTCTTTTAACCACTCTATAAACTTGAGGTCTTTTGTGTATAAAGTAAATGCATCTAATGATTTTGTGTTCCATAGTGTTTCAAGGTTTTTAACAAATTCTCTTGCACCATCCTGAAGATACCATGTAGAGTATTGATACTTAATCCCATACTCTTCTTCAAATAAGTACTGTGTAATATCATTCAGGTTCTCTAAAACGTTAAATGCGTATTCCATGTCCACATTAGGGACCAAGTCTGAACTAATTGACAACGGTATATTAATCGTGTGGTACATTATTCATTCCCGTCAAACCCACTTCTATTTTGTTGTGGGCCGAATGAAGACAATTGCATTTCAGTTCCTTTTACTGTAAGAATCTTTCTCAAGGTATTCATCATGTCTTGGGCACTTTGTAATTTACCTTTAACCACTTTATATGCATGGTCATAGATAGATGCCACAACAGATTCATATTGAGAAGACAATTCAGCTTGAGCCTGTAACTCTGCAACAGTAGTCTTATTCTTTCCTGTGCCTGCTTCTTTGACTTGATTTGATAGGTAGCTCTTTGAATAGACTTCCTTTGAAGCACTTCTTGCCATATCTGCATAAACACCAAGTTGCTCTAACTTATCAATCATAAAGTAAACCATGTTAGACAATTCTAAGTAATATTTATTTAATGTATTGACATTTGCGTTTCCGTCTTTAATGCATTCAACATATAAATCACTCATTAAGTTATCTAGAGGCTCACTGTATTTCTTGATTACCTCAGCACAAGCGTTGTTAAAGTAGGTAACGTTAACAGTTGTTTCTGCTAATATTTTTTCTACTTTAGTCGTATCTAATCCTGTTAATATTGTATCAGACACTTTATTCTCCTTCCTTAGTGGCCATAAGGACACTATAATCAGATGTCATAAACACTCTTTTTTTAACTGAAGGTATATTTATAAATCTATAACCTTCTGTATCTATTGTAGTAATGTTTACTGATTTTTTACCATCTGTCATCATTTTAGTAATGGTTGACACGGGAACGTATATTACACGGTCGTGTTCATAGAACCATATTACAACTCCTGCTCTTACACCTTCTATTCCAACTTTAGACGAAAGCTTTTCATACTGGCTAAGATTCTGGAAAGGGAAGGTGTTTCCTTTAATAGTCTTGGCCTCTAAATAAAATATGTAAGGCATCTTGTAACCAATGAAGTCACTAATGTTTGATATAGTCTTATAACCACTGACAGAGTCATATAACCTATCAATGCTGGAATTTGGCATACTTGCCTTCCAGTCTTCCTTTAAAACTAATTCAAATTGCTTTCCTTTGGACATAATTAATTAGCTTGAACCTCTGGAATAATGTTACTAATATCATTTCGTTTAATGACAGCTGCCCGGTTATTCCCAAAAGATACAACAATATACTGTCCTTCAGATGTTTCTAAAGTTAACTTTAAATCATTTGTATCAAAACTTGCTTCATATGGTTTCTTTAATTTATCAACTTTATTAACATACTTAACTTCTTCATTGTTTTCTTTTTTAGAGTCCAACACTGTTACACCATCAACTCCAAAACTCATGTGTGTAGAACCAAGGTCTGAACCGTTTTTAGAGAATAAAGACAATCTGTTGATAGATTCTAATAAGGTTAATCTGTCAATCGTAATAGTGTAGTCATAGGTTTCTTCAGTCCATTTTCTAATTCCTTGAACCGGGAACTTATTGACAAGCTCTTCTTTAGTTGTAATAATAGATGTTAAAGTTACTTGGTCATCAGAGAAAGAAACCTTTTGGGCTACAACACCGCTTTCAAGTGCATCGAATCCCATGTTAAAGTTAACAGATTCTGATTTAAATAGTTTAAACAGTCTGACAATCTTTTCAGTTAAAGTAAGAACTACCTTTTGGTCTAGTGTAAAGTTATTAACACATGCACCGTTTGCAAACGTAATGGCACCTTTTTCATCAATATAGAAGAGTTTTTGAACAGGGGAAGCACCACCATTCTTGAGTAATTCCTTGGTGTTATACTTAAGGATAGATTGTAAGATAGAGTTTTTAATACTGAAAGTATTTGTTACATTTTCAATGTTAATTTTAGGCAATTCAACAATCTCAGTGTCATCAAAAATCATTGGTATCTTATAGTTACCATTTGCTTTTAAAACTAATGTATTATCCACAACATCTAGTTCCAAGGTTCCTGTGGTTATTTTACTGATAAGATTAAGGAAGAGCTGGGCATTAACTACAGCATGAAGCTTAACTTCAATGTCTAATGGCATCTTTACAGACACATAGTATTCCTTATTAGTAACGTTTAAGTTTAATACCTTACCGTTGGCTTCTAATTCTAAGGTTTCATTAACGACAGATGAAATGTTAGTGTCTACAGCTTCTAAAATCTTTTTGCAGCTTTCTTGGAACGACTTTGTTTGAATAATCATATTTATGTCCTTTCTTTATTATACAACTTATTCAGTGAGTATTCTTCTAATTTCTTCTGGAGACATTTCGGTATGCTCTAAAATAATGTGTTGAATTGCATCCTCTTTGCTTAAGCTTGGAAGTATCTTTTTATACTCCTGTTTTAATGTGCTAACATAATCGTTATAGTACCAGTGCTCACTAACATCAGCATCACATTTGAATGGTACAGAAGAAACATCATCAATACAGGTCTTCATAACAGAAGTAAGTCTTTTAGCTACTTTATCTGCATTTTCTTTAGGGCATTCACCAATTAACTCATCATGCACCGTTAGAAGTAATTTAAACCCTAACTTATTTAACTCTTCATCTCTAAAGAGTTTATTCATGGCAATCTTAGTCATGGTAGCCGAACCACCTTGGATTCTAGCATTAACACACTGACGTTCTGCCTGAGCAATAAAACCACCATTATTCTTTATCTTAATACCGTATTTTGCTGCATCTTGAGTTACAGCATCAACTTCTTTTTTAAATTTGGCATTTTCTAATTTTTTATAGAAGAGAGCAATGACTTTATCATCTTGTTTTCTATCAGCAGTGCCAAGAAGTGGATTAAAGGGGGATTGGTCTTTTGAAGCATTATTATAGGATATTTCAAATCTAGGTAAGGATATATCCGGCAATCTACGTCTTCTGCCCCACAAGTCTTCTACATAGCCATTTTTCTTGGCAAAGGCTGTGGTTTCATCCATCCAACCCTTTACTTTAGGGAAAGAGTTATAGAAACCATCAATAATAGACTGGGCTTCTTGAATAGAGCTTCCAATGCTTTCAGCAACAGCTGTAACACCTTGACCATACATAATACCTAACAAAAGTGTTTTACAGGCATTACGTCTCTTTTTACCTTCTGGATTAGGTGTTCCATCTTGACGGAACTCCATGTTATCCCAGTAATCATTCTTATAAACACTACTAGCGATGGTAGCGTATAAGTCTTTGCCATCTTTATAAGCTTGAATCATATCTTCGTCACCGGAGTAGTTTGAAAGCATTCGTGGTTCTTGTTGCGAACTCACGAAAAGTCACTTCCAACTAAAGTATAAGGAACTCTAGTTTTAATTGACTTTTTCATTGACACCACCTCCTTTTCCTGTTTTTAATAAAACATTCTTCATACTATATTATACAACTTTCTTTATAGCTTGAACCATTTAATATTATCTACCACAATAACCTTTTTACCATCGGGGTGTTTCTTATTGCTATTATGGGAGGATACATATGTAATAGGCTCTCCTTTAATAGATTTTTTAATTTTCCTTTGGAACGTACACTCAGCATAGTTATCACCAAACGGATGAAAGGCTTCAAACCACCACTTTGTTGCATCTTTTATGGAATGGAACTCAAACCTTTCTCCAGTATTGAGTACACAATAGCAACCTACTGAACGAGTATCACCGGAGCCGAAGTTCTTGTTCCCCTTCATAGCCTCAGAAATTTTATCTCTGTGCTCTTTAGAGAAGGGTTTCTTCTCTCTATATGCCTTCATTGATAATGAAATCTTGCTTCTTACATCTTTACTTCTCATTTTAGCATCATGGTTATCCTTTACCAATCCCACGTTCATAGGGTTATCATCACCGCCATTTGTCATATTATACCCATTATTGAAGGAATCATATAAAGATACATAATATTTCTCTTTTTTAAGAAGTTCTTCATAATTGTCTGTTTCGTCTATTATTTCAATGGTGAAGGCTTCTATACCATACTTCCTCATTGAGCTATATAGATGCCTCTGGTCACCGTTTTTTAGTCTGGTAAGGTGTCCATACCACCTATCCTCTAAACTCTTCTCTGTGATGCCAATATAGCACTTATTCGTCATCCTGTTAGTAATCTTATACACAATCATATATTATTTCTCCTTTACCTAATTTAGCTGTGACTTTTCACAGTAAGATATAGGTGGGTGTTAAATATATAAATATGTGTACTTTTCTTCAGTTTTCACTCTTTTTACTACATCTCCTTCAATAATATCACCTGGAACAACATCTTTGACACGTTTCCACCCATTACTTGTTTGAACCTCTGAGATATTACTTACTTCATAAAACTCATCCTTTGATATTTCTACGTCCTTGTAGTCTGTCTTGGCTTTAAACATCATACGTATTTCTTTATTTGATGCTGGAAGCTGTTGTAGGTTAGGGTCACTAGAACTGAATCGTCCAGTGGCTGCACCATATTGATTAAAATGACCGTGAACTCTTCCATCAATAGGATTAACCTTTTGAGGTAAGGAATCGATAAAAGCATCTAATAGTTTAACTAAACCACGTCTTTCTAAGATAAGTTTAGATAGAGGTATATTGATAGCCTCAAGAATATCTTCCCCAGTACCACGTGGACTTTCTTTACTTACTTGCTCAACACCAATTACATCATATAACAGGATAGCAAGTTGAGTCGGACTTCCTAAGTTAATAACATCAGGTAATTGTTCTGATTTGGATTTACCACCATCTTCACCTGACTTCTTTTTAGGTTTAGTGTTAGCATCAGGAGTTGTTCTCCAGGCATCTATTCTAGATTTATACTTGTCTAATTCAACGGCAATTCTTTTATCTAATTCATCTAACTTAGCATGATATTTGACACTAAGTCTCTTTGCGTATTCTTTGTCAAGTTCAATACCAGCGAGTTCCATTTCTGCAACTACACGAATAACAGGCATTTCTACTTCACGGAAAAGGTTATTAACTTTTTTATACTCTTCACTTTCCATGATTGGTTTTTGATATTCATATAGTTTATAAGTCATGTAAGGGTCTGTAGCAGCATATAATGCAAAAACTTCAGGTGGAAAGATAGCATATTCTTCTTTTTCAAATAAGTCTTCAATAGAGTATTTTTCTTGTTCTGAATCAATATGTAAAATATACTGTTGTTTTAATCCTGCCAATTCATTTTCATCAATAAGCTTGGCAGCAATCATTGTATCCCAATAGCAGGGAAGTTCGATACCACAAGTTGTTTTGATAACTTGGAAATCAAACTTTGAGTTGTGCATGATGGTCAAAATTTGAGCATCTACAACACGAGACAGTTCTTCTTTTATATCTTGTTCTGTAAGTTGATTTGGGAGCTTTTCTCCGGTTTTATAATCAACATGGTTTACAGGAATGTATACTTTTTTATTATTAGGAGTATAGACACAGAGACCCATTAACTTTGCAGTTAGTGGGTCTAGGGAGTTATTTGTTTCAGTGTCTATAGCGATGATGTCGTTATGAATAGCTTGAGTTATATAATTAGAGAACTCTTGTTTCGTTCTAATAACTAAAACATCATCTTTTTGTTTTTCTAAGGTTTTATTAACTTTCTCAGTGATTAAAGAAATCTTTTCTTCTACCGATATTTTCTTAGACTTGATTTTCTTTTCAACAGTGACTTTAGCCTCTTTGGGCTTTTTGACCTTGTTGATTATTTTTTGGGTCTTTTCCGCTGAGTTAGAAACACCCAATTCAAAATTAAAGATATCGGCATTCATTTTGTTAATACCTATTAAAACTTATAACGTTGAGGTCTGCCTTCGATTGGGCTAGATTGACCTGTTGTGGTAGGCTTTGGTTGTTCGGGAGCAGGGGTCGTAGGTTGAGGAGCTGGTTTAGGAGTTGCAGGAGCAGCAGAAACTGCTGGTCTAGAATAACTACCAGTCTTTTCAGCAATAGCTTCAGTGCGTGGGAAATCACCAGTTTTTAAGAAGGTGTTAATTTCATCAGCAGTCTTAACTAAGTAAAAGCTTCCAGCCATTTTGAAACCTTCAAAGTCAGCAAAATCTTTGACATAGATTTCAGGTTTGTAGATTTCTTGACGAACAGGGATAATGTCATAGGTGGTGTCAGTGCTTCCACGTGTACCACGACGTTTAACCTTGAAAACGAAGTTGGTTAAATCACCATATTCATCCATGAATGATTTTAATTCACGTGCGAACTTGGCAGGACGTTCCCAAACACGTGCTTTAGGCACAATGTTTCCGTTGTCATCTTTAACGTATTCAATAAGCTTAACGTAGAACTTATCAACAACTTTATTACCACTTAAGCAAAGTGGGCATTTAGCCATTGGTTCGTTTGCTTCACGTAAGCAGAAAACACGTTTGTAAAGTTCTTTTCCATCTTTACCTGTTGTTTTCACAACGTGAACAGTAACAATATTAAATTCTTGTACTGAACTATAGGCGAAACGCACAACTGCGTCATCACCATCGTCTTTGAGCGAAAAGTAACCAACTTTATATTCCTTGTTGGATGTGTTAGTACTTTTCTTGTTTTCGTAATCTGCGAAACTAATGTTTGCCATAATTTACCTCTTTATGTTTTTTTTTATTTATTTATTCTGCGGCTTCTGTTTTGGCTGCTGGTTGTTGAAGTTGTTTTTCTGCTTGAGCTCTAATGTTAGCAATTAAGCCAGCCACTTGAGCGAAGGGTAATTGCGATAACGCATTTAACACCAACTGTGCTTCTTCAACTTTTAATTCTAAGTGAATCATTGTTAATCTCCTTTCTGTGCTTCTATATTATTATACAACTTTTTTTAAACTTTTAAGTCATATAGTAACTTTTCTCCCCAATAGTTTTGAATCATACACTTTTTTAAGGGATTCATAGTTTAATTGTTTATTTTCTAATAAAGATATAAAGGTTTGTTTATCCAAATCGTTAATATCTTTATCCTCAGGAATATCGAGAACATCTATAAATACATCTTTTCTTATGTTTTTGATGAATTTTGCTGTCCCACGTCTTCCTGCTTCATCACCGTCAAATGCTAGAATATAGTGTCTAACATTGCTTCTATTGAATGTTTCAAACTGTTTTGTGGTAATCCCAACTCCGAAGGTTGCAACTGCCGGTATACCATAAGAAAGACATGTTAAGGCATTGATTTGACTTTCTACCACTACAACATAGGATATGTCGTTTTCTTTAATGTGATTCATTAAATATATGGGTTTTTCCTTAGCTGCATCTATAATAAAGGTTTTATCCTTTACGGAACGTCTAGTAAGCATATAAAGCTTTCCAAATTCATCCCAAACAGGAAATACAATACTGCTAGTCTTAGGGTCATACTTAACCTTAAATCTTTCACATACCTCTTTAGATAACTTACGGGTTGTCATATATGGGTGGTAGGATTCAAAGGTATTTAGTATAGATTCATCTAAGTAATCTGGTTCTTTGTCTTTATGCCTTGTTAAGTCAATAAGTGGTAAAGTTAGTTCCCTTTCAACAAATGTATTGCCAAAACGTTCTAATAACCACTCTCTTCCAAAAGACTCATTCTTTTCAAAGCAACCAGAAACAAATTGAGGGAAATTACCGTGTGCGTTACAAACGAAACAGTGGTAATCTCCTTCTTCAAATTCATTATGCTTAGCAGCAAAGACAGTACATGCTGGTTTCTTTTCTTTATGGTCAGCATGAAATGGACATGTGACAACAAAGTGATTACCACGTTTAGTGATATCTCTCAAAAACATATCACCATTATCTGATGTTTCTTGACGGATTAATTGAAGAATCTTTTCAATAGGTTCTTCTATGTATCTACTATCGTTTATTTTAATCATTTAATGTTAATAATCTTTTTAAATCTTCTATTTCTTTTCTAATAGACTTTGCTTGTTTTAAAAGGCTTTCTCTAATCGGTTGAGTGTCTTTTTCATTGTAAGTTGAAGAATAAGAAATATAAACCTTTTCAAGGTGTTCTAATTCCTTAATTTTACTTAATATTTTAGATTTTTCAGTTTTTTCCATAATTTTAGAATACATCCTCTCCTGTTGATTCTTTATTGGGTTGTGTGGGGTAATCATTCCCGGTTTGTTGTGGCTGTTGTGGTTGTTGACCTTCTTCCACTTCTTCAGGGATAAAGGTGAAGTCACCCTTATTGAAGTCTACTAAGTAAGATAACACTTTACCATTAGCACTGTCTCTTGATTTAACAAGGTTAAGTTTAATAATGTCTTCATCTTTTTCTAAAAAGATAATGCAGGTGCTGTCTTGACCAATACGGTCTGACTGTGCGATTTGAGTTGTATCAACACCGCCACCTTCGTTCTTAGTTCTGTTTTGTTGAGAAACAGAAACGATAGGAACACGTTTAAGTACTTGAAGGTTCTTTAAGTCTTTAGAGATGTTAGCAGCTTTTTCAACAGGTGTCTTGCCGTGTCTATAGTCTTCTAATAAAGACAGCTGGTCTACGAAAAGAATATCTAAACCTTCTTTTTCAATAAACAATCGTAAGGCATTAACATCTGCTGGCCCATTAATCATGTTAGGTGTTAAAACCTTAAGGGAACCAGTAAACATGGTAGGAAGCTGTTTAATGAATTGTTCATATTCACTTTGAATAGAGATATTACCGTGAATAAGACTACCGTTAGGAATATGTCCGACAAGGGTGTCAATACGATAACCGACTTTACGTTCACTCATTTCACCTGAGTAGATTCCAACTTTAAGACCTTGCTTAGCAGCTGCTGCAGCACATTTTAAGAGAATCCAAGATTTACCATAGTTAGTACGAGCAACGATGGTAGCAAGTTCTTCTTGTCTGTCCCAACCACCAATAATTTGGTCAAGTTCTCTAAAACCAGTTGAGATATAGTACTTGTTAAAGTCTTTAGTTCTTTCTAAGTAAGCATCATAACGTGTTGTATCTTTAAGGATATCAACCGATTGTAAAGAAACACCTACATAGAAGTTTTCTGCTTCTTCTTGATAAAGTCTGGTAGCCTCATCAACCTTGCCTGCCATTAAAAGAGTTCTTACCTTATTAAAGACCTCAGCAAGTTTTCTTGTCTTATAGTCGGTAAATAACTCTTCAATAAGATATTGAGGAGTTTCATTTACTTTGATAACTTCAAATTCTTGAAAGGATGATAAAAAGCTTTCTAAGTCTGGGATATTACCATATTTATCCAAGTGTCTTTTGATATAGGCAAATTCTCCCTTATAGTCACTAAAATGACCTTCATTGAGATTGTTTAAAACAATAAGGGAAGAATCCTTAGAATTTAATACGTAATTTAAAAATTGTAATTGAATCACTAGTTATCACCTCTCCACTTAATTATACAACTTTATTTAGACTATTCTTCGTCATTAGTTTTAAGAACTGTTACAATCTTTTTAAAAGTAAAGTAAATGATTGCTTCAAAAACAGTGTCCACTAAGAAACCACCAATAACCGCAGCATTGATAATAACAAACACAAGGTTGTTTAAAGATGGTGATTCTAACATGTTTAAAGATAAACGGTATAATAGACCGCTACCTACTAACAATACAACTAAATCAAACACTAACGACATAACATATTTTCTTTTGATTACTTTCATGATTTAAATCCTCTTCTATCCTGTCCTTTTAATTCTACACTGTATGAAGTCTTTGAAATCCGAGAGTGTAGTCTTTTTCCTACGGCTTTCAATAGTTGGTCATTGTCTAAGTTTGAAGTATAGATATTTGTCTTACCTGCATCTATTCTAGCATTGATTAAACTCATAATGTTTTCATGCTCGAATTCTGTCAAACCTTTAGTACCAACTTCGTCCCAGATAACAATGTCTGCTGTCATAACATTCTTTTTAATGTAATCTACATAGTCACTCTTTTCGGATATGTTATCTTTAATGGCTAACATGTACCGAGGAACACTGATGAACAATGCACGGCATTTTAATTCTGTCTTTGACCATATCTTTTCAAAATAAGCCTGAACCATTCTAATTGACCAAGATGTTTTTCCATTTCCTGTAGTAGTTGAGTGAATGTATAAATTCTGACCACCCCTAACAAAATCCACTATAGACTCTTCAATACTCTTTAAGGTTTTATATGCTTCTAAATCTACTCCATCGTCATCTAAAAACAAATCTATTCGTTGTTTCTGTCTTTCCGAGATAAGGGCTTTCTTATACAAGTAATCTAATTTGAATTGTTTAATGTCTATCATATCTTATTATACAACGTTATTTAGAAAATAACCCTCCTCTCAGTTATTTTTATGGCACCCCGAACAGGAATCGAACCTGTGACCAACAGCTTAGAAGGCTGATGCTCTATCCACTGAGCTACCGGGGTATACTCAATAGAGCCGTTTTAAGACATGCTCAGGTCTTATGATTAAAAGATGGCTAAGATGCCAAATCCGATTAAGACAAGTGCTACTCCCATCAGTAAGATTTTAAAGAAATATCCTACTAAACTATCTGGGGCACTATCTGGGGTAAGATTCCAATACATGAAACCAACACCTGCCAGGGCAATAATCACACCAATAATTAAGTCCATAGAATCTCCTTTCTTTTAATTTTTAGTCTGGTGCCTGTTAGAGGATTCGAACCACTGACCTACGCATTACAAGTGCGTTGCTCTACCAACTGAGCTAAACAGGCATACATGGTCCTCTCGGGAAGAGTCGAACTTCCATCTCGCCCTTATAAGGAGCTTGCTCTGACCCCTGAGCTACAAGAGGATTACGTAACTATTATACAACTAATAGCTATTAATGTCAACAATTTATGCTAATGAATTTAAAAAACTTTCCAATTGACCAATGGTCTCAAAGAACTTTCTTATACCACCATTAAGAAACAAGTAAACAGTAAAACCATATTCAAAGGTGTCTATTTCCAAAGAATAACCATTAATTACACCTTGAACTTTTCCACCATAAAATCTTGCTTCAACCTTACCATATTTTTTTAAAAGACTTTCCATTGTGTGCATATTTTATTTTTTCCTTTATTAGAATTTCATTTTACCAAACGATTTGTTTGTCTTTACTGTTTCTGACTTGGGTTTATCCGATTTAGTTTTAGCATAGTTCTTTTCATATTCATTTATAGTCCACTGAAAAGAAATGTGTTTATGGATAATTGCTATCTCAATAAGCTTTAATTTGAGTTCCTTATTGCTTCCGGCATATTCGTCAAGATGTTTTTTAAATATTTTAACAGTAGAATGTTCAATATTGTTCCCCTTAGAATGTGCTCTTGCAGAATCAACCCAATCTTTTAAAGCTTGTAATATATCCTGGTCACCGTCTTGTAACTGTGATTTTATATACTCAAACTTTTCTTCACCCCTTAAGGGCATTGATGATGGGATACTAACGGTAATTGGTTTTATCGTTGTATTTGTACCTGCCATTAAACTTGCCACTATTTGAGTGTCTATTTTAATAACATCTTGATTATCCTTGTCTTTAATAACTAAGTTAATCTGTTGCCAAATAGAATCTATTTCAAGTTGTCTATCAATAGAGACAGTGGTACGCTTTTCAATGTAGCTTCTATCTACTTTAAAAGAATCACCGTTGACAAGTTTATCTTTTCTTTTTGCCTTGTCATAAATATTAAGTAACTCTGAACAATAAATAGCGGCATCTAAACCAAACATTTTAGCAAGGGGAATATTAACACTTACATAATTATTTGGGTTCAATAAATCTAACATATTACCATCTCCTTACTTGTTCTTAAAGAACTTATATAGATTGATTCTTTTGAACCAACGACTCTTTGTAAACACCGTACCAAACATATATCTTGATTGAGAATTACATTCTTTTGTAAATAATGTCCTGAGACCGTTATTAAACTCTTGAATAGATAAGTTATCGATAGGTCCTTTAAAGACATTCTTGACAGTGTTGTAATTAACTAAGTAAAGGTTTCTATCGTGTTCAAATAACACCATAACATGATTAGACATAACATTATCATTTAGAGATGTCACTAAGGATGTTTTATACCCAGCCTTTGTAAGTAGTTCATAGGCAGCTGCATGAAACCCATCACAGTCATCAAACAACTTGCTGTTTTGAAGTTGATAAAGAGCATAGTCAGGTGGAACAATAGCATCGCCAATTTCCTTAACACCGTCATAAGTATAAACAAAGTTTTTGATTAAAGTGTCAAGTTCTTTTTCAACATCTTTTATATCCAACTTAGTTGGACTGTGTTTGATTGGTTTAAGGAAAATATACCTGACTTTATACCATAAAGGCAGAAACCACATAACAACATAGAGTACAAATGCCAGTAATTTTTTCATATCTTAAAGACTTTCTTTTAGGGTTTTAAGAACACTTGGGTCACTCTTAATGTTCTTAAAGGTTCGTTCGATATAGTTTTTTAATTCTTTTTTAGGTGTCTTTGATAACTTAACAGCAATTTTAGCTAACTCATTTTTATCAACACCATATGTAGAATTGAAATAGTTGATATAACGGCTGTCAATAGTATTAAGATGTTCCACCACTTTTGATGGACTAAAGAGGTAGTCACGTTTTTTAGCATTGTAATTGAAAGTATCTTGATGTGCAATGGCATCAATAATCAAAGCTTGAACAACTTTACCACCACGAACAAGAGCTTCTACAATAGAAACACCTGCATCTTGAACACCCACGTCTTCAGTGTTTTGGATAACGATATCAGCTGCATCATCAAAAGTATCAACTTGTCTATCAATAGAATCTGCTAAATAGTTTATCTTTCGTTTGTTTTTATTAAAATGGGCATACCAACGTCGTCTTGTTGAAAAGAAACAACGGTTAAAAACTTTGTCAGGGGCATTGGGGTCTTTGCTTAAAGGGTTTGAGGGGTCTCGCCATCTGCGGTATTTAAGACCAATATCTAAAGACTCAGAAAGCCAAGAAACAAAATCTTCTAATTCCAGTCTAGCAAAGTCAGACTTTTCTGCAAAGTCAAAAACTTTAAACCAATAACGCAACATTAAAGCAGAGTAGTATTGGTCTCGTTTAACAGTATCATTAGCATCATCTGCATCACAATACCCGTTAGCAAGCTCTGTCTTAGACATTGATTGAAAATCACCTAATCGACTAGCACTCATGTAGAAACTGTTGTACATATCTTTTATCATGTATATTAAACCTCCTATGGTTTCATGATTGACATCTTACTTCTATTATATCACATCTTTAATGACTTGTCAACTATAAGCTATCGTGGTACTTAGATAAATCAAGTGTGTAATGAATATCATCTACATGGTTTAACCAGGCAGTGATAATCTTATTTCCACGTATGGAAACACTAATGTCACGGTCTTTATCGTAGGGCATTCTAACAACATACTTTGTAACAAAGTATTTATTGTCAGGTTTAATTTCCACTTCAACTTCAAACGGGTTAATTGGATTGGTCTTTAAATTTTGAATGCACTTTAAAAGACCTTCTTTGTTATAACCGTGTTTGTGGTCACCACCTTCTAAGTGTTCTTGAATATGTCTAGATAAAGACATTTTAGTTACATCAATTTTACTTTGTAACCAAGCAACAGTCTTTAAGACACTGTCAGGAATATGCTTCTCAATATGTAATAATTTAATCATCTTCTTCACCTCTTTCTTTTTTAGTATATCATAGCTTGTATACTAAGTCAAGCATTATTTATTAAAATTATTTCTGTTAAGGAATTGGATTGCCTCTTTAAGGTTGTTTATTTTATCATCCTTGCTTTTAACTTCAGGAATCACATTAGCTGGATTCTTTTGTGATTGAACCTTTTTAATGCTATTTTCCACCTTGATAAGCTGAGATGATTTTTTGTTTGAAGAGAAGTATTTAGATGCTTCTGGGTATGATGTAAACTTAACGGTTTCAAAATACTTGTCACCAGAAACTGTTTCATAATTATCAACAATTAAATAGTAAGTTGGTTCTCTAGTATCTCTTGTTTCTGATTCAGGTAAATCACCGACCCATCTAAAATTAAGTAAAGCATTTAAAATATTTCTAGCTAACATGTAAGTAATAATTAAATTAGAACCGTCAGGTGCTTTTTTATAAACAACAATTTCTGACATCCTATTTAAATTTTCTGATTCACCTGTCACAGTAAACTTACCATCAATAATATATTGAGAGTGTCTTCTTATTTTTACGTAAGCTTCTCTTCGTACATTATCTTTTAACGTGTAAGCAACACCACCTATAAAATTATGTGTTTTATCTGTATGGGGGTACACATTCGGTGTGAGAGCTAATTCATCTGCTTTTGCTTCATACTGTTCTCTTGTCATTGGAGGCATTTTAATTCTGTATTCACCATCTTTACTTCTGCCTGGGAACTCTGTCCACTTCTCACCTTTTTGTGGCTGTAGAACGTGGTTTTCATAATGTTCTTTAAAGTAGTCAGATGTTATTCCATGTAACCATTCTTCATTCAGCTTAAAATCTAAATCATATGCATGATTGATTGCATTATCAATTTCACGCATTAACGACTCATCAATAAGTTGTCTAAGTTCTTTTTTTGTCATGGCATCTCCTGTTATAAATAAATTGTGCAGCTCCTGTTTTTGTCCCAGCGGGTTGGTTACCGACGGTTTACCACAGAAACTGCTACTGGCCCGAACGTTGACGATTCAACTGCCAGCTCTGAAGGTTTCTTCCTTCCAATATCCAGTCCTGATTCTCTGGAAGTCAACACCCCATTACCCTGAGTGTTAGTTGGTCTGAGACCTTTTTAATCTCACTTTTATCCCGAATCCATCGGGTCCTGGTTATCACAGGAGGTTATCGTCCTCTTAATCGTACCTATATATTATATCATACTTTTAGACATTTGTCAAGCAAGAGTGATTTTATTTTTTTTATCACTTATCCTGACACTACTAATTATAACATAAACAAAAGTGAATGTCAACACTAATGTTCACATATAATTTAGCTAGAAGGTTGTTTCGTTCATTTTCAACGTTTATTCCTCTTCAATGTTTTTTGGTATTTTTTATACTCAGCATCTTTGGTAGATATAAACTCTTGAGGAAGGTCACCTTCACTAACAAGCCAGTCTAATGGTATTTGATAACAATAAATCTTGCCGTTAGAAGTCAGTTTACATTCTTTTAAAACCTTATCGCCATCAAATGAATACAGATAAGGGTACTTAGGGTCAACCACGAAGTAAAGATAGTTTTTACCTCTTTTAATATTCTTCCTGTCAACCAGAACCATCTTATCCCAATACCTTGGCATCCAGATAGGGCTTGCGTTCATCTTAAATGGTAACCTTTATGTTATCGTTATTACCACCAGACGTGCTGGTAGTAGTAGCTTCGTTAGTCACAACTTCAATCTTTTCAGGATTAATAAATGGCATCTCTTTCTTTGATTCTACTAAAACCCGGGTAGATTCATCAATATCATAGACAACCGTGCAAACCGTATCATCGTTAATGTAGGTTAACAGTTTGATAGACCAAGAAGGGTTCTTCTTAAGGTCATGGTTAATTTGCCCGATAATATCAACAGGTTTAATATTATTTCTAAAATCCCCTTGATAATATGAATAGTTTCTTACAATTTGTTTCATAATTTAAGTTTCCTTTCAATATGTTTTCAATATATTATACAATTATTTCTTGAAAATTACAACACAATTATGTTTTTTCTGTTATAAAGTGTTACTTTGTCGTTTCCAACGTATTTATCTAGCACATAATCTTTCATTTGAAGTGGGGTCATATCTAAAGAGTCTGCAATAATTTGAGAGAATTTAATCATATTGTCTAATGTTTCCTCTTCGTCTAAGGGTGTTTCCCCTAATACTGCTTGGGCTTCGTAAACTTCAGAAATAATCATTCCCGTATGGAAACCTTTGATTCCGTGTTTTCTAAAGAATTGGTCAGAGTGGCACCAGACAGAGATTGTTTCTTTTTCTTTTAACAAATCTGCATATCTGCTATCAATAAGATATCCCCCTCTTTGTGGATTAAGTAATCCTGAAGGTGTTCCATGACCAAGCATGATAATCCTATCGTGCTCTTCAATCATGGTTCTAAGGTCTTCTTCGGGAATGTTACCGTCATTAACAACTGTGAAGTCTCTATGTTCATAGATTAACTTTAACATGTCTGTGGTAGGGTCTGCTGGGTGGATAATAAGTGTTGCTTTCATTTTAAATCTCCTCTTTTATGTAATTTCTTAATATATTCATGGTGTCTTCGTCATTTGCATCGTCGACAATAAAATCACTGATGGCTTTCTTCTTTTCTAACAATTTAGCCACCATAACGTCTATTGTATTGTCAGCAATAAGTCTATAAATGAATACTGGCTCTTTAGAACCTATTCGGTGAATTCTATCCTCCACCTGTTCTTGTAAGGCTGATGTCCAGGGGGAGTCAAGGCAAATCATATACCTAGCACTCGTTAAAGTTATCCCTGTACCCACTTTACTGGTAGTTCCTATGAAAACCTTATATTTTGATTCATTTTGAAACAAATCTATGTTATTTGATACTTCTGAGTCTTTTAGGTCTCCTAAGCCTATAAGAGGATTATACTTCTTTAATGCCTCCTGTAAAAGATAAACAGGCTCTTTAAAGGTACTCATAATGACTACTTTGTCACCATTTCCCACAATTTCGTCTACAAGGTCAATAGCACGCTCTAATTTCGACGAAACGATAGGGGTTGAGGTCAGAACACTAGGACAACTCGTTGCTTGCCTTAAACGAGTCGTTAGGGCCAAAATATTGGCACTGTTAAGTTCTACCTTATCACATTCAGACTTAACCCCATCTTTTACACTGTCATAAAAGGCTCTATGCTCTTCAGAAAGCTCTACAAACTCATTTATAACGTTTTTAGGGGGTAAATCAAGTAAATCCTTAGTTCTTCTTAGGGAACATATTTCCAGCTCGTCCTTGAGCAAATTTAGGTTCTTAAACCCTACAATCTCATACCCTCCAAACCCCCCGAACTCACAATACTGGTTTTTAAAGGTTGTAACAGTTGCTTTTTCAACATCTATCCATTTTAAAGGTACAAAAGCATCTAAAGGGTTATTCATAAGGATTGTACCTGTACACGCTACTTTATAGCGGAAATCCTTCAATTTCAATAGGTTTTTGCCTTGTTGGCTTGACCATCCCTTAGCTTTATGGGCTTCATCAAAGATAATCATGTCTATTTCATTAACATTTTCCTTAAGGGCTTCTATAACTTCATTACTTCTTAAGGTTTCAATGTTCATGATGATAAAGAACTCATCTATCTTGCTTCTAAGCTGTTCTGCTCTCTTAGGTATGGTTTCCCACTTAACCTTGCCTTTGGAGTTGGTTTTCTTGCCTATAATGACACAATCCTTATTTGAGTGTCTTTTTATCTCTTTTTCCCAGTTTGCTCTCAGGGTTGCCACACCACATACTATAAGGCAGTGTTTAAGCCCACGTTGAGCGTTTAGCTCTTCGGCAAGGTAAATGGTCTGGAGAGACTTTCCGAGGCCTGGTGAGTCTAAAAGTAACCATTTATCATGATTTAAACCATAGGTTATACCTTCAAGTTGGTATGGGAATGGTTTTGTTCTATACTTTAAGACAGGTAAGACCTCTTCTTTTTTCTCATTTTCTTCTTTAATCGTCAGTTTAATGTCATCATAATAAACCAGGTTATCAAGTAAATAGGCTAAGCTTGTAACAGGAACTTCCCACAATTTAGTAGTTTTACCGTAGTTAGAAGAGCCACTTGATTTAATAATGTTAATAACATCTTGATTAAAAGAAAAAGAAAGGAATAACGAAGTATTCCCGGATAATTTGTTTGGTTTATCCTCGAAGATGTGTATCATCTTTTTTCTTTTTAGTTTTCTTTTAAAGATGACCTGTTTGAGTACACTACTGTTTTATAGTCCTCATCAAACTTAGCAAGTGAGGATTCTTTAGTAGAAAACTTAACTGCCCCTTCTACAGTGAACTTACAGTTGCAAGTATAGCAAGTAAATTCTTCTGTTAAATTAATTGACTCACCCAAGTAAAACTCAATTTTACCCTTTTTATCCCTGACAATGTTTTCTGGGTTACCTAACACTTCATCTGGGTAAAATACTTCTGCTGGGAGGTATTCTGCACCACATTTAGGGCAAATAATGTAATTTGGCTTATTTTCCATAATAATATTTAATTTCCTTATCCCTTATCTTATTATACAACTTTTTTATGAAATTAGCCTTCACAACTTACACAACCTTCACTCATAACCTTTTTACGAGACAGTTCTTGTGCTTGGCTCATGCCGTATTGATAGTATAATGTTTTAACACCCATATCGTGAGCATAAAGCATTAAAGCATTAATTTCTTTAACTGGAACACTGGCTGGCATCATTAGGTTGATAGATTGAGCTTGGTCAATGTATTCCTGACGAACAGCTGCTTGGTCAATAATGGCACGTGGATTAATCTCAGCAAAGGTCTTAAATACTTCACGTTCTTCTTGAGTTAAGAATTTAAGATGTTGAACCGAACCATCTGCTTTTTGAATAGAGTCCCAAATCTCTTCAGTGTCTTTGTCATATTTTTTTAATAATTCTTTAAGGTATGGATTCTTAATTGTTGTTTTTGACTTAGATAAGTCTTTAACATAGTAGTTAGAGAACTCAGGTTCAACGGATTGAGAAACCTGTCCTAAGATGGCAGAGGAACTCTTTGTAGGGGCAATCGCCATTAAGGTAGTGTTACGTCTTCCATAACCCTTAAGAATTTCTGGTTCACCAAACTTGGCTGCTAATTCAGCAGAGGCTTTGTAAGTTCTTTCTTTTAATGTCTTGGCAATTTCTAAGTTTTTCTTAGCTGCACTACGGCTTTCAAAAGAAAGCATGTTTGATTGTAAATAAGAATGCCAACCTAATACACCTAAACCAAGAGCACGATGTCTAATGGCAAAGTTTCTTGCACGTTTGTGATATTCTTTGCCTTCTGTCTTGTTGATGAATTCAGTGACAACAGTGTCTAAAAAGTAAGTAAGAACTTCAATCGCATCTGTTTTAATGATTTCTTCCCAGTGTAGTAAGTTAATTGAAGAAAGAACACATGTAAAAGTTTCATTAGGATTAGAAGGTAATGCAATCTCAGAGCACATGTTACTAGCAAAGATTTTCATATCTTTATCTTTATAGACATCAGGTCTTCCATTATTAATATTATCAGAGAATAAAATATATGGATAACCTATCTCACTTCTTCGTTGAAGAACTTTAGCCCATAATTTACGAGCCTGTTTATCACCATCTTTAACCTTTTGTAAGAAAGCATCAGAAACAGTGATACCGTGAGTAAGTCCTTGAATAGGGTTACCTTCAGTGCCAATGTCTAAGAATTCTTCTGCATCAGGGTGCTCGATGGGTAAATATGCACTAAAGAATCCTCTACGCACACTACCTTGCGACACAACAGAAGCTAAGGTGTCATACATTCTCATAAAGTGAACTGCACCACTAGATTCTCCACTATCTTTAATTGGAGCACCACGACCACGAAGTTCACCAAAATAACCTGAAGTTCCACCCCCACCTTTCATGAGCATACCGTTTTCAGCGTGTCCATATAAAATAGAATCCATACTATCTTCAATATAAGAACCAAAGCAAGACACAGGTAATCCTCTATCAATGCCATAGTTGGACCAGACAGGAGAAGAAAGTGAGTAGAATCCTCTTCCCATATAGTCATAAAACTTATCAGCATATCCAGGAATGCCTAAATACTCTTCTGCTTTGTTAGCAATTTGTCTAATTCTTTCTTCTGCAGTTTGTCCTTCCATTAGATAACCACGAGATAAGAATTTTCTCGATTCTTTGTTAAGCCACTCGAATGCCATGTATTATTCCTCCTTACTAGAATAAATCGTCTTCAGTGAATGATTTTGTTTTCTTAGAATATGCTGTGCTTCTTTTTACAAAGAAATCTACATTTTTAGTTCCCAGCATTTCTTCAGCAAACCATGCCGTCTCTTTAACTTTGACTTTATCTACTTCAAAGACTTCTTCTAAACCTATTGCTTTCATGGATTGATTAAATCTGTCTTTAACAAATTCCTTAACTAATTGTTTAGGCAAAAAGTCTAAATCACTATTACCATAAATCCAATCCACGATTTCAGATTCTGCTTCATAGGCATTTAGTGTAATCTCTTTTATTCTATCTATAATGTCTTGAGTAAACCAACGTGGATTTTCTTTTTTGATGATATTAACAATATCAAACCCAAATCTAGCATGAATGTCTTCTTCTTTAGAAGTTGCCTCTACCGCATTTGAAATTCCCTTGAGAACATTACGATGCTTGTTAAAAGACATCATGATTAAAAATTGAGAGAAAAGAGACACATTTTCAACGAACATAGAGAATAAAATAACATTTTTGAAATAATCTCTATCTTCTACTTGGTATTGAATGGCCTGGTCTAAATAAGCAATTCTCTTTTGAATGGCAGGAATTGTTAAGATTTTCTTAAATTCTTCATTTAATCCCATCAACTCTAAAAGGTTTGAGTAAGCATCAGCATGTCTGACTTCAGACTCAGCGAAAGTAGCACCTACACTTTGAACCTCTGGTTTTGGTAATCTATCACCAACTTTAGCCCAAAATGTTTTAACTTGGACTTCAATTTGTGAAATTGCTAACATAGCACGGTTAACTATTTCTGCTTCTTCTTTGCTTAAATTAACCTTTAAATCTTGAATATCACTAGTATAGTTAAACTCTGTATGAATCCAGTAAGAGTGTCTGATAGCATTAACATATTCTAATAAGTCAGGATATTCATAAGGTTTTAAGTTTGCTCTCTTTTTAAACACACTACGCTTATTGGCAACACGGTACCCAATATATTCCCTAGCAAGTTCAAAAAGGTCACGTTTCATTAAAATGTTTTCCACAATAGTGTGAATCTCATCTACGTGAATAACATCTAGCTTTTTAGCTGCTATTTCAGTAATTGCATCATTTGCTATGTGTTGAGGTAAAGAACCATAGTCTTTAGTACCAACACTTGCCAGTGCTCTTGTAATTGCACTTTCAATTTTAGCGTGGTTTAAAGATTCCACCGTTCCATCTCGTTTTTTGACTCTCATATTAAAGAACTTCCTTAAAGTACTTAATTAATTGTTCTTTTGTCTTAAATCCAACTTCACGACGATATCTCTTATCACCGTCATAAAAATCGAGGGTAGGAATACTTAAAACACCATTTTCTTCTGCTCTAGCTGTTTGTTCATCTACATCAACCATTTCAATATCAAAGCCTTCCTTTTGAAGGTCTTTAAGAATTGGTGTTAACATTTTGCACGGTCCACACCATGCAGCTTTAAAAGCGATTAATTTTGTCATATTTTTACATCTCCTTTACAATATGATATTTATCTGTTCACTATATTATACAACTTTATATAAACATTTCTTCAATTAACATATAGGAACCAGGATTAATGTTAAGTTCTCCAACATTAGCACCGCTTGTATATTTATATTGAAGTGTTAATGAAGTAGAAGCTCCTGTAAAATGTGTTCCTTCTAGTATAAAGAAAGAAGTCCCAACAAAACTATTAAGAGATGGAAGTTGTAGAGCACTGGAATCACTTGCAGAACTTGAAATGACTTTTAATCCCATTAAGGTAAGAGAAGTAGCAGTAGGGGTAGCGTTAGATACAGCAAAGAATGTACCATCGGGGTTAGGACTTCCACCAGTATGGTTGTTTATCAATGTAAAATTAACACCTGTAACATTTGTGCCACTACTTCTAGTATATGTTACATAAACTTTAAATTTATAAAAAGTATTTGTTTTTAAATCGGTTATTTGCAAGCCAGTGTTTGCATATGTTGTAGAGACAGTTAAGGTTTGTCCGGGAGAGTAATCATATTTAACAAAATCAACAAGTTTATTTTTAACAAAAGCTGTCGTAGCAAATGTAGTATTGTTTGAAGTTGTAGCAGGTGTTAAACCAGAAACTGAGCCTGTAAAAGTTGCACCACTTAAATTTGCTTTCAGGTTTAAAGCAGTTTGTATTGCATCTGCTCTAACTAGTGCTGTAGTGGAACTTGATAACGTTGTTTGAACTGAATACCCATCGTTGAGAGCATCACCGGATGTACCATTCCAAGTTGGAACATTTCCACTTGTTGACCCTAAAGCTCGTTTTTTAACTTGAGCATCATTTGTTACATTGCCCAAACCTACTTGTGTTTTTGTTACACTGTGTGGGTTGCTTGTTGAACTAATGTGTGCTTGAATGTTTGCATTGGCGGGTTCAGCACCAACCATTGTTGGAGTGATTCCACTAATAGTTCCTGTAAATGTTTTATTGCCACCAATTGTTTGGTCCCCTGTAGTATAAACACCATTAGTCACTGTTCCGGCATTTCCTGAAACATCTCCCGTTACGTTGCCAGTTAAGTTACCTGTAAAGGTTGTAGCAAAAACATTAGCATATACGTTGTCTGAAGCACCTATGTTGCTTGTATTATTTGTTGTGGGTGTGATATTACCTGTACCCGTAATTGCACCAGAAATAGCAGAGGTGCCATTAAAAGGTCTTCCCCATAAGTTTCTTGATGTTTCAAGTTGGGTAGCTTTACCTGCAATTAAGTCTGATTGATTTTCCCAAACAGGTGCTAAAGAACCACCAGCAGATACTAACACTTGGTCAAGTGTACCAGCAGTGATTGGAGCAAATACTGTATCAGCCGTATCTAAAGTTAAATCATTATTAATTTTTGGTAAACCTTCGACATCAGTTGCTACAAATTTTAACCTACTAGTTAAAGGTATTGCCCACGCAGATGGACCACCAGATAATAAATGTAATTCATAAACATCACTACCTGCAGCTGGGTTAATAGCTGTTTGGTGTAAATCAACACCTTCAAAAATATAGGTACCAGCATCATCAACGTCTAAAATTCTACCTGAAGGAGAAACTGTTGAACCAGAATCTTCTGTACCAACTAATGTAAAAGCTTTATATGTAGTATTGCCAGATTCACTTGTTTGGAAAGGTAATAACTTAATAGAAGCATATAAGTTTGTCCATGCAACACCGGCACCACCAACACCTAAAAATTCTGTTAAATTACTTTCAAAGTAATAACCATGAATATTAAATTTAATAATCTTTGTTGTTGAATTCCAATCAATAACAAAGCTATCCTTAGAAACAACTCTGTTTGTAAGGTTGGTAACATTGAATTCAGTATTTAATCTGGATTCAGGGTTATACTTAGTTGACCCAGAGGCGGGTCCTCTAAAGGCTGTTGGGTATACTTTTACTGCTGTACTTTTTAATTTTGCCATAATGGTTTCTCCTTATTATACAATTTTTTTATAACTGATTCGTAATCTTCATTGTCCAAGTAATCAATATATTTGATTTACCATCAGATTCAATGGGTTCATCTAATAGGAAATAAGCGATATGATTACTCCAACTTGTTGAGTTTTGGCTATACAATCTTACCACATTTATCTCCTCACCTGCAGAAACAGATGAAAAGGGTATTAAAAATTTAAATATAGCACTAGCATGTGTGTCACCTTCTGCTGAATTAGTTTCTATAGAAACGTTAGAGTAAGGTATAGCGTTTGTTGAAACTTGTTCTGCTACGGCATCTGTAGCACCATTTCCTAACATAACATACCTTGGTGCACCACCAGCATCAAAGCTTCCTATTAAAGCACTAGCCAAGAAAGAGAATAATGGTAACTTACCTTCGTTATGTGTTTTAATCGTTTTAATGGTTTTTTTGCCACGAACCAACTTAATTTCAACATTACCGATATATCCTACCGATGCATTTGTTTGTTGTTGTTTTTCTTTTGTTTTTGCCATAATTTTATCCTTCCTTAAATACTTGGCCAGACAATAACCGTATTATCTGTAACACCTTTAGTTGCATTATTTAGCTCATCTGTATCAAGGGTAACTAGTCCAGGTGTCACTGTTCCTAGTTGTGTGCTTGTATAGTTCGGGCTAGTAGCTATTGTATCAACTGATACAGCATCAGCACCAACTGTTTGACCTTCAATACTAGCAATAATGATTGAGTAATTAAATCCTGCTGGTAATACGTAATCTAACATATCTTCTAATAAAGCAATATCTTTTACTTCTTTAGGTATATAGATAAGTACATCTCTGTTGTAAATTGTACCTTCACTTGACACAGATGTAGAAGAGTCAACCAATACTTCAAACTCTTCATTTATGTTTTGTGCTTTTAGTAATACTCTAACACAGTCTTCTATTGATTTTTTAGTACCTTTAATTCTAAGAATACTTTTAAATGAGTTAACAAGTGCCACTAAATTAGGAACGTCATACTTGTGCTTAGATTCAAATCCTACAGTTTTAGTAACTAAATCTAAAAGGGAAGAATCAAAGTTACTGGATAAAGGTGTATTAACAATGGTGTCTGTTGCTGTTTTAGAAGCATTGAAAACACCTTCAAAAATTCTTCCAATCAATTGAAAGTCTCTTGATTCGTTGTAGTAATATTCAGGTACATTATTCTGTGTTTTAATCATAAATTATATCCTTGATGTTCTCACAATTTCAATGCTAGAACCTTCAAAATCTATTTGACTTAATGTAAACCTATTAGCTAAGTTATTGTTGTCAAATAAAGCTCTGGGGTCTGAGATGTCATCAAATTCAATTAAAGAAAAGCTATCTAGTGTTCCATTATAGAAGAATACTCCGTTTTCGTCTAGGGTAGCTATTTTTTCAAGAATACCGTTAGAATCTTCTACATCAGAAACAGTCAAGTTAAAGGATGAGTTATATCCCGATGTTAATGAAACAGGACTTAATTGAAGTATGTCTGTTCCAGTTGATGGTTCAGAAATGCTTAAGGAAAGTTCAGATATTGTATTAAATTCAATAATATTAATTCCTGGTGTTAATGCTAAGGTTGATGTATAAGATGTTCCAGAATTATATTTTCTTATACCACCTGTTCCTGTGGCATTTAAATCAACTGTTGTAGAACCACTTAAGGAGTGGTCCCAATATATCATTAATAATTGAGTTGCACCATCTTCACTTACCCTTGCTCCAACATCAAAGTAAGATACAACGGGCAAGTCAACAGTAGCAACATCTGAGGAATCAACTTCAAGATTTTGAAGATTAATTTGATAATATCCTGAAGGTCTCTTTTCAATATTTACAATCTTTCCGTCTGTTTCAGTATAGGTAGGAACCGTATAGTCAAATGTGAAAGCAGAAACATCATAAGAAGTTTGACCACTTAAGTAGGTAACTTGCATGTCTAAATCTTCACCACCTGCTTGTTGTAGTAAGGTATTAAACACAATGTAACTATTAATATTAACGTTACCGTCAAGAACTCTCACTATTTCACCACCTAAACCATCAGATAGTACTAGGGTTATAGTTTGATTTGTTAAAATCTTTTGTTTTAATTGTGGGCCAGAATTGAGGTCCAATCTAGAACGAATCTCCCAAACATAGGTTGAACTATATGCCGGTAATATTTTAGTTTCACCATCTATTGTATAAGAAATTTCCCAATCATTAGATACTTGAATCCAATCATTAGTAATATCACTTAAAGTTGCTTCACTTGATGCTGTTGTTAGTTTAATGGTATCACCTGTAGATAGGGTTAATATTGACATTTCTTCTATCTTTAAGTTGTATATATCAGGATTAAAGTTTCTATATCTCCAGTTATAGTTTTCAAAAGCTGCTAGGCCTCTTTCACTAACTGTGGTAATTTCAACTTTTTCTTCTACATCTGAGAAGATAATCTTCCATTTATTTAAATCTTCTGCAACAGTTGTGTTTAAGGTTAATCTTGTGCCACTTCCTAAAACTTCTAGTTCAGTTAAAGCACTATTAGAATACATAAAGAACTCATTTTCACCTAAAACTCTTTGATATCCAACTAAAACTTCTTCACTTCCTTCGCCTTCATAGATAGCGTCTGCAGATGTGAATAAAGCATTTTCACTATCTTTGGTAATCCAGTAGCAAGGTAAGGAGCTTGAAGTTAATGTTGTTTCAACAAAACGTCTCTTTTCAATAGATTCTTCAGTTCCAAGAGTGTAAAAATCTAATTCATCCACACCAAATTTAATCTTTTTAGTTGTAACAATTCCTGAAATAGAGTAGTCTGTAGGGACAGATAATGTCAAACCAACAGGTCTAAAAATATTCACAGTTGCAGGAACGGTTGAAACTAAAACAGATGTATAGTATTCTTCACCGGATTCTCTTTCTTTAGATATCTTATAGGTAATTACACTGTCAGATGTATATTTAATTGCAATGCTATTACTATTGCTATCAACATAGTTTACAATAAGGTATTCATCACCTGTGATAATATGCTCTTCGTTTTCAGGGACTGTAGAAGAAGGTGTTAAACCAGACCAGCGATAATTTACATAAGCAGGATAAATAACTTCAGTGGCTAGACTTGGGGCAATGGCTTGAACATATTCATTGTCTTTTAATGTATAACCGTTTAAACTATTAAATTCTGATTCCGGAATAGTAACTTCTGTAGTTAATCTAATGATATTCTCATGGATAAAGTCTGAATCTACAGAACTTCCTTCATCATTTAACAAAACAGCACTTTGACCAAATTCAAAGTTATAGTTATTGTTATAGTCAAATAAGGAGGCCCTTCCAGCAAGGATATTCTTTGTGAGTAGGTTTAAATATGGTTGCTTATTGGCAGGGTCAAGCAACAATGTTTCTGTCTTATCCTTTGTCATGACCTTAGTGTAGAGTTCAGGTTCTTCTAAAGAAACGTTTTTAATTCTTGTATCGGCACCTTGAATGGTTGTTAATAATGTGTCGAATGGTATTTCATAACCATAATCTAACTCTCTTGAATTAAATGTTCTGTATAAAGCATCATTAATGTTTGAAAGAATAGAGTTTTGTTCAAACGTGTTAACCCTATAGTTTGTAGAAATCTTAGCGTTTAACTTATAATAGTTTTTATATAAATAAACATCACTATCTAAAAGCGTTTTATAGTTGTGGGAAATGGTTTTAGCATCTTCAATACTTGCTTTTAACTCTGTTAAATCATTTAAAGGTAAGAAAGTGTTATTATAAGTGGTAAGATTATAGGAAGTTATAATAGGATTTAAAGGGTACAAGCATAAATCAAAAGGGGTAATGTCGGCACTATTCGAGGCATTAAGTTTAACTGGTCCAAATTGATTAAATGAAAGAATTTGATTTGAGTAGTTAATATCTGTTCTTCTGTCTGCCACTTGAACGTTAGAGACAATATTCTTACTGTCTGAGGTTAAAAGATTATAGATAGCGTTAGCATAATCACGACTGGTTACTAATGTGTCAAATGTTCCAACAAACTTCTTAAATGAGTTATATATTTCATTAATTGATTCAGGGTCTTGACCATTAACAGAATCAGAGAGATTACTAATTCTTAATACAGTAGTTTCACTTTGATTTTCATTTGTATCTGGGTAAACTGTAATAGAAGGATTACCATCAACAAAAATTTGTGAAGGAGAAGTCAATCTTGTTAAGAAACCTGCTTTGACGTTCCCACTAGAACCTGTTGTTCTAATATAATTAACAAATAATCCATCCCCTATAATACTTGAGATATCGGAAGGGAATTCCAAATAAGGAAGATTTTTTACAGAATCAAACCCAAACTTGTAAACTAATTGACCTGGTTCTGAAGTGTTAAGATTATTAATTCTTGTCCAGAAGTTATTAGTATCGGTAATTCTTTGAACAAAAACACCGTTTTCAGCAACAAACGATTCTGGGAAATAGAGTCTATTGTTATCATCAAGGTTAGCAAGGTGTATTTCTTGAACGTTATTAACTGTTAAGGGTTGTAATTTACCTTCAATAGCAGAGGCTCTGACCGTAACAAATCTTGAGTTAATAATGCAATCCTCTAACAATGTATAGGTTATTGAGTTATCTACATCGGTTACAGTTGTTTCAAAAGCTTTTAAGGTAAAGGCTTGGCCAGTTCCTAACTTGTTGCCAGTATACATAAACGATATATCAGAGGTTGCTGATTGGTAGTATCTTGGGAAGTAACCATTTATTTCTGCTAAGTTTCTCATTGAACTGTCTTGGGTAGCAGAAGGCATAAAGGCTTCTAAAATGTTTTTATCAATGTTGTAGTTAAGTTTATCACCAATAAAACCTAAAAGCTTCAAAAGAACAACACCTGGGTCACTTTCGTTAGATGTTGATGGGTCCCACTTGGCAGATAGCTGTTTTGCTAACTCCAATATTTCAGGGTAAAGCTTTTGAAAATCCTTATTTACGTAGGACTTATTGCTAATATTTAATTCTTCTTGGTTAATCATGTTTATTGCTCCTCGTTATTAAACAACACCAGATTGAAGGTATTTGTTGTGAAATCTAAGCGATTTGTAACTTTTATCGTTGCTTCTAACTTTGCCCTTTTTCCTGTTCCTGTTTGTGTAATAATGATATCCTTTCTATTAATAATGACTTGAGGTACAAATATTGATATTTGAGTATAAAGCTCATCTATAATGATATCCCTCAAAACAAAGTTATTTTGTTCAAAAATGTATCTTTTTATGGCAACACCAAACTGCGGGTCACCAACAAACTCAGTTCTTTCTGAACCTAACAATGCTAACAAATTTTGCATTGTAGACTGTGAGTCAGTCTTTGTGACATTGGTGGAGCTTGAGTTAAACATTTTTGGGAATTGTATACTTATCATGTGTTTTTCCTTATATCCTTATATTTCATATCATCTAATTTAGCGTTAATAAACACCGCCTAAACATTAAACTACCCCTTCTTCTTTCAATTTATTTAACATATTTTTCCAGTATGCTATGTCCTCTTCGGTCATTTGTTGATTTGACCACCTTGTCATCTTCTCTTTATCTTCGTTTGTAATTACATATTGTTGATTTTCTAGGAACTTTAAAGTCAAGTAATGCCACCATATGTTCTTAAAGGTTGACCTATAAGGATTAAATAAAGCATTTTCTAAATATCTCACTATGGCTCTTTTTTGTTGATTTTCGTAGTTTTTTATGTTATAATTAAATTGAAAGTCACCATAAACTGTATCATTTATATAAAAACTTACATTAAACATATTGGTTGGTGATGGTCTACTGTGAATAAGGATTTCTTTATATACCTCAATATCAACAATAAAAAAATCATATGGTTTAGTATCAAGAACTATATGGGTAAACCTTTGTCCTTGTTTAAAGTTCTTTACTAAAACAAGATAGTCTATATCTTTAGGATTTTCCTTAAATAAAGATGACCCTGTAATAGATATTCTAACAATATCGTCAATAGTATTATTAAAAGATACTAAATCATTAGAATCTTTCTGATTTATGCTATTTATAACGTCAAATGTTACGTTTAATATATTTTCCATAAGTATTTTCCTTACAATAGATATTCAATGTGTATTGTCGTATATACAGTAGAGCTTTGGTCACCTGTGCTATATATCTCTAAAAAATAAGGGACTAAAGGGCCCTCTATAAGAAGGTCAGAGTAACCGGAGTTAGAGTAATATATTCTTCCATTAAACCAATACATACCATCTGTTTCTGGAAAGTTCATTCTTTCTAGTACAATTAAAGATTTATCGCCAGATGAAAAAGGTGAAAATAAAACTGGATTTCCTGCTGAAACAGACCTGGTACCTGTCCAATTAAGTATAGCGGAAGTTGACCTATATCTTTGTCTTTGTATATTAACACCACTTGTGCTTTTGTGTCTTATATTAAAACCTTCACTTACAGCATCTACTGTTATTCTAACTTCTTTTGAACTTAATACTGTTGCCCATCCTGGAATAGTGCTCAAATCTAAAAGGAACGGTTCCTCATAAAGTACAGAGTAAAAAGTATTCCAATTACCAAGATTACCTGAACCATTAGTCTGAGAAGAATAAAATAAAGCTGAAGAAGTTGTTCCACTTACAGTTAAGTTTCCAGAAATATTTCCCCCTGTTAATCTTAAGTATCTAGTATCATGAGTATGGTCATCAAGCTTATCAAGTGCTTTTTGAACTGTATTATCAGCTGAAGATAAAATACTATTAAAATTAGAGGTGTTTGTAAGAACATTTAACGCTTTTGGGGTTGGTATTGTCGATAAAGGAATAGGGAACAGTGTTCTTACAGGGCTTGTTCCACCAAATTGAAAATCATAATTAGAACCAACATTGCCTGTAAGTTCAGCATAGTATTTAATAACAACTCTATCTGTGCTTAAAAATAAAACATCATTTAAAAGTGCATCAGCACTAAACTCCTCATAAATGTTTGATATAATAACATCGGGGGTGGCACTAGAAGTTGCTAATAGTGTTTCTGTTCCTAAAGCATCTCTTTTAAATATTTGAAAATAAAATGCTGCGTATTGATTGTTATTACCGGCAGTTCTTTTTATATTACCGATTGTTCTTATATTAATAGTTCCTGTAAAACCACTTAATATATTAGAATCAGATATTAAACTTGCTAATAATTGATTGTTGGTATTTATAACCCCTGTTGGAACATTTACTGGTGTAGTATTATAACTAGGGTCATCAAGAGAGTTAACCATTTTAAAATAACCAGAAACATCTGCACTAGCTGTTGTCGGATAAAGAATAAGGCTAGCGGCACCATCTTTTTGAGTACTTAACCTATCTATTGCAGTATTAATAGAGTCAAAATAGTTTAAAACATTATCAAAAGGAACATTTCCTATCGTTGTATCTATTGGAAGTGTTGCTTTGTGAGTAACCTTTAAATCTACGTTATACTGATAGGCAGAAGGATTATCTTCTATTCCCTTATATAATTTGCCTAAAATAATAGGTTTAGAATATAAATTATCTTCAAATCCAACAAAAATCGCATCTCCTGGATTCAGCCCTTCATAAGTTCCAGGATTTTGAGATAGAGTGCATTCTACTATGGAACTGTTAATCTGGTCTTGTGTTAAACCCACACCGGCAGTTTCAAAAACAGGTATTCTTACTAAATACTTGTTTGCAGTATCTGGTGATTTTTTAATTACGTATCCTTTAGTTATCATACTATATTATACAACCTTTATTCAATAAACTCAGAGTTGTCTGGAGAAATGCGGGTTATCTTTAAAGTTGTTCGATAACCACTATAATCTATCCTGTCTTCTTGAGCCGTAATGATATATAAACCAGAGCTAATATGCTTTCTACCATAATAATAAACATTTAATCTCACACGTGTCATTAATAGTGCTGGTCTTAATAACCCTTTTAAAGTTATTGAGGCAGTGATTGGATACTCTGTAACCTTAGTCCACCATGTTTTATCAGACTCGGCAGTAACAAAATTACTATTACCTGAAGATATAACAGGGGCATAAACCTCTACTAAATTACCATTATCATCTATTCTTTGAGTAAATTCAGCATCATTAATGTCTTGTTGATAGTTATAAAATAAAGAATAAGTTAAGTTATTTTCAAGACTAAAGTCTGTGACTATATTCTGAGAAGGGTAACCTATATCTATTTGATATGTTTGTAAATCGTCGGTTAGTTTTGTAACAGGGACAACTTTAAAGTACGGACCTTCAAAATCACCTGAGGTATCATCTACTATAACTAAAGAGTATATTTTACTTTTTTGCAATGAGTTTGTTGTTTCACCTGCCATAGAGTTAACTAAAAAATTTAAGTAATCAAGAACAGACATACTAATCTGTCTTTTTAAAAATACTGATTTATCATCACCTGCTATTAATCCACGTGTTTCTACAAGTGGTCTATTTCTCATGCCTGGGAATAATTCTAAAAGACCATACTTTTCTTGATATAGTAATTCTTGAATAACTTGACTTGGTTTAGCTGTTCTAGAAGCAAAATTCCATGCCCCACTCGAAGCAAGTATAGAAGAACTTGTTGCATTGATAGTGTAATCTATCCTGCCTCCGCTTGAACTTGAGGCACCAGATGCAAAAGACGAAGTTATTCCTGTAATAATGGCTTCTTCATCTCGATAGATATAACTAGGTGCAGATAAATCACCGTAACTAAAAACTATCTTTCTTGTTTGAGAAACACTACTAAATACCTTTTCAAAGAAGTTTGGGTCATTATCCTGTGTAATTGGATATGAAATAGATAGGGTATACTTATTTACTCTACCATTAATTTTTGTTATTGTCAAGCCCTGAACGTAATTGGGATATTTAACTTTCTCAAGTCTATAGATGCCCAAAGAGTCCTGACCTCTAACTAAATCGGTATTTTCGTAAACACCAAAAGTATAATCACCTATCTTTACTTTTACAAAAGGTGTCTCAACTCTTGTTGTATATCCTAATAGATTTACTGAGCTCATTATCTTACCTCAAATGTTACTTGACCTAAGTTAGGAATCTGTATAATATTAATCGAGCCATGGAGAGATATAAAAGGGTCTTTAATTCTATTGTAGTCTGCTATAATCCAATAGTAGTCTGGTCTTCCATAATACTTCAAAGCTAATGAATCTAAGGTATCAAAAGGTTGAACAGTGTGTGCAACGTATTCAGCATTCTTTAATAAGTGGGAGGTTAAACCATAAACAAACTTATCATCTTTAATGTGGTAGTAAAAGAAAAATGGTGCATATCTAGATATTGCATCGTAGTCTGTTCGTTTTTGTTTACTTGTTAAACTATCCATTTTCCTATTTCTCCTTTATGATATTATTGGTTCTTGTTAAGCCTCTGAACCCACCAAGAAGGCCAACTGATAATGCATCATATGGGTCAACTTCTGATACCGTGAATCCTACAGTTACTTGAGCATACTTAGATTCATTACCATTAACAATAATAATTGGCTTGTTATATGTTACTGTGATACCACCATTTACAACACCTTTAATAAATATTTCATCCCCAAATCTAACTGCAACCATTGGAGGTGTTACTGTTTTAGAACCTGCAAGGTATCTTGGTAAGGCTATAGATTGAAGTTTTTTAATCAAAGTGTCAACATAATCATCATTAAGATTTTCTATTCTTAAATTGCTAACATTTAAATTTACATCATCTAACATGTCCCTGTGAAGATTTAAACTGATTTGAACTGTTCTAGGACCTGAATTACTGTATGAGAAAACGGGTGCACTTCTACTTAAGGCGTTCGTGCTACCAAAAGTTGATTGCATTGAATCTGTTATTTGTTCTGGGTAGGTTGGAATTATTAAAAATTCCTCTGTATGGTATAAGTATATATAGTTAGTAATAAGATTTAATTTTTCTGCCATAATTATTTAACCTCCACATATTCACCGATTGCTTGTTCGGAGTCTTTATCAATAAAACCAATTAAGTCGAACTTGTTAGAGTTAGCAGCATTTTCAACATTGGAGCTAATGATTACATCATATGTAACGTTTCTTAGTTTTGTTGACCATATAGTAGATTCATTAATAATTGTTGGCATGCCCACAAACTTATGAATTTTAAGTCTCATCTTTCTTTTAGGGTCTGTTGAAGGTAATGCGTTAAAACTGGCTATGGATATTGTTGTATTGTCGGATAGGATATAATCACCGTTTACATCTGTTTGATATATAAAATTACCATTCTTATCAACCACATATTCATTATATCTTTGAACTAGTCTTTTTTGCAACCTAGAAACGTTATTAAGTATTTCTTCATTTGATGTAATAACATGTCCAAATAAGTACTCTATCAATCTATTAGAAAAAGGATAACTAACTGTAGAGTTAAAGTCTAACAATTGTGGTCTGGATAAATACTTTCTTTCTATGTTTCCACCATTATAAACAAATGATTGACCATCTATGTTAGTTGTACCTGTTTCAAAGTTGCACACTTCAAAGCTAACCTTGCGACTAGCAAAGGTTGGGTCATCTTCAAAATGAAGTTCAGCTGACTTAACAAAGTCACCTTCTAAAACAACAACAGAAGAAGTAGAAGTTGCAGGAACTTTAATAAACAACTTTAAATTAGTTTCTTGTTCGTAAAGTCTTTTTGTAAGGATATCGCCTAAGTCAACAAGTTTTTTATATAAAAACGGTGAACTTATTCTTGTGCCCACTTTTTTAACATAGGTGTGGTCATAAAGAGTAATATCTTCAGGGTCATCTGAAAAGTTAATTACTTTTTCATTGTCATATAAACCTGCAATAATTTCTATTTTAGTATCACATTCTATACCAATCGTATATTTTTCAAAAAACTTAACTGGTACCATATAAATCTTAAAGGTATCATTAGCAGTGTCAAATGTAAACTTTACATTACCTGTTATATCTTTAACTTGTATATTAAGGTTTTTAGCAAGTTCGTTTGAAAAACAATTATACATACTCATTAAATTAATGTTTTTCATATCCCTATAGAATCTAAGGTAATCCCCTAAATATTTATGGGTATAAGAATCATATATTGTATCATATACAGCAAGGTTTTTAGTCAAGTTAATAATATTTTCACCATAAATATAGTTTCTTATGGGTTGGAATGTGGCTTCACTTCCACTAACTTCAACACCTTTTCCTAATATATTATCTTTAATATAAAATACTTCTGGGAATACTTTAACACCTTCTTTCCACACTTTTACCTTAGGCAAGTTAAATTGCTTGAGCAGTTGCTTTATTTCACCTGTTATAATGTTGTTATTGTTAAATCTTAACATAATCTATTCCTCCTATATTGGCCTATTAAGCTCTCTTGAAAACTCATTTACATTAGTTACCGTTACTTTTAAATCCCCTTTTAATGCAGTTAGTATATTAGAAACATTAGTATAAAGTTGATTTAGGTTTTCAGAGTTTGTATTCTGGGATGGTTCGGCAGGTATGGCAGGAGGTGCTGATACACTAATTGATGTCCCATAATTCATGATATATTTACTTTGTTCATTAACAACATTTGTTGCACCACCCATCGTGACATTATAACCTGCCATAGAACCGAGTAGCTGAGTCATTGTGCTAAGTTTTGGGTCTAGTAGATATACTAAGTAATTAAAGATGTCGTTAGATGTTTTTTGTTCTTCTTTAGCCCTTTGTTGTTGTGCTTCTGCTGGGGCCATTGCTTTTTGTGTTTCAAATGAAACAATACCTTCAGAATCACCGGAACCAACAAAAGTAGCTGCAGAAGTAGACCTTCCTCTGGCCCTTCCAAATCCTGTTCCTCTCCTTGTAACTGCTGTTGGGTCTAAGCCTATTCCATATACACCTAATAAGCTTTCCATATTACCTGCTTGGTTTAATCCTTTAAACAAATCACCTATTTTACCTATGACGGAAGCACCAACTATACCTGTTTTAATTAAGTTTTCAACCGTTGTTTCCATGTCTATTCCAAACCCTGCAGCCATCACAGAGGGAATAGCTATACCACCAGTTGTACTTTGAATTAAATCTGTTAATGCCCACATGCCTGCCAAAAGTGGTGTTTCTGCAATACCTTGACCAATACCAAATTTAATGTTAGACATTACATTTTGAATTTTTTCAGCAATAGATACACGCTCATTAATCATTCCTAATTGACTTCCTAACTCATTGATAGTACCGGCAAAAGACATCATGTTAGTAGTGATTGCATCTAAATCACCTGTTAAGTTACCTACAGCTCTCAGGTCAGATACACTAAGACCAAAAGTTTGAGCAAATTGAGATGCTACAACTTTATTTCCTGTTTGACCTATTTCTTGCATATAACCAACCACTGCTTGTAACAATGTGTTAGTATTGACAGCGTTCAATCCATCTGTTAAAATAGAAGCGTAATCAAGACCTGCTCTTGAGGCAGCCATGACTAAAAGGTTTTGCATGCTGCTTGAGCTTAAAGCATTAACATTACCTGCACCTAAATATCCAAGTGCTTCAGCAAGTGACCTAATTGTACTTTCACTTGTTCCTACTGCACTTAATGAACCTAACCATTTTTGAACCACATATTCAAATTCTACTGATTGTTTAGTTCCCATTAAAGAAGTGGCTTCTAAAAGGGCATCCGTTACAGAATCAAATGTTTGAGACAAATACTGAGTATCTTGAAACATCTCATTGAAGTATCTTGTAAGACCGGCTTCAAGACCTAAACGGGAAGCAGTCGAATCTTCTTGTTGTAACTTAACAATTCTTAAAAGAGAGGAGTTAGCAACATCAAATGTTGTTGCAATCTTTTCACTCACTGTATCTAAGAATGCTCTTTGTTCAAGGTTAAAAGCAATACCTTGAGCAACTAACTCATTTAAATTTTCTAACATCGAAGATGTTCTAACAAAAGGACTAACACCTAGTCCAGAAGTTAAACTACCTTGAAGTTGAGTAAATGTGCTTGCTGTACCTTGTAATCTAGTATTAATAGAGCTTTGGTACTGAGCAAAGGTTGAAATAACAGAATTAATTTCACCATCAAGTTGTTTAGTTATATTAACTAAACCATTAACCAGTTTTCCACCTGCTTGTTTTAAATCTGCTTTAAGATTATCTAAAATTTGTTTGACAGGGCTTTTTTCTCCTACAACAACACCTTTTTCATCTAAAATAACCTTGGAACGAAGTTTAGCTATTTCTAACTCTTTATTTAGTAGTATATCCTGTGCTTTTCTTTGATTGTCTGCTTGTTTTGAGTTTTCTTTATAAAACTCTATTTGATTCTTTTTTTCTAGGTTAAATCTTTCTCTAATCAACTTTCTTTCTTCTGCTACTCTAACTGCTTGATAATCTCTAATGAATTCTTTTTCTAATTTTTTACGTTGTTCATTCGTTAACTTTGAGTTGTTTTGTTCAAGTTGAAGTTTAAAATCAACAATAGCTTGTTCTTGCTTTTTTCTATCGGCCATGATTTGGTTTCTTTTAGCCTTTTCATAGGCAAGCCCAGCTTCTTTAATAGTTGTTTCAATATCAACTAACTCATTAATTACACTGGGTTTTGGTTTTTCTATTGCCATTTTAACTCCTCTCCTTTATTTTTCTTTGCTTTTTTTAATTTGGTCTATTTGCTCTTGTTGCTTCTTAAAGTCCTCTGATAAGAACTCTATGAAGAATTCCCTTTCTGCTGGTGTCATTGCTAACACATCAGCGTATGACGTATGTGTGTTTTTTGTTATAATATAAGATTCTTTTACTATTTGTTTATATCTCCAAGGACCATAAGGTTTACCATCGTCAGTCAACTGTGGGTCCAAAAAATTCAGATGTGTAGCGAAACGTGGTAACCACATCGTAACCACATGAGCCACATTTACAGACAACTTCGTTGTCAAGGCCTACCTTTCCATTAAGTTTTTTGGAAATCTGTAATAATAAGTTAGCATCCTTCATGGGAAGCTTTCTAACAAATGATTCTAACGCAACTGGGTTAAGAACTTGACCATCAACTGTTTTTATAATAGATTGTAAGGTTATAATCAAAGTTGGGTCTACTGTTGTATCTTTTAAGCGTTTTTTAAGCTCTTTAGTCTTTGTTGCTATTTCTTCAACAATTCTAGGGGTTTGAAGCTTTAATTCAATCTTCTTATCGGATTGAGGTAAATGAACCATCTTTAATTCATGGATAGACTCATCATACTCAGTAACAGATAAACCATCTAAATCAACTGTAGAAACAGTTACTTCACCACAGTTAGGGCATTGAATAGCCATCTTATATTGAGGGCCATAGGTGACTGTTCTGAGCTTAAATAATAGATATTGATAATCACCTAAATATAAATCATAAACAGGAACCTCTAACTTTTTAGTTAGACAGTCTTCAATAATTTCAGACATAACCTTATAAGGAGTTTCCGTTGGGGATAATCTCTTCATTTCTTCTGCTGTAGTCATTGAGCGAACAGTAAAAGTAGGGTCAATAGGCTTTTCATAGATTAAGCCCTTTGACGGCAGTGTATAGGATTCAGAAATTGTATAGTTATTCTTACTCACCTTGTAATTCCTCTTCTTTCATAGTACCATTTAATTTAGCACCATTTTCTCTTAGGTACTTGCTAACAATTAGTCTTACCATAGCTGAAAATGAAAGGTCACGGGAGACAGCTTCCATTCTAATCTGTTTCCACATGTCCTTTGACATTTCAAGTGCAACAAGCTTCTTTTCTACTTGTTTTGCCAACTCTTCAATTTTAATGTTTGACATTTATTTAACCTCTTTTCCTTTCATCTAATTTAGCATTATAAAATTTATAAATTATAAAGATATTGGTAAATAAAAAGAATCTATTGCTAGATTCCTTTATATTTTATTACTTTTTAGTGTTTTTAGCTATCTTATGTAACGATATTGCTATAGAAGTAATTACAGCCGTATGGAACAAGGCCAGTACAATTAACATTCCGTCAGTTCTTATCTGACTAATAATAAAGTCCATGTTTTTTTAATAGGCTTATTCTTCGTCGTAGATAGGCATAGCTCTGTCGAAACGGATGTTAGCAGTAATCATTCTCTTACCGCCATCTTCCATCGTAAATTCGCTTTCACTAATACCTTTTACCCAGCAACCATCTAATCTCCATTTACGAACGATTTGATAGTCAGGAGTATATTCAATTAAGAAACAGGTTTTCTTATAGTCTGCCATACGTCCAACTCTTTCGGTTGTCGCATCGTAGCATAATCTTTGCCAAGCTAAGATAACAGATTTTGTATCAATACCAATAAAGTCATTAACTACAAGGCTTCCTGCTTCAAAGGTAGGAACACCAGCAGCATACATTTTGGTGTTACCACGTTGAATTACCACTTCATCTTGAGTAAAGTTCGGTACGAAAGCTCTTGCTACTGAAAGTCTAACTGTGTCATCACCTGTCGATGGAACTAAATCCGAGGCTTGTGGTGTAGCACCTGGTGCAACAATAGCACCTGCTTTTAAGATTGAACTAACCCCATTCACAATGAATTCAAAGTTATTAGAACGTGCTACCTCATACAATGATGGGTTAGCGTTGTCTATCATGTGATAGGTGCCTAATTGTTTGTCTGACATATTTTATTTCTCCTATTCCTTACTAGGTTTAGTTTCAATTTCGGTATCAGGCGATGAAACCTTAACACCTTCATCAGAAACCCCTATTTTTGTTTTTTCAGATTTAACTGATTCATCTTTAACACCTGTAATACCTTGTAATAAGGTAATTAAAGCCATTGAGACCGAAGACACTAAACCAATAACGGCTGGTAAGGCTGCTGTATCTAATAGCAATGAACTAAAGATAGCCATACCCACTAAAATAATGAGTGTTGGTAATCCCCATAAACCAATACGCTTACTGGCTTGTTCTTTTGCTGTTTTAGTTTTAGCTTCAATGATTTTTACTTCTGCATCAGCATTAACTTGTTGTTGTTGTTCTTTGATTTCCATAATATCTTTTTATCCTCCGTTTATTCTGTTACCGTTGTGGATTCATCTTCTAACACAACTGATAATTCAAAGTCTTCTACAGCTTCAATTGGGAATATTCTAATCGAAGCTTTAAGTCTAGCTTTAGCTGTAGTAGCTTGTTTAATAACTCTATAGCTGGCTATACCATTACCACTTAACATTCTGTCTAGGACAGGATAGAGAAGTGAAGTAAACTTAATCCATAAAACATCGCTGTTTTGTTCAAACGTCAAACCACGTGCTGTTCTATAAAGAACTTTCTTTAATTCTGAGACTAGGTTACGAACGTTAAGGAATGATAAGGCTGTTGTTCCACCTTCATTGTCCTTCAATGTTCTATTACCCCAGATTAATGTACCGAAAGGTCTCACAAAGCAAATTGGGTTAATCGCAACACCTTCGTTTGTATCTAAATCATTTTCATCTGTGCTACGGCCTTGTAAGATATTAATATCATAAGAACCGAAGTTAGCGGTTGTGCCAACTAATCCTGGAACAACACCTCTTGCGGCACCGGCAACAGCAAACCAAGAAGGATTGCTATTCAATACAGATAAAGCATAAGCAGCTAAGAATGCAAATGAACCCGGTAAAGTAATTTCTTCACCGCCTTCAATGAACTTAACCCAGGGAGAGAACATTGCACCGAATGTGCCTTCTTCTCCAACTAGTCCAACATAAGCTTTAACTTCAGCAGAGGTAGTTAACGTAGAGGCATGGTCACATAAAGCAACAGCATCACCACGTAATTTGGCACATTGCATCATTAAAACGTTTGTTCCGTCGTCGACTAAACCAGCAGGACTTGATTCAGAATCAGTGACAGAGTGTTCAAAAGCACCTGCTGTTAAGAATCTAATATCATATTTTGATTTGTCAGCTAATCCAGTAATTGTCCAGTCAACTTCAGACAAGGCTGTAACACCTTGAACAAGAACTGGTAAACCAGATTCTAAAAGTCTTTTTACAATAATCCAACCATCATCTTGGGCACTTGCTTCTGGGCATAGTGCTGTTAATTGAGCAAGGCTAGTAACCAGGGTTGGTTCAAAGGTTGGTACTTCACTATCACCTGGAACTGCGATAGGGACAAAAACAACATTATCCGATTGAGGGATAACCGCTACTGTTAAGTCCTGTTCTGTAATTTTGATTTTTGGCATATATTACTTTTCTCCTTAATTTAGTTTTTTAAGTAATTCTCGTAATTCACATAATTTAGCATGTAATTATTCATATAATTTGGCATTTTGGTATTTTACTTGTTTGTTACATTTTTATCCCTCTACCCCCTACACATCAATCTCGGTTATTTCGCCTGTTTCGATGTTTTCTGATTGAATTTGGTCCATCTCAACGCTGGCTACATCTACGGTTCCAAGCTCGATTGACGGTGTGGTATTAATCGGTACACTGAACAAGTAGCAATCATCCACATTTAACCTAATTGTCCATCTAGTAAATTGACCTGAGAACAACCTTTGTGGTATGTCACTTGTATCCGTAACTGTTGAGCTTACCCTAACGTTTGCCGTATGTTTAAAGTTAATATTGTTATAGGGTATGGTTACGGTCATTCTTGGGTGGTTAACGAAGTTAAATATAAAGTTTCTAAGATACTCATCCCCCTCAATAAAGGTTTTTGTATAAATATCTAATTGATAGCTTACAACAATAGGTATTCCGTTTAATAATTGAACGTTATTATTGTTTGCATCCAATATCCTACCACTAAAAGATAAAGGCTTTTTATTAGTTTGTAGTATTTCTACATCATTATCTCTGCTTAAAGCGATTAAAGGGAGGGTTAATGGTTTATCATTAGTTTGGTCAGAAACAGTTTGAAATAGCCTTAATGTTTCATTAGGCTTTAATATAACCATCTTCGGGTCTTTAATCCAACCCTGAATCTTGGCATATAATGCATCGTCTATCAAACTAATTGCCATTTTATTCTCCTTTATTTTTATTCTTCGCTATATAGGTCTTTTTAAGTGTTACTATCTTCTTACTTACAAACTCGAATGCTTTTAGAAGTAAGTTATACCCCTTAACAGTTGCCGAACCATAAGTAATCAAGTTTACTACTGTATCTAAACTAAATACTGTGTCAGGTACATTTTTATTCTTATCTACCTCTAATATGTAAGTTTTATCTTCTTTTGTTACCTTTAAGTGTTCTATGGCATATAGAAGTATATTTCTTACCGACTGCTTTATGTTGTAGCTCTCAAGATATGCATTTATTTTTTTAGCACTCGTATCACGATACTTTGTGATTACGTAGTCTGTTAGAACTTGAGGTACAAACTCTTTTGCAAATGATTCGTCTTGTGTTTCTATAATAATTTTCATAGTTTTTTAACCTACAAATTTTTTATTTTTCAAGAACCTCATTAATTGTGGTATCTCCCCCGCTTTCACATCTTTAAGTATATCATTGAATTTAGCTTCCATAGAGGGTTCTACTGTTGATGCCAAAGGAACTGTGACACGATTTTCTGCCTTGATTGGGGTTTGTTGAGTTGTTGGCTTGGTTTGAAGTTTTGTCAATTTATCAGTAATATTTTTAAGGGTGTCTAATTGATTAGCCGCATCGGGTCTAAATATTACCATTTTAGCCAATGCTTTTTTTGAAATATCATCTAAATCACCATCAGAGTCTATATTAAGTTTAACAAATGGTGTGTTTTCTGCCTGAATTTCTTTTATTGCATCTGTATTAAATCTTCTGTAAGAATTAACTATTCCATTATGTATTTGAATAATTTTTTGTGCGTTCTCTGTCCCCTGTTCAAAAATATCAGACTTTAATATAGGAGTTAAATCCGAGGATATAAAATCAACATCTTCAATATCATCTTGAGCATAAAGATTATTAAATGTTATAAATCCTTTTCTTGACATTTTTGATTTATCAGTTTGTGTTTTTAAAAAGTCCTGTAAAAACTTAATAGCCGGGTTATTATCAAAACCTGTTTCAATAACAAGTTTTTCAAGATAGTCTCTAAAGTCTTTTATTTTATCTAACTCTGCACCTGGAAACATTTCTTCCATATAGCTATTTAAAATAACTTTTTGAGGAGAATTTGCTTTATCACCACCGGCTGTTCCAGCAACTGCGTTAAAAGCTTTTTGATATTCACCTTTACTTACAAAATCAGCAACTTCTGTAGAAAGAACTCCAGCAGGGATTGGAGTCTTTTCAACTAATATTTGTTCATTTAATTGTATTAGTTTCATATATTACTCCTCTGTATTTAGCAAGTTAAAGTCATTCTTTTCATGGTCAACTTGACCTTTTTCAAACGTATTTTCATATTCTGGTGCTAACATGCAAGATATACTCGCAGGATAAACCATGGTGGTAGACATTCTAACAACACGGAAAAGCCTGCCTTTAGAACCATCTATACCACTTGGAACAATAAATAAGGCACCTACTTGAAGCTTTTCAAGGTCATATGGAACATAGATAACAGACATAGTTTCATTTTGTTCTGCGTTCCAACCTAACTTCTTCATAGTCCAAACCGTTGGATGTTCTTCAAAAATACAGCCTACAAGAATTGGTTCATAGTAAAATGTATCAAGCTCACCATATTTATCCCAAGTTTTATTCTCTCTCGGAGCTCGGTAAATAACATTTATTCCAAGGAGATTTGTCATTTCCTTAAAATATCTACGGTAAAGCTTAATGTTATTTTTGTTTAAAAGTAATCCAGTATCTTGTTTTTCCATTTATTTACAGTTTGGTTGGGTTTTTAACCTGACCATATACCTTTTTAGTATCTACTTTATAACTATAGGTTAAGCTTTCACTTAACATATTGTCACCTTCGACAGACCCAACAAGGGTAAATGCTTTCTTTTTGGTAAACGTTTCGTTAATTCCTACAAACTTAATCTTACCCTTTTTGGTAATTTCTCTGGCTTCAAAAACAAACTTAGTATCTTTAATAACACCACTCTTGAAAGTTATCTTACCTTCAATAATGATTTTGTTTGAAGAGTTATCGATTTTACCTTGAGTAGTAGAGTAAGATTGAATATTATCATACACTTCAGATAAGTACTTTTTAACAAGTCTGTCAAATTTAGACTCATTAAAACTTTCTAACATAACATCTTGATATTTTTCTGACATTTTATCTTCCTTCACTTCTTTTTTAGTTTCAACTAAAGATTCAGCAACTGGTTCTTCTGGAATCAAGGATGCCTTAGATTTTTTCTTTTTATCCTTTTTTTCTTCTTTAGGTTGTTCGGGGGTTAGTTCTACTTGTACTTGTTCTTCTTCAGCTTTAATTTCTTCAACTGGTTGTTCTTCTTTAGGTTGTTCTACAGGTTTTTCTTCTGCGGGCTTTCCTTCTGCTGGTTGAACCATAGGTGGTTCAGGTTTTACTTCTGTTGCAACATTTAGTGCAGCCACTTGACCAATTAATTCAAAACCATCTTTAGCACCACAGTGTGGGCAATCTTCACCAACATTATAAAGGTTTTCACCTTCGGCAGTTTCGCCCTCAGGTTTAACTAAATCTTTAGGGTCTTTATAAATCATAGTACGGCAAACAGGGCATTGAAGAATTGTGCTTCCGATGTAAGACTTCTTTAAATCATCCACCGTTTCAGCATTGACATCAACGATTTGTTCTATTTTTTCCTCTTCTTTATTTGCTGTTAAAACTTCTTTAGCATCTGCCATTTCATCTTTGTCTCTTAAAGAGAATTGTTGAGATTCTTTTAATGATTCAGATGTGTCCCATTGAATATTAGTTACCACAGCGTTTTCACCCTTAATTTTGTAGTCATAGTTATGAAACACAAAATCAAAGTTAGAATCTAACCAAGAAGTTATTGCTTCTTCTAAATCCCCACCTTCTTCAAACTCATCCTCATCATGAACAAGCTCAGAACGGTGAATTATAACAATTTTAGGAAGATTGGGTTTATCTTTATCTTCTTTTATAGGCTTGACAGGTTCTTCTTTCTTAGCTTCTGCAATAGGCATTCCCCAAGAAACAAGATAACCACCCTTGTCTAAATCCCATTGAATTTTATAATCTGTGATATTATTTTTAGTAACAAACTCACCTGCAGGTAAATCGCCATCTTCTCCTGGGAAGAATTGGGATTGTGAAGCAGCTTCATTAAAACCTGTAAGTTGTAATGTTTCTTCTTTTTTATGTTCTTTTTCTTCTGGTTTTACTTCTTCAAGCTTTTCTCCTACTTGTTCACCTTGAACAATGATTTCTTCAGCTGCGGCAACAACATCATCAACCTTAACATCCAATGGTTCAACTTTATCACCTTCAGCTTCTTTTAGCTTATCCGTAGGTAAGTCTTCAAGTTCAGCAATAAAATTACGTTCTTCATCTAAAATCTGAACAAGAACATCTTCAATATTTTTAAGGTCAAATTCGTCAAACTGAATATCTGCTGATTCACCATCTTTTAATGCTTCAAAGAATAGAGAGTATTCTTTACCTTCAAATTCAAAGTCATGCGTAAAGACGTAAGAACCTGCTTCTATAAACAAATCTTTAATTGTTTTGTTTTCAGGTTCGTCTAAAACAGCAATTTCTTCTTCCTTTGCTTCTTTTAAAGGTTTACGAGTAATTGGCTCTATTTTAATATCGATGTCCTCTAATGCCTTGAATGCTTTTGTAATAATATCGTTCATATTTTTCTCCTTATTTTAATCCATTGGATATATCATTTGACTATTTACTCTCAGAGTTTCTCTTAAGGTTTTTAGTTCATCATTACCTTCTGCGAGCATTTCATCTGAGTCTTGAGTCCAAAGAGCATTAGATTGTTTATATCTTCCTCTAACTCTACCAAGAATAACCTTAGTATGAGCAATGGATAGCCTTTGAATAATATCTGTCCAGTAATCACTCTTAACATCTTCTACGCTTTGAAATATAGGGATGTATTCAATGGTAATAGAAGCAGGTTTATCAAACCCTTGATTAATATAAAGTTTGTTAGTTTGACGGTCTTGCTTAAAAGCAAGGTCAGTAGTAGTTGTGTTTCTTAATTGTAATAGTGTATTATAAGACATGTAGTTAAGAATATAGTCATTTAAGTTATACATAGTGCCACCGTTAGTGAATGCCATCCACATTTGGGCATACATTGGGTCAGATACAGTCGTAGGTCCACCAGTAGCAGTATCACCTGTATAACCTTCGGTTCTAAAGATTCTAGAGACAGAGCTTACCTTAGTGCTAGTTAAATCAATACAACTGGCAAAAGGAACTGTAATAAGTTCCGTAGAGTCAATATACCTTTGAACTTCTTGTAGGGTTCTAGTCACAACCTGGGCTAAGACTTCGTCGCTTAGCTCAAGCTCTAAAACACCACCAGTAAGTTCTAGTTTTATGTTATCGATATACTTTTGCATTTCCATTGTTATTTTTAACCCTCTTTACTTCATATAATTTAGCCAACGTATTTCGCTGAATATCGGCAATAAAGACATGGTTTTAGTTATTTTTTCTTTCCGAGAAGAACTGACAGCTCTTCCGCTGCCTTTTTATAGTCAACCTTAGCCAACTTATCGTGAGACACATTAAGCTCGTCTTTTTGGAGTTCGTTGTCCCAAACTGAGAATTGGTTGAAGATTCTAGCTACTTCTTTGGCGAGAGAGCTTGTCAATGTATAGCTTATTTCACCAGAACCGTCATATAAACCAAGATATTGCTGACCAAAGCTATTACCAATAACTTCTAATATTAACTTAATATCAGCATCGGTTATTTCAGGTCTAAAGAAAGAAACTTGAAATCCTGACTTCAAATCTTGCTTTTCAGGTACGCCCTTATCATTAATAAGGTAGGTTCCACCTTTATCTTGTTTAACCATTTGAGCCAATCTATCAATTTCAGCTTTAGTTGAAACAATGCCTTCTTCTAATGCTTCTGTTATAGGTTCTGATTGTAGAGATAACTCACGAGACTTTAATTTATTTTTTAAAACTTTTAAGTTGTCTAAATAACCTAAAGAACGCATTTCTTTAAACACAAGGTTACCGATAGAGTATTCTCCATCTGTTTTTAATGAAACCTTTCTTAATTCATAAATATCTTCTATAAACTCATCAATTTGTTCAATTTTCTCAGATTCCAAGGATTCTTGCATGACATCGATAGGCTTTTCATCTGGGCCAATTTCTTTTTCACCTTTAATCAGTTCAAAGTACATATCTTCCCACTTTGAAAACTCTGCATTAAACTTTTCTTGGTCTAATTCTGGAATATTTTCTTTAACCGGTTCTTTAACCCAACCAGTGTTAAGGCTATATATACCATTAGAAACTGTTTGAGTTTCATCTGTATCAACAAATAATTCAACACCAACACCATAGAAGTCTATTTCATACTTCTTGTTAAAGATAGAACGATATGAGCTATAAAGGAATGGATATAGTTCACCAGGACATTCCAACTGTTCAGTATCAACAATAAGGTGAACATCTAAGTCACTTGTATCACTATAGTTGTATGAAGCGTTAGAACCAATAATTACAATATCTTTAATGATAATTTTAATACCGTTTTCTTCTAAGCCTTCAACAAATAGGTCTACAATATCAAATATTTTATCAGCAACTTCTGCTTTTAACTTTCCACCTTCCCAAAATTTTGGGTTTAAGGTTTCATGTTTTTCAACTTTTTCAGTTAGACAGTATTGTTCTTCAATAGCTTCTCCTAAACCAGCAGGGGCAGAGCCAGCACCAGATGAACTAGCACTTGCTGGTGCAACATAACCAGCTGATGAAGGTGAGGTTTGTGGACCAGAACCTGTAGAGACTCTGGAATTAAACCTATTAATGTTATTTTGAACATTACCTGAACCTAAAACTGTAAACCAACCACGAGCACCTTTCTTATCAGTTTTCTTGTGTCTCTTAGCAGCTTTCTTTAAATCGTCTTTACTTGGTTTACCAGAAAAATCTTTAGAGGCTTCTTCTAAGTTGACCATAGCTTTAGGGTCAACCCATTCTTCTCTTACATCTAAACCAGCAGTAGCAAAACCATCATTCATTAACCCAAAACTATAAGTAATGTGAAATTTACGGGTTGGGTCAAATTTATGAATAACTTCAGACATTCTGTCATATTCTTTTTCAAAGTTTTCTTCTGTAAACTTATTTTCTTTGCTCTTTATTTGAATGTGAACCTCACCTTCTGGAGATACTTCTTTATAATCAGGTCTAACTGATTCAATGTTATAACCATTAGCTTTTAACACTTCTAAAAAGCTATCAACGACTTCTTTTGAGGGTGGAACTAATTCTTCTTCTAAATCTTCATCATCTTTAACATCAATTTCTATTTGGTTAAGACCTTTTCCAGAGTCTATTTTCTTATAACCCATACCACCATAACCGCCACCACCTAACTCTGTTAAGAAATACTTTTCTTTCATGGTGTATAAAAACTCTTCTATGTGTGCTTTTTGTTCTTCGTTAAAACCATTTTCATATGGTACATAAAGTTGATATGCTTCATAGTACCCTGATTGAATGGTAACAGGTTCATCATCTGTTTCAAATTTGTTTCTAAAATCATAATTAAAACTATCGACATCTTCTCTTAAGTTTGATAGTTCATTATTTGCTTCATCTAACATTGTAACGTCATAATCGGAAGATATTTCTTCAATTCTTTCTTGAATTAAATCATCAATTTCATCTTCAGACATATTGTTAAACTCTTCTGCATGGTTTTCTACAACATAGTCCCTTGCTTCATCCATCCATTCTGCATATTTTTCTTCATAATCAACCCAAACAAGTAATGGAAAGTTTTTCATTGTTGAAAAGTTAGACGCACCTTCTGTTAGTACTTTGCTTTCATAAATACCTTTATGTTTAGCTCTTCTAGTATAGCTTCCTTTTCCTTTCTTAGCTTTAAAGGTTTGAGCCTTAACTCTACCCCACATGGCTTTAGCATTGTAATCTCTAGCTTTAGATGGTTTCTTTTTAGCTTCACGTAAATCTTTATCTGCTGTGTAATATGTTTTACCTTTTGTAATATAAGAGTTTACCCTTGCCATACCCCATTGTTGTGGAGTTGTTCCCGGTCTATGCCCAGAGTTCCAAGCTGCTACTCCACGTGCATAAACTTTCTTTAAAGTTGAAAGAGCAACACCTGATTCTTTAGCTTTCTTAGATAATCCAGCATTAGCTGCTTCATCTAATTCAATTTCTTCTCCATACATTTGACGATATTTTTTAGTATATTCCGACTCTTTAGTTTTAGCATTGGCATCACCTGGAGCAGGTTTATATGCTGAAGGGTCTTTATCACTTTTCTTAGCCATTTTGTCCCAATGTGCAGCACGTTTCTTTGCTGTAGACTTAGAAAGACCTGCTACATACTTTTTAGGTAATCCAGATTCCTTATCTTTAGGAACTGATGCAAATTTCTTCTCTTCACCTAAATCTTTCTTAGCATCTTTTTCCATGGCTAAAAGTCTATCATAATAGTCGGGTATTTCTACAAGATGGTCCATAGCTATTTTTCTAGCTTCTTCTTCACTTGAAGTGTGTTCTTTTTCAACTTTAATACCTTTTTCAACTTGAAGCTCAATAGCTTTAATACCTGTTTTGTGTTTCTCTGCAATGTCTTCAATTGACATTCCTTGTGACATACGTTTTTCCATAATTTCTCCTTTTACCATTTTACTTTGTCGGCCCAGTAGGCAGCAGACATTTTACCTTTCTTAATGTTTTTAGCGTGTCTAGCTTTGAAACTCTTTCTTTTAGCCTTCATTCTTTCAGATTCACCCTTCTTAGGCTTACCTGCTGTCTTAGCACCCTGCTCACCAAACCTTATTGTTTTAATCTTATCACCCTCTTTAGCCACAACAATATGTGACTTAGTAGGATGGTTGGGTGTGCGTTTAGGTTGATTGTATCCTGAAACACCCGCTTTTACAAGTCTTGGGTCTTTATTTTTACCTTCATTGATGGTTAATTGTTCGGGTGAGAATATTTCAGAATCACCAAAATCGTGAGCTAATTCAGCAAATAGTTCCATAAAATTAGCGTAACGTTTAACTTCTCTTCCTGCAAAATAACTTAAAGGTTCTTTACCAATTAAATGCAAATCCTGTATCGTACTTGGTTTTGCATTATATTGAATTACAGGACTCATTGTGTCATCACCTTCAATTTTGTAAATAGACCATATTCCTCTATAATCTTTATTGGGGTCTAATAACACACCTTCAAATCCACTAACGTCATCTGCAATCACATAAACAACATTTTCAACAATAATACTACCCCATGAATGTGATTTTTCATAAGCCTGTTGTATGTTATGAGCAACTTTACTTACTAAAGAGGGTTCTAATAAATCTTCAGACTCTTCTGTTAAACTTTCATCAAACTGTTTTGGTATTTCATAGAACCTGTCGTCTATTAACCAAAAAATTCTATCTTTATATTCTTCTTCTCCGTCTTCTTGTACATAATATAAAAGGTCCTCTAAACTATAGTCCCAAATAAAACCGTCTTCATAATCTTTTCCATACAGGTCCATATACTCTTCTAAAGTATGTCCCTCTTCATAATTAAAGGGCAAGTCTTTAGAGGGTTCTAATTCAATACCTTCATTTGTTCTATAGTATCTTTCTATAACATCTGGTATAACAATATCAATATAAAATTTTATATCTAAAATTTCTTTTAAATCTCCCACATTATCATAACCAAGCTCATCACTATAAATCCATACACTCGAATTTTTTTTCTTTATGGAGAAATCAAACCAGTTTCCAGCATCAAAATAAAGAGAATTATCTTGAGTAACTGACTCTAACTGTTCGTCAGTAAATATTCCGTTTTCTTCTAGGTCTTGAGCATCTCTTAAAGCACCGTCAACCCCATCTAAAAACATTTTAACATCACCGTGGCAAGCAATCAATATTTCAAAATTATTATATTCAAGTAACGCAATTTTACCAAAGTACCAAATAGAATCTAATCTTTGAGGTGAAATACCTTGATAGAACTCTATTTTGGCACCATACGATGCGGCTTTGTCTATAAACTTAGACATAAACTGCTCCGAACCTTTTTTAGCCTCTACTTCTGGGTTTAATGGTTCTAAGTCAACTTCTTCCTTTTCTTCTTTAATTTCTTCTTTTAAAGGCCATTCTTCTATCGTTGGTACTTCTCCGTAGAACTCTTGGTACATCTTGTCTATGGCTTCCTTAAGGCAACCTTCTGCACAAAGGATAAGACCACCTACCATTGTTTCTTCTGGAAAGGCTTTATAAACTTTATAACCATTATCTAGAGCTACTTGAGCAATCTGTTCTTCAGACATGTCAAAATCAACAGTATCAACTATGTCACGAACAAAGCAGAAAAAGGGTACATCTTCCCCATTCTCATCCTTAATGTGAGTATGTTTGTAAATTAACTTTAGAAGGTCTTTGTTATTTTCCATTGGTAATCCTTATAATTATCATATAATTTAGCGATTACATATCCTCTAAAGAATCAAATTCTCCAGTGTCCGGGTTTCTATAAAGATGTCTAGATATCAGTATATCAGATTCATCCCTAAATTGCACTAAATACTTCTCAAAATGGTCTCCATCATACATTTCTTCAAAACTTTCACTTATTTTTACAATTTGGGCCGGGGATATATCTAAACTACGGGCAAGGGCCTTTTTAAGCTCTTGGGGAACCTTTTTGAAGTCTGGTAAGCCTTTGACCTTAGGGGCATCCGAAATGAAGGCTGTAGGGTTATCTATAGCATTCCAAATCATATAATTACCCCTATCCCTATTAAATAGAACAGCATACTTGTCTCTATACATCTTTCTTATAAAGAAAATGAATACACTGCTGTCTTTTGGGAAATCCGGCATGTTTTCTGTATACCTCTTCCACATTGCAGGTGTTTCGCAGTCTACACCAGAAATACACCATTTAGTATCTTTACCATACTTAATACTTGCTTCAAGGGTTTGTATTTCTCTAACTGACCAGTTTTCATCAGAGTATAGTAACTTAGTACCACCTCTAGACTCCTCTTCCTTCTGTTTGACTGTTTTAGTTTTTTCTAAGGCAGATAGTACTGTGTCTAGTTCCTTGGCATCTTTCTTCATCCAATGGGATATATCATTTTGTGGGGATTTAAGTCTTGGTTTAAGTTTAAAGAACCTATCAGATAGTTCTTTACCAAACTTGTCTGTAAATCTGGCTATTGCTTCTTTATTCTCATTTAATTCTTGCTTAGCATAT
>Ga0079300_10000002_pt1 | contig 72521 bp, 82 predicted proteins | sample Wag4_2014_7_11_FD_74799 | JGI IMG/M metagenome (GOLD analysis project Ga0079300, IMG submission 74799) | Fresh water microbial communities from Ohio, USA - Utica-2 Time Series HT 2014_7_11 | ecosystem: Environmental > Aquatic > Freshwater > Water tank | place: USA: Ohio | collected 2014-07-11
CTGCAATCTCTGCTATTTTTGTTGCTAATATTGTGGCTGCTTCTGATAACTCGGTAATATTATTTTGTGAAACAGTTGCAATAGGTGCAATAATTGTATTTGTATTTATTGTATTTGTTGCAACAATTGCTGTAATTGCTGAATTTAATGTAGCAATTTGTGCATTTGCTGTATCAATTGCTGCCAGTACTGTTGCATTGTCTGGATCAGGGGTAGGAGTAAATGCAGAGCCCTGACTGATTGTTCCAGTAAATCCTGTAGTAGTGCTTGTATTATTAATATTTGTTACAACACCATTCGTTGTCTCTCTTACATTAAACCTTGCACCATTTGGAATAGGTCCAGTTACATTTACATCTGCTTGCCATGCACCATCTGATGGATTTACATCTGCATCAAATCTAACCTGAGTCATTTGTGTTTCTGCGGTAGTTAAAGGATAAACTCTAAGATCCCAAGCAATGTTAAGTGTATTAGTAGTTGTTGAATATGTAATCCCAGAACCATTACTCCATGTAGTCCAGTCATATCCTGCTATAGAAATAGAAGGGGCATTAGGAGTAGAATAATAATTTCCACCTTCATTTACACCAAAAGTAATAGTTGCATTAGATCCAACGTAAACATTGTTATATGTTACTCCTCCCATCTGTAAATTAAATGGAAGGTTCATGTGGATACCCGCATCATCTGTATTTGCTAAAACATTTGATGTTGTCCCAACTGTGGCTGCTAAAGCATTTACCGCATCTTGAGCGTTATTAATTGCTACATTTGCTTGAGTTAATTGTGTTTGAGCCTCTGTCCGTGCAGGAGTTACTGCTGCTACCGCCGTGGTTGCAGTTGCTATAGTTGCTGTAGTTGACTCTACTAATGTTTGTGCTGATTGAATTAAAGTGGTTGCTGTTTCTATAACCAAAGGCACTTCTGCTACCGCAGTAATTGCTTCAGTGACTGCAGTATTTGCTATTGTTACGGCAGTGTTAGATGTTGTTACTGCTTGGACTGCAGTTTCTATTGTGGCTGTTGCGGTATCTGATGCTGCTTCTGCCTGTGCTACTTCTGTAGCAGCAGTGTCCAAGGCTGTATTGACTGCCTGTTGGGCAGGACTTACAACAACCTGTTCTGCTGGGGGTGGAACATCACTAGCATGTGCATGATCGACTGGAGATATAAGCATCCATAAAGTTAAAAACAAACCGATTAATCCAATTTTTATAAGTAATGATTTAATTAACCTTTCCCCCTTATACAGACAATGTCTGTTAGGATGATTATACCATTTTATTACAAAAAAAGAGGGCAGAAATTAATCTGCCCCCTAATTTAGAGAAGTTAATTACTTCTTTTTGTATCCTGTAGGACATACAGGTGCAACGGCTGTAACCTTTTTAGTTAACTTACCCTTTACACATGTGATTGTTTTCTTAGGAAGAAGCATTAATTGAAGTTGCTCAATTTGCTTTGTGATAGATGCAATAAGTGCTACGATTCCATTAAGAACCTCAGCATTGCTAATTGCGCCATCTGCAATCTTGTAAGATACAGTTTTTGCTGCATCTGTTGCTACATAGGCTGGAAGATCTACGATCATATTGTATGAACCATTGACATTGCCAACAGTAAACTTATATGTCTTAACACCTTGAGCAAATGTATCTGCTGATGTTGCTGCTGCAACTGCTGTCATACCGCCACCAGAAATGGCAACGCCACTTCCAACTGTAGAGGTATCTGCAACCTTTGCGCCATTAATATCAGTAGCGGAAATTGTAAGTGTAGCAATTTCTCCTGGAACATAAGAGTTCTTATCAAGAGATGCTGTGTACTTGTTTACGCCTAGACCACATGCTGCAACAAACTCGTTTGAGTAAATTTCAGACAGGTCTGATAATACATGCTTGATTCTTACAATAGAAGAACCAGATGTAGCAGCGCATGTCCAACCACCAGTTTGTACTGCTGTAGCGGATGAAGATCCACCTACAGAAACTGCAGTAACTTGAGAAGTATATTTTGTGGTATCAGCAGTTGGAGTAATTCCAGCCAATTGATTACCAGCAGCATCCTTAACTACAAAGTCATAAGTTCCTGTGCGTGTTCCATTAGATAATGCAATGTCAACACCTGTTACGGAAATTGATGCTGCACGACCTGAGAATGCAATACTCTTAGTTGCAAGAGTTACACCATTAAAAGTAATTGTAATTGTTGTATTTACTGGCTTGTTTTCATTTGCAGTTCCTTGAACTACATATAAAACTCCAGAAGTTCCTGTTTTGGCTGCTGTATTAACTTGTGTGCTTGGAGCAGCATCCCATGCTACTACCGCACCATTAGTTGCAGTTGCTTGAATTACACCGCTAGTTGATAGTTGTGCTGCATAAGCATCCATTGTACGAACGTTTACGTATCCCGTTCCTGCATTAGTAACGCTTGTAGCAGTTGCAACATCTACACTAGATGTTAGTGTTCCCGCTGTTGCTGAATCTTGTACACGAACATAAGAGTCTGCTACAGACAAAACGTTTGTTTTTACAGTTGTTCCAGCATAGATAGTTTTAATATCAATAGTAGAAGTAGTTGATCCAACCTTCTTCTTTTGAGTTATCGTTACGGTACCTGCACCATTAACAGTCAACTTAACATTTGTTGGCAGTGTAACTGCTGTTGATGTTGTTGCTGTAAATGTAAATGTCTTACCTAAATTAGTAAGTGTTGCTCCCGTAGGATTTGATCCTGCTGCTGTGTAATCAGTAAATGTTGCTGGACCAGAAATTTCTAGAGATAGATTGTCGTCTGCAGTAGCAGCCAAGGTATCGCTTGTTGTTAATGCAACAATTGCGTTAACTCCAGCCTCTGCCTTGGTTGTGTCTGTTAATACGGTTACACCACGTGCACCAGCAGCAAGTGAATCAGATAATACATATCCGTTTGTCACTGCAGCAGAAGCCTGTGGAATTGCAACCAAAAATGTGCTTGATACGGCTGCAGCCATAACTAAAGCGATTTTTTTGAATGAATTCATTTGTTTCCTTTTCTTTATAGTAGATTGAATCTATCCAGATAATCTTTTACATCATCTGGCATAGACTTTAATTGTATCACATTGTTGCTGTTTGAGTCAAGTGGATCCTTTGGTCTATCTCTAAACGTATGAATCTCTATCTCCTCATTTGTATTTTTTGGGGTATGTGATATAGCCCCAAATATTGCTCCACACACAGCATCTGCCAAGTCCTTGGAAGATTTTCTTGGGTGGTCAACTCTATTGTTTTTCATAATTTTTAACTCTGTTAACTCTTCAAACAAAAGTTCAATTGCAGGCATTATTAGTCTTTCTTCATATACTAGCATAGCCATATCTTCATAATGTTTTTTTGCAATAGAAACAGTTTCGGTTCTAATTCCAACTTGTTTTAATTCATTCTGAATATCAAATGACTGCCAACGGTCAAACGAAACCATTCCAATATCAAAACCCTGTCTGCGTAAATTCTGAATCCACAATTTTACTTCAGAAAGATTTACTGGGCCTTCAACCTTTGGCTCCCAATATACTACTGCATCTACTACGACCACAGGTGCTACTTGCTGATAATCTTTAATTACCTGAATATTTACCCATTTTTCTACGTGTGCAATTGCAACCGCACATTTGTCATGCTTTTGTGCAAGGTCTGCATGGATATAATATTTTTTATTTGGATCTGGTTTAAATGTTTCGTCAAATCTTTTATGTGTATCTATTGGGTTTCTTAAAGTCATGCATGCTCTTATTTTTTCTACCTGCTTAAAAAATGCATCAGTAGAGTGTGTTGGAACACATGCAAAGCGTTGCATAGCATCACCTAAGTCTGTCATAAATGCAATTTTAAAATCATCGATCTTGCGAGTAGGATTAACTTCCCATGTTGGACGTTTAAGAGCAAATACTCCTGGATACTTGTATGAAATAATTGCATCCTCATCCCACTCAATTTCAAAAGAATTACCTTCCATATCTTCTGGCAAATCTTCATTAATAATAAACTTGTGTGTCTTATGTATAACATCTTTTTCTAAAATAACTTTGTCATATTGTGTTGAAATAAAGTCTCCAGGGTAACGAGGAAATGAAAGTAGTGCAACTTTTCCAAGGTCAGGAAAACGAGAATCTACTGAAGCACGAAATGCTTTATAGATATTCTCAGCAGTCTTTCCTTGGTCATTTCCAGTACCAACCTGATTTGCAAAACCAGAAATTTCATCAAGAACCGCAAGGATCAAGTTTAAACCTTCATGTGATTCTCTTTCTGAGTGACCAGAGTAAACAGTAATAGCATTATCAAACTCAATACTTTCTGCTTTTGGATTATACTTACCAGCAAACCATGGAGACTTTTCAATCTTTGCTTTAAAACCTTTAAAAAATACGTTCTTAGCCTGTTGTGCGTTAATAGCAACGTTAATAATATCTATAGCATCTCCAGATGGCTTACCGAAATATTTTGCTGGGTCTTTTAAACATAGAAGTTTGTATACAATATATGCACACGCTACCGTAGAGGTGAAGTCTTTACCAGATCCCTTGCCAAGTTGCAGAATAACCTCATTCTTTGTATACTTTTTATAATATCTCGAACCTTCTTCTTGGCCCATTAGATCAATCAAATCTTCTTTTTTATATATTTGACTCATTGCTTCAATAATGTCATATTGAGTTTGAGATAGGGGTGGTTGGCCTAAAAAATCTTTGCCTTCAACAAAAGTAATTGCATCAACAGGAGTTTCTTTAAAGTTATTGTTTTTAAGTACTTCTAAAAACTCATCATACATCTGAAATTACCGTTATAACTTCGTTTTCTTTTGATATCATAGAAAGTTTACGCATAATTAAATCACGAACTTCTGGATGTGACGATGCTATATCTCTAAGTATTCCAACAAGAACCTCTTGCCTATTTTCAATCTCTAACATTTCATCTGCAAGTTCTTTGTTTTCTAATAGACCAGCCTTTTGTAACATATCAATACGCTTAGACTCAATATCCATAACAAGTTTGATGGCTGCTGTTTTAGCGCTAAGGTTGTTTGTCATTGATGCTTCATCAATAACCTCATATGATTTTGATATTAGTTTGCTATAGTGAGTGTCTGCTCCAGAAAGCGCTTCTTTTGCACGAGCACGTATAGCAGCACTATTAGATGCAGTAACTTTCCATTCATCAATATACGCAACAACACGTTGTCTTGGAATATCTAGTTGTTTTGAAATTACTGTTGGGTCGTTTCCTTTTAAATATTCTTCAACAACGTTATTTACCTGATCAAGGTGTTTTACTAAATCTTCTTCAGTTGACATGCTTGCCTTCTAGCCTATTAATTTCATCTTTAATGTAAAATATTGCTTTTTCAAGGTCTTGTATTGTTTTTGATTCATCTTTAAGTCCTGCTCTCCAAAGGTATTTAAAAGCATTCCCAATATTAAAATTACGATGGCGAGTTATTTCTATACATTCAATACCAGAAGGATCTGAAGTATAGTGTAATGGGTTATTAACTTGATCAACAGTTATGTTAAGATTCTCACTCATCATTATTCTCCCAATCAAATACGTCTGGTAAGTCTTTTAATGTAGATAGTGCATAGGTAATTCCAACTGCCCCTACAATTGCTAAGGCTAAAATAATTTTATTTTTATTCATCGTCTAGATTTCCTTAATTTAAATTTTGCAAGGTATACATATATAGTTTCCACTGTACATCCACACTCTTTAGCAATGTCTTCTGGAGTCTTTTTATCTAAAACGTAACGTTTACGAAGCCAAGACTCACTTGTATATAGTTTAGCAGCCATGGCTTTATTTGTCAACCTCTTTTTCATTAATATCATAATTAAATCTATTAGAGTTTTCTAGTATCCACTTATCTTGATTTTCAACATCGTATTTTCTTTCATTAATTATCCTATCAATTAAATAGTCTTTTTCAAGAGTAAATGATGGCTCATATACACGAACTCTATTGTTTGGCTGTATGGCAAAATTTCCATCATCTCTTTGTATAACATGACCACATTTGTGATCTGCAGGGCTTTCAGAGTACCCATCGTCTAAAACATTTGTGTCTGGGTTATGCCAATCCAATGTAAATAAGTATGTTCCTTTCTGCATTGTTTTTGTTCTATCTATATAAGACATTCTAAGGTTTGTTAAATTTTCAAATCTTGTTACGGCAACGTGGTGACTAAAAGAATTCCATAACACTAGATTGTGTAGGTCAACTTCAGGAACTCCTGGCTCTGTACAGAAGGCAGAAATTGGAAGTCTCCACCACAATCCACCATCTGGCATCATAATATGAAACAGTGGACTTCTAGACTTTAAACTTGAAACACCAAAAATAACACACTCGAAATATTTATCATGGCTGTCTTGATGATTTCTTAAATAATTTCCTCTTACATAACAGTTTATAGGTGGTATGTTTGCATTTAACTCTGGCATTATATATTTATTTTCCAATTCATTGTCTTGGGACCTTGATCAATTAATTCAAACATCTGCTGTTCAAATTGTTTTCTTAGTTGCTCATACAGTTTAGGGTTAACTTCTTTTAGTTTGTCTGTAATAGAATATAACATTTCTCCAGTATTACTGTCAATACTTGATATCTCTAAAGCATTTTGTAAAACTAGATGCTCTATCATTGCTTCTGTTCTAATGTCCATTTTATAAAAACGCCTTCTCCCAGTTATGCATTGCCCAGTGGCCGATTCCACAAGCATCTGCTACATCATTATCCGTAATAACCTTATCATATTGAACATTAATAAATTTAATAGTTCTTTGCTTTCTTAATTCTCTTTCATATGATTTAAGCCAAGAATCTGATTTTCCTGGATTTTGTGATCGAATAAATAATTTTTCATCTTTAGAAATCTTTTTGTTTCCAATAAAGTTTTGCCATGTAATTGGTGCAACCTTTCCAATTGTCTTTGTTCCAGATTGCCCTGCTGCTCCAAGAATAGCACCTTGAACTAATGCAAGGTCTGCAGCAGTTTTAGGACTATTCATAAATACAGTATGCTCAATTACTATTGCTTCAAACCCACCATAGTAATCAAAAAATGCCTTTACTTTTTGACCAGCATCCATAACCTTTTGATATGTGTCATTTCCAGAAAAGTTTATCTTTCCAACAGTGCTCAATATTTTTTCTTGAGTGTTAAACAAAGCAAAAGCAAGACTATTAGTACTAGCATCTATAGAACAAATGGTCTTTGGAATAATTTCTAAACCCCACTTATTTTTTACCATTGCCTTTTCCTTTTATCTCTTTTAGTGCTTTTTGAACACTGTTTGGATTTACATTACATAAAACACAAAGATTTTCATCATTATACATAGATAACTGAGATCCGCATTGTTTGCAAGATCTTTCCTTACCCTTTCTTTTTTGTCGACGAGTGGCAATATATCTTTCTGCAATCTTTTGTTTTGTAGCATCTTCTCTACAGGTTGGAGAGCAATATATTTGATAACTTATATCTGAGTTAAACTCAGTGTCACACCAACTACAATGCTTCGTCATTCAAAGGCTCCAAGGAATTAATCTTAATATCCCCTACCTCTGCTGACGCACACGCTTTTTGAATTGGACAGTTTTTACAGATCTTAGAATTTGATCTATAATTTTTTTTAGGTAGAGTCCTATCTACCCAAGCCTTTCTAACTGTCCTCATCCAATCAAACGCTTGGTCTACCCACCTGCGATAGTGATCATTTACTTCTACTGGCAAAATTAATAACTCATGATTATTTTTATTTTCATAAATTAACACAGCCTTTGCCTTTTTTAAAATTTTCATATAGATTAACAATTGAATAAGGTGACCAGTCTTTGGCTTCATGTGTGCCTTACGGTATTCAAAACCTTCGTTCATCACTGTTTTAATTTCACCAAGCAGTGGCTCTCCCTGCCAGTTAAGCATAACGTCTCCATAGCCAAAAATTGGTGGATCAGAGTGTGTAATAGTAAATTCTGAATCAATTAAAAAATCTGGAACATTTCCCATAGCAGATTGAATTCTTTCATGCGATTTAGTTCCTGCTGTCATATTGGCAGCGCCATAGGCATCTGCATTGTCCTCAAATGTCTGACCATCAAAAGCCAGGTACCAGTATCTTGGACATTCTCCATGACCGTAGGCAATTGTAGATGGAGCAAAAGTTTTCTTTTGCGTATGTTTGTCAATTCTGTTAATTGTATAGCCATTTTTTATCATCTCAGTTAGCCCAGCCACATCTATTGAATGTACTGGAGGAACTTCTTTTTTAACCATAATCTGCTGTAATAAACTTTTTGTCATTTTTTTACTCGTTTCTATTAGTATAAGTATAGCAGATTAGCGTGTAATATATTTTAGTGCAGACACTAAATTGTTTAGTGATTCTGCTGCAGTGTAATAAAGGTTCTTTTTCCCACGATCTGACTTGTCTACATTTGCCATCCAGGTTGCTTTAAAAGCCATCTTTGCTGCGATTGCTTGAAGTCTTACAATTTCAACATGTGCTACATTTAAAGGAATATCTGGCTTAATAATAACTTTAGCAATAAATGTAAGCGCTGCAGTTAGTTCCTCATCCTGCATATAGTCTGCAATTTCTGCAAGTCCATTTATCATATCAATTGTTGTGCTTTCGTTTTGCAATTTTTTATCCGATCTAGTAGTTGTTTAAATTATTGTAAAGTATTTTATGACTATTCTATTATATTTTTTTTCAAAGACTCTTCTTTTTTGGCAAAATTTTCTTTATACTTTACAAATACTGGATCTGAGTTCCATTTTTTAATTCTTTCTTTTCTTAATTCTGGCGATCTAGAAACAAGATTTAAATCTTCAAAATCTTTTTTTGTTGAAAAATGCATAGTTAAAACTTCTGTGTTGTCTCCTTCTTTAAAGAGTACTGGTTCTCTCCAGTGTGCTTGACCTGCACCCCAAAAAACAAGAAGATCTCCATATTCAAGACTAAAACTTTCATCTTCAATTACTATTGGCCAGTCAATGTTTGTATACAATTGATAGTCCATTGTCAGTTTAGAAAAATAATTATCTGAATCATAATGAACTGGTAATTGTGGATTTGCATTCATATTATGTTTTTTGTTATAACTTAAATAACTATTGTGGTACATAAATACTTCTTCGCCAACCATTTTTGAAGCAAAGTCTTCAAGTTTTCTTCGTATATGATCTGGGTACATTACTTCTATTTGCATTCGTGCCAGAGTTGGCAAAACTAGTGGAGCATAAAACTCATCTAAATCTTTAGCCTTTTTTTGATACTTTACTATTGCAAGTAAAACCTCTACCTCTTCATTAGTAAAAAAGCCTTTTATAATTTGTGGAACTATTTTATTTTTTGGTTCGTATCCTGTATTCATATTTCTATTATACACCATCCTCTATAATTTGCTCTAAAATGCTCATTTCAATTACAGCAAGTCTAACTTTAGAGTTACCCTCGCCCATTACTACAACAATTGCTGGATCGTTGCCATTTTTTATAGCATCGGTTGTTGCCTTAGCCCATACTTCTTTGTTTAAAGTAAAAGACTTTCCAACTTCTTTAAAGTCTACAGTAAAATTTTCCCAAGATGCATCACCCTTGTGTGTCCCACGCCCTGAGTTCTTGTGCTGTTTAGCACCTATTCTTTTACTTTCACTCTTCTCCGTCAAAGTCCTTCTTCTTTCTTTTTCCAAGATAAACCGTTGTTAAATGTTTTTCTTTGCACATCCAAGTAAGAGTTTTAGTTTCAGCGTAACATCTCAATGTTAAAACAACTTCTTTGCATGTATGGCATGGCCACTTTCCTGGATAGACTGTGTAATTAGACAATTAATCTTGCCTTAATAGATTCTTGTAAATCAAGATCTTCTCTTACACGATTGACGAATGCTTCTTTACCCTGAACCTTTGTACCATCAGGAAGTATGTACCAAGCACCTGTACGTTCAACGATACCATTTAATTCTGCGGTAGTAACTAAATCACCGATTGTATCAAGGCCAATGTTGTCACCTCTAAAATAAAAATCATATTCACCAGATTGGAATCCTGGAGAAGTTTTAGAAAACTGCAACTCCCAACGAATGGTTCTTCCAACCTTTTCTTCAATAAGTTTATCCCCTACTTGAATCTTGCCTTTAATTGCTTGATTGTCTGATTCCGAACTAAATAGTTTAACAATGCAAGAGGAATAAAACTTAGTAGCCTGACCACCAGAAGGCTGCTGACTAGTATACATAGCATTAATATTATTACGAGACTGGCTAATAAGCACAAGCAAAGTAGGCTTAACTTTATTATTAGCATAGTTAAGCATTTTCCATGCATTGCTAAAGTCACGAGACTCTGCTCCAATCTGTTTAGTATTTTCTAAAGGCTTCATTTCATCTGTATCTTTTTCAAAATAGATTGCAGGAAGCATTGATGTAATAGAGTCTACCACAATTAAGTCAACTCCTGCATTCATTAAGCCAACACCTACATCAACCATGTCACTAATAGTTCTGGCTTGTGAGTAGATTAGTTTTTCTGGATCTACACCAAGAGTTCTAGCCCAGTCCTCTGAGTATGACATCTCTGAATCAATCCATGCACAAAGTTTTCCTTCTGCTTGTGCTAAAGCAATCATTTGAAGGCACATAGAAGACTTTGCAGAGGACTTTGAGCCCCATATAAGGACTTGTCTACCGTAAGGCAAACCACCTCCTAGGGCACGGTTTAAACCAAAACTAGGTGTAGGTTGATATTCATAATTAACGCCTACTCCGCTACCTAATTTCTTTCTCAACTTGGGATCAAGTTGTGCTAATGCTTCTTCTATACTAACCGACATGTACATCCTCCAATGTGACTGTTCCGTCTTTTGTTTTTCCAAAATCAAACTTGTATGACTTTCCTTCTTCAATATTCATATATGCCTTTGCAAATGATGTAGGAAATACAGTAATGGAGTGAAGGTCTCTCCTTGTATCAGCAAGCGTAAGAGATGCCATCTTCTTTCCTGTCTTTGTAATTCTTGGTTTAAAGGAGACTACAAACATTTCTTCATCTGTATATGGTAGTTGCTTATAACTTAAAAATTTTACAAGTGCATTAGATGATTCTTTTATCTCGTCTGAAGGTATGAAAGACACAATCCTATTATCATTACACAAGACCAAATAAGAACGACCTGTCTCAATAGTCGTATTTTCATCATCAAATATACCGACACTGCCAGTTTTGTCCAAAACTTCAACTCGTGACCATCCTGTTCCTCGCTTAATTGATTTTACCATACCCATAAAAATGTATGATCCCTTTTCTTCAAAGTCAACAATGTCCTGAATAAATGCGTAATAATGAGAAGGTATAGAAATATTAAACTCTGGAAGATTTAAATACTCATACAGGTTCTCTTTAATCTCCTGATCATTTCTAGGATTATCATTAAAGGTTGCAGCACCAGTTACTCTTAGTGCTTGCAGTGCACGACTGTTTACTCCGTTTCCTTTAGTAAATGTAAATTCTTCAAGTTCTTTGTACGAATTGAATGGTCGTGCAGATATGTATCTTTCGCCAATCTTGTCAGATATGAACTTGATAGCACTGAGTCCAAACCTAATACCTTTACCCTCAATTTTAAAATCAATATCCGAATCGTTAATGTGAGGTAACTTAACGCTAATGCCCATTCTTTTTGCTTCAATAAGATATTCAGTTCTTGCATCTTTGTCCTTTTCATTTTTTAATACTGAGTACATAAACTCAAGTGGGTAATAATACTTTAGCCATGCAGTCCAATAAGATAGTGTCGAATATGCTACTGCGTGAGACTTGTTAAATGAATAACCTGCGTGAGCCTCAAAGTCATGCCATAGATCACGAGCAGCATTAGGAGTAATAAACTTAGATGCTCCCTCTACAAACTTTTCTTTAAACTGATCAAACTCTTTAGCATCTTTTTTCTTTCCAATAATTTTTCTAACTTTATCTGCTTCTGACATTGACATACCGCCAAGGTGTACGCATGCTTGCATAACTTGTTCCTGGTAAAGAATACAGCCATAAGTGTCTTCCGTAAATTCTTTTAGGACTTGGTGTGTGTAAGATATGTTTTGACGACCATGCTTACGATCAACATAGTCTTTTCCAATAGTATTCATTGCACCTGGACGAACAAGAGCATTTGATGCTGCAAGTTCATTTAGATTCTTTACACCCATCTTAACAATAAGATTTGTATATGGTGCTGCTTCACATTGAAACACTCCTTTTGTATGTCCATCTGAAAGCATCTGGTAAACATTTGCATCATCCATTTTAATCTTAAGAAGATCTATTTTTTTGCCATCTCGTTCTTTAATTATATCAATTGTATTCTTAAGAACGGATAAAGTTTTAAGACCCAATGCATCAATTTTAATTAGACCAATTCTTTCGGCTTCTTCCATATCAACGCCAACCACAGGAATTCTTTCATCCGATCCAGGAGAAGATCTTGTTTCTAATGGTGCATATCTAAAGATTGGTTCTTTACTTGTTACTACACCTGCTGCATGGATTCCTGTACCACGAATACGACCACGAAGTTGCTCTCCGTATATTTCTACTTCTGGATATTTTTCACGGAACTCTATTGTTGACTTTGAGGTACAGTAGTCGTCCCATGAGTCTACTGTCTTTAAAACCTTATTAACATCTGACAACGGAATATTAAGTACTCTTGAAACATCTCTAACAATTCCTTTTCCTGTAAACTCAAGAAAAGTAGCAATAGAAGCAACGTGTCGATACTGTCTAACAAGATAGTCTTTTACTTCTTCACGACGAGTGTCCTGAATATCTGTATCAATATCAGGGAAGTCATTACGATCTGGATTAATAAAACGAAAGAACAAAAGTCCGTGCTCAATCGGATCAATCTCAGTAATTCCTAATAGATAACAAAGAAGGGATCCAGCAGAAGAACCTCTTCCTGGACCAACCATAATATCTTCTTTCTTAGCCCAGTTAATCATATTGCTTACAACAAGAAAGTATGGTGCAAACTTTTTATCTCTAATAATAAACAACTCTTCATCAAGCCTTTGTTCGTAGATGTCATTACCAAGCCAGTTAGAGTTTAATCTTTTTTCTTCTAAAGCAGCAAAGGCAAGTTCTGCTAATTCTTTATCTGGATTCTTGTATTGTGCTGGTAACAAATCTAGTCCTTCTTGGATTCCATAGTCCCCAATTTTTTCTGCAACCTCTAAAGTGTTTGAATAAATGTCTGGACGATCAATCCCCTGAGCCTCCATTGCAGATTTTATCTCTTCATATGAAAGTAAATGGATATCAAACTTGTTAAATGTAATTTGTCGATCTTTGCCATAAAGATAGTCTAAGCGCTTCATCATGTCTGGTTGCTTTTTTGACTTTTCAAATGTATGCTCTTTGTCAATTTTTACATGTGTATTAAGAAGTAATTTAAATTCTTGAATTTCTTTTTGATCTGTATGGCTGTGATGACAGTCTGGTGTTACAACAACTTTTACGTTATACTCATCGGCTAGAGCAATTAACTGTTTGTTTATTTCTGAAGTGTTATGTGGCATTACCTCAACATAATAGTCATCATTGAATACACGCTTAAACCATGCAATATAATCTTTTGCTACAGCAAATTCATTATTCTCAAGTGCTTTAACTAGCACACTACTTGGGCATGCAGATGTTACAATAATTCCTTCAGAATACTTTTCAAGTATTTCAAAGTCAAATCTTGGCTTTTTAAAGTATCCTTCTGTCCAAGATATTTCACTAATTTTATTTAAATTCTCTAAACCAATTTGATTCTTGGCGAGAAGAACTATATGGTTATAGACTAGATCTAGATCTCCGTCTCTTTCAGACTTATCTCTAGTGTCAAATCTATCTTTACACATATAGCCTTCTACGCCAAGTATAGGCTTAATACCCTTTGCTTTTGCAATACGGTGCAGTTCCCTATGCCCAGATAAAGTACCGTGGTCAGTGATGGCAATTGCTGGCATCCCTAACTCAACTGCACGGTCAACATATTCTTCTGGAGTAGCAATCCCGTCAAATAACGAGTAATGGGTATGTACGTGTAAGCCTACGTAAGACATCTACTACCAGTCGATATTAGTGCTGGTAACAGATGGAGTGTCAAATCCAAAGTAGAATGCTTCTTGCTCTGGATATGGAACCTCACGAACAACCTTTTCTAGGTTGAAGAATTCAAAACCTTCCCATGCAAATGGTTCTGCATCTGGCTTTGAAGGTAGAAGTGTGTAATTGGTTTCAGTTCCCTGACCATTACGCTTTAACTTCCACTCAAGATTTGAAATGCTACCTGTATCAAGTGCATATTCACGAATGTTATTAAATGCTGATTGTTTAGAAATTCCTTGGGACCAAACAGCAATGTATGGATCTTCAAGTCCGTCATTCATTAGAACGTTGCAATAGAAACGCAAACGTGCTCTCCAACCTGACTTTGGTTCCTTACGTGCCATTTCGCATCCAAAACAACGTCCCTCAGAGTCCTGAGTACATGCTGCCTTGCGCTTGTAATCTTTTGGATTTGTGTGTTCTGAAACTACTACAGAAAGACCACGAGTCTCTGAATAGTTTGCTGAGTCAACGTCTAGTTCTTCAACAAAACGAACCTTTGCTGATTGCCCATCCGCAAGTTTAACCCAACGAACTTTTTGTCCTGTTCCTTCGTATTTTGGTTTTTCGAGCAGGGCGTTGATATCTTTTAATCCCTTAATTACGCTCATATATTTCTCCTTTGTTTGTTATATTAGTTTAGCATAGAGGTAATGTCTTTGTCAAATGAAACTTCCAATTTTTTGATATTTTCATCTGGCATATCACCAATATCTTTATATTCTTTATTTAGTTGTATAACAGAAACACGAGATCCAAGTTTTTCAATTATCTTATCTTTCATGTTTCCTCCTGCCTCATCATTATCAGCAACAACAATAATGTTATTAAAATATTTTTGAAGCAATTCTATTTGTATATTTGATACATTTGACCCAAGCGTTGCTACTGCTGGAAGACCAACCTGATCAAGCCTTATGGCATCAAAGGATGATTCAACTACGTAAACCCTGTCTGCAGTTTTAATACGGTTTAGATTAAATAATGTTTTGGCTTTTGGAAGCCCTGGAGTATTCTTAAATTCTTTTCCTTCAATAGATCTGCCAACAAACCCAACTGGCAAGCCATCTGGACTATGAACTGGGACAGTTACCATATCTTGTTTTTCTGAATACCCTAAAGAAAACTTTGTCCAAGATGTGTTTTCTATTTTACGATATTTAAAATAATCTTTTGCCCTATCTGATGCAAGCAGGTTGTTATGTAAACGTTTTAATATAAGTTCATCAAATGGTACAAACTCTGGCCTTAAAACTAGTTTTTGATTTATATCACGCTCTAAATCTTGCTCTGTTTCTTTACTTTTAATAAAACGAGCCGACTCAAAATATGTTCGTCCAGATGTGTGCATTACAAACTCAACAAGACTAGCAACGTGATGGCAAGAAAAACAAAAAAATGTTCCGTTATACTTATCAATTTCACCAGCAGGTGTACGATTATTATTATGAAATGGACAAAAGATTATGTAGTCAGAATCTATTTCTGATTCGACTGTGATACCTGAGCCTGTGATGACTCTTTTAATTTGTTCTTTAGTGTATAAATTGCTTTGTTTCCGTCTATTCCATTTATCCATTCGCTTTGCTTTCTCCCTGTACGTATCCCATATATTGTTATTTCAAATTCAAAATATTTCTTTTTCTCATTATAGTCTATTGTAAAATCTATGTCAATATCAAGTCTAGGCACATATCCAGATAAACGCATTTCAGACTCAATAAGTCTAGTGTATTCATTTTTAAGTCGCCCAATTGCTGACTCATCGTAGATTACTCCACTTAAATTGAACCTTTTTATAGGTTTGTGATGATAGTTCGCCATGTAACATATTATACCGACTTATCTTCAAAATCTTTATATCTATAGTATCCTTTGTCAAAATCAACCTGAACAAGAAAATCTCCCATAAATCCGTTACGATTCTTTCTAAATGCACACTCAATAACATCGCTATTTTGTGCACGACCAAGTGCAATTACCCAGTCAGCATCATATGCAATCTGTCTTGACCAGGAAGTTTGTCCTAAAGTAGGGACGCTTGTTAAATCATTTGCATCATCTGGTGTAGCAGAAGAGATAGCAATAATAGGAACTTCTTCACCAATAGCCATTAGTTTAAGTTCTCTTGAAAGGTTTTTCATTCGTACCGTTTCATTTTCTGATTTTTGATTTGGAGACATTAACTGAAGATAGTCAACAATAACAAAGTCTGGCTTATACTGGTCAATCTTTCCACGAAGAACTGATGGATTAATTTCTCCACCTTGATCATTTGAGATAATATGAAACTCTGGCTTACCCTGTAGATGTTTAGCATGCCAAGCCTTAAGGGTATCCAACTCTACATTTCCGTTACTTAATTTTCTGTGGGACCAAAGACCTTCACCCATAATAGTAAATACACGATTACGAACTTCTGTTTCTGACATCTCAAGTGAAATTATAAGAGGCGTCTTACCCTGTTTCCAGGCCTGTACGGCAAAGTAAAGAGCAAGCCAAGACTTTCCAATACCTGGATATGCAAGGAAGACCCCTAACTGCCCTGGCATGATTCCTGAAGGAAGATAGTTATCAAATCCTGGTAGTCCAGTTTTAATACCAACATGGCCTGCAGCCTGTTGTACTTTAAGATTTTCAAAATAAGCAACTGCAGATTCTAGATCTGTTACATCAATGTCACGAATTGCAGACGTGTTCTTTTTTAATTCTGATGTTTGTGTAATTAGGTTATCTAATGCCTTGTTACCTTCGCCCTGCTGAACATCTCCAGCAGCAGATCTTAAAATATCTTTTAGGCTGTCAGTTAAATATTCTGTTTGCAATTCTTCAAGATGATGTTTTGTTGCTCCAACGCCTTCTATTGGTTGGAAGTCTCTAAATTTATCTACAACAAGATTGATTGGTGGAACAGAACTATTGTGCTCAAAATAATTTCTTATAAACTCCCAAACATCATTGTGAGTTCTAAGAAGGTTATCGATGTTTGCCTGAAGAAGTACATGCACCTGCTTATCATTTAGGACTGCTGAAATTACTTTTGCTTCTGTATTATTCACTTAGCCACTCCTTTGCCATTCTTCTTCTTTCTGCTCTTTCTTTATTATCTTGATCTTTATCTAATTTTGCTTGTAATATTTTTTCCGCATTGTAAGCAAAGTAACTCCAAGAAGGAGACAAAGAAACGTTAAAGTAATACTCAAGAATATCATAGCACTGTCCTATTCCATATGACTCAATAAGAGCATCTGAAGCCCATTGTTCTACATTTAAATTTAATGATGGCTTTTTTTCATACTTTGCAGTATGATGCTTGCTGTATCTTGAAAGCAAAGCCATTCGGTCTTTGCGTTCGGCCATTATTCGTTAATCTCAGCCTTTGCTTCGTTAATTTTTTCAGTTAGTCTGTTTTCAACAAACTGATAGACACGATCAAATGCTTGATTTATATTTTCTCCATTTTTACGTGAATCAACAATTCCAAGATCAATTCTTAGTGATTGAAAGTTGCCAAGATTAAGTGTGTATCCTAATGTAACAGATACCTTTGTGTCTTCGTTTTCCATTTCATACCCTTCGTTAAATAGACTCATTCCACACTGGAATAAACCTTCCATCTTCAGTTCTTCTATATGTAAGTATACCGTCTCCCATCCTGCGTGTCAACTCTTGCTGCGATGGTGTAATGTCGTTTGTTATTAAATTATCTTTTCTTGGTCTACCAATATGGTATGAAGCAAGTATATCACGAATCTCTTTTACTTGTGATTCTGAGTAATATGATCTAACTTGAAATCCTCTTGCTCCACCTTTCTGTGATCCAGTTGGAAAAGGAATGACTCCTCGTTTCATTAATGATGGCATATATTTTTTATGACGATTAACTAAATCAGCAGTCTGGCCAACGGTGTATGCTCTTTCTCTTTTATTTTTAAAATCACTAACTAAACAACTTTCAATTCTATCTTGTGTAATGTTATAAACAGACATTATTCCATTGGATCTATTTATATGATAAATTCTAACAAGATCTTTATTGAGAAACCAAACCTTTTTATTCCCCTGTATTATAGGGGACTCATTGTAGCCTTCGCTCTCAATACTTCCTTTTTTAGTAGCCATTGTCCCTCTGCTGTTTCTGTAGGTGGATGGAAAAATCTGCGTGATCCACAGTATATGCAATAAATTTCTAAATGATCAATTTTGCTGTACTGTCTGTCTATGAACATTTTCCGTGTACATTTTATACATTTTATCATTCTTAATTTGGAATTCCAATTATAATAAGATTAACATCAACAGACATATCTCCAGTTGTTCCGAATCTAACAATTCCTTCAACTTTAGATGTTGTAACGGTTTTTAAAACTACTGAAACATTTTTACCAGCATCTGTGCCACCGATATTAATTGGTGTTGCAGTAGCAATTGGTGCATATTTAAAATCAGTTGGAAAATCATAAGAAAACGCAACTTCTGTTCCAGCATTTCGTGTAGAACTGTTTACAACGCTCACATATCCACCAATAATTCTAGCCTCAGAAGCCTTTACACTTTGTTTTCCAACCCCTTGTGTGTCTATTGTTACATACTTGTATACTGCTGGAGATATTTGTGAAGATAAATCATTTATTGCTGTAGCCAACTGATAGATATAAGAAACATCTAGTGGTTGGCCTCGCTCTGGTAGTGGTAGTTTTGCCATAATATATCTATTATACCATCAAACATTTTCCTGTGTTGACTCAAAAAGGGTTGAGCCTGTATATCTTTGTTTTGGAAATGTTGGTACTTGTACAGCAATCTGTACCTTATTTGCACTAGACTTAATAACTGTAGAATATGTTGTTGTAAAAACAGTAGAAACAAACTGCCATGGTTCATTATCCCATTTTATATAAACATCAAATTCAGACTTTGTCCCAGCCTCTGGAACCCACACTGCGGTAACTACCTCGTTTGTCGAATCTATCGCAATTCTATAATCTATAACAGTTACATCTGGAAGAGCAACGTTATACTTAATTGACCAGTGAGAACTTCTATTTTTATCTTCTGATACAACTCTAAATCTGAAGGCATAGTCTTTATTCTCTCCAGATCTCTGTGGCAAAGAAGATTTTGGGATTATTACTTTTTTAATACCGTTATCTGGCAATGCCATTATTGAACATCCAAAGCAAACCTAAACTCAATATAGTTTGTTGTGTTTGCTAATTTAATTATAGGCTGTGCTCCTATATTTTTAATAATAGAATAACCACTCATTCCATACAGTGGATTTGCAGTGCTATTGTTTTCCAATCTAATTGCATCAAGGCATATATAAAAATTATCTGTTACCGAACCATTATCTGTTACAGAAGCAAGAATTTTAACTACGTCAACTTGACTCCATGTAAAACCAGAACTTTTGTACAGTTCTTGTAATTGTTTTGTTGCAACTACATATCTATTTGTACTAAAGTCATGCTGACCTACTCCCGTTCCATTATTTAAGTTTATTTCAAACCTTGCCCATTCTCCAGAATTATGAATGTCTGATGACGCAAACTCAACAATAATTTTTACATTGTCTGGAACGGCGGTAGATTCTCCATTTTTATTGATTACAGTAAAGGCCAATTTAATTTCATCAGTTGGAGCATTTCTGTTAAAGTCTAATTCTGCTCCAGTTAAATGAAGGTGTTCAGATCCAGCATTAATAACAAGGCGATTATTAATATCAGTTGATATGCTTGACAGGTCTCCTCTAAGAACAACAATGTTATTAAAGAACCTGCACCTTTCATATCTTAAATATCTGTTTTGATTTGTAAAAATACGATTATCGGCATTTGTTTGAAACACACGATTTGATACATTTATAACGTTGTTTTGTAAATCTCCATCTAGTGGTTCGTATATTATTGGAATAGATGTTGCTGTAGTTGTAGTATGATATTCCCAGTTCTCATCTTGAGTAAATGCATAAATTGACTTACTGTCATATGCTCCTGTAGAAGTATTTGATCCCGCAGAAAATATACCAACCTCTGTTATTTCATATCTTTCTTCTGATGGAAGTTCTCCCGTAAAAACAAGTTTTGTTATATTATCTTCAGAGACATAACCACGAGAAATAATTGGAACACGAAACATTTCAAAATTAAGTCTTTCCTTGTTAGAATAGTCACCAAGAACGCCATCTGATGCTAATGGCTTTGCTCCACAGCCAAGGGCAATATATGAGGCATAGGCTGGAGCCTGTCCTAGTAGGTATTTTGCTAAAATATTTTTTCCAGTATTAGTAATCATTTAATTCACCTCATATATTGTATCATTAAATATATCCCCACCATTAAGGATTTGTACCTCTACTTGCTCATCTTTTTCTAAGTTAACTACATTTATTATTAAATTTCCCGTATCGGAGTCAATATATGCTGTTTCATTGTTTCCACCAGTTCCGACTGTAGGTATTTTTTTATCTAGTTGTATTGGAAATTTTTTAAAATAACTCTCTAAAGTATCTTGTAATGAAATAATATTTTGCGGATTGTATTGATAGTTTAATAATGTCAGGTTTTTGATTGGTTGATAAATAACATTTTGACCACTGACAATATCTGATCTTGATATATTAATAATTTCTTGCCCACCTATGTCTTCAAAAACAAGATCAGTCATTATTTCTATTGGAAGTGACTCATCTGTTATAACAAAAATATCTTTAGATGCTGCAAGAACACCTTCTGATGCAGTAGATGCATTAGGTATTGGCAGATTTGGTGTTGCTTCAACCATCTTATACCTCACTCAAATATATATTCATATCTGGACCTTCTGAGTTTTTTGCATACTCTATATTATATACTACAAACCTACTTGAAACACCAGAAACTTGATCAACTAGGTCATTATCTTTATAGTCAATAGTAACAATATCTCCTAGTTGTAAGGTTGGAGTTGCAAAAATTTTTAAGCCTACAGATCTTCTAGGCTTAATCACTTTATTAACAATCCATTCCATTAAACTATTAGCGTCATCCTGTGTTTGAATATAAGGAGTTTCTAATGAAAAATCTTTTTTGCCGTATGTCATTCTGCTAACTTTTATATCTTTAAAGTCATTGTCGTACTTAATTGGAGATTTAATTAAATTTGAACCTGAAATATCTGGATTTGAAAAATCACTATTTTTACTAAAATATTCATCCATAGTTAACTCGTGCTGGGATTCTTGTGTAAATGTTACGCCCTGAATTCTTAAATAATTTCCAGTTGTTTCGTCAAGGCTAATGGCAGTATCTGTTGAATTAAAAATTAAAAACTCTGCTCCATATGAACCTGCTCTAAATCCAGAAACAACATATCCTTTTATTTTATTAAATGTTGGTGAAAGTTTTGCATAAAGAGCGGGATATGCTTTATCATATCTGATATTAAAGTATGCTGCCTCTCTCATAATACAACCAAACTCTTCAAAGTACATATTATACTCTGGTGGTTGTGATGCGCTTATTCCTGATAGATAGGTTGACTGAACTATTCCACTCATAGCGTACTTTCTAAATGATTCATTTACATCAATTTCTTGGTCGCTAACTGCTGACATCACTGGGGTATCTAGTGCAAAAGTTGTGTTTTGACTATAGTTATTAGTTAGTGCATAAAGGTTTTCAAACATACATCTTGCAGATCCACGAACAAACATAGCCATATTATTATAGATTGGAAGTGGAGATGTATCATCTACTGTAGATACTAACCTGTTGTTTATGTATAGATAAAATCGTCTTATGTTTCCAAGGTCTTGATATTCTACTGCTATATCATATACTGTTGGATTTTCTTCTCCAACCATCCTTGACTGACCCGTAAATTTTCCGTCATCAACAATAATATTTGTTAGTCCGCCCCACAATTTTACTGGAATAGCGTTTGATGTAACCGAATCTCTCATTACTTTGTAAAAAATTACATTGTCTAGATTTTCTGCAGAATTACTATAACTATTAACATTGTTTTCAGTTAGTGCTAATATTTCAAAATAGTAGCCAACGTTAGTTGATGGGTTTAACATTACTGCTAGACCGCCAGAACCTGCGCTAATATTAATATTTTGTTCTGGTGAATTACCAGTTACAACAAAGTATGTATCGCTGCCAATTGGAGTTTGGCCACGATTTTCATTATTTTCAATTTTACCAATAATTCTCATTCGTGTTCCAAAATGTTTAAACTTATTTGTTAGTGGCTTGTGTACATAAGAAACAAAGTCAATACCACTCTGTGTTGTTGTAAAAGATGGACCATTTAATATAAAAGCAGAAGACTGAATAGTTCCACTCTGTGTTGTTTTTAATTTATTAAGATCTGTTTCTGTTCCATAATATTGTGAAAGAAAGTTTTTAATAATTCCAGTTCTAACAGATTGTTGTGCTAATGAGTTTGAAACGCCTGCTGCCTGTGTGTCTAAGGTAAATTCTTTTATTTTAGCATCAATAGATGACTGATCTGCAAGACTAAACAATAGTTCTGATTTCATAGTACAACCACGAACAGAATCGTTTGATGTCCAATAAGGGTCTAACCCAGCATTGTGCGATACAATTTGTGTTCCAAACTGACCCCTACCATGTTTTGCGACTGGGCCATTTTTAAGTTTTGTAATACCATTAATATTTTGATAATTTGGAACAGAATAAATTCTTACTAGGCCAGTTGGATATATTTTACCATTATGAGTTAATTTAGAAAAATAATTCTGATATTCAAGTACGTTGTTAATCCAAACATTGCCATATCCAGTTATGCTATATTCTACTGCATCAAACTTAATAACTTCTCCATTTGAATAAAAGTATCCATTATATCTAGATAGCCAGTAAATTCCTTCTCCAAGATCCATCACGTTGTTAAGCAAAGTATTGTTTGCAACATATGGGACAGTGGTAGACAAATTTGAATTAAGAGGAATTGCTGCAAGAGTATAACTGGATTGATTGTTTGATTGATCATTAGCCGATTTTGCATTTTGATCACCAGTTACCTCCCATAAAAGTACTGGCTTGTAAATCCATGTTTTTTCTTGGTCTATAAGGCTTGCTTGCTTAAGAGATCCGTATGTTTTTTGTATGTACCTTGTTTTATAATTAATACTGCCGTCATTAAAAATATCATTATTTTGAGAAGAAACAGATATTATGTTTGCCAGTTTATTTTTACTTGCCTTGTTTTGTAACACTCCATCTTTGATAAAATCTTTAGATCCGTATAACTCAAAATCTGTAACTCTTTCGTCTACAGTTGGAAGAATATAGTTTTTGCTCATCATAACAAAATTATTGTATTCATCAAAAAACATTGCTGTTTGAGTTGATACAGCAAGTTCATTTAAAACTTCTGCGACTGTTGTATCTGGAGATATAAAGAAGTATGGAATTATCGGATCAGGCTCTCCTGGTGTTCTCTTAAAAATGTAGTTAGAAAAACCAATAGAATCAAGAATCATAGCAACTGCATAACTAAGAGATGCACTAGTTGCAAGAGTTTGTGGAGCAGTTATTGATTCAAAATAAAAAAACATATCTCTCAATTTTAAAGATACCTGTCTATTTTCATTATCAACTTCAGGGAAACCTTCTGTGTACATTGTTTTAATTGGTACAAAATAGTCATTACCATTTACATTAATAATAATTTCATAAAATTTAATTTGAATATTTTTACTTATATAGTTTTTTACTATGCTTGAATTATTATTAATATTAAATGCTTGATCATAATCAAACAAATTTAGCGTACCGTTTGATGCAAGTAATTGACCAACTGGAAGACCTGACAAGCCAAGATCAGATGCAGTCTTTGTAATTGAAAAGTCAACAGTTTTATCTGAAAGATCTACAACTAGTCTTGGAGATAACTCGATTAAGTCAAAAGTTGAGTCTGATTTTGTCATTGTTTCTACAACAACTCGAAGCCCTTCAATGTATTCAAATTCTCTGTAAACATTTTTACCATCAGTAGGACTTGAGTATATTATTGGTGATGTTAAATCTGTAACAAAATTTGTAAGTCTATCTACCGATTCATCTGCAACATCCCAACCATAAGTTGGTATAAAGGTTTCATATCTATTTTCAAACCATATATGATAAACACCAAGATCTAAATCATTTTCCTTAATTAAATATGCATAACCATTAATGCTTTTTTCTGGAAGAAAGTTAGTAGATGAATACTCTTCTGATTTTATAAAAACATCTCTATATCTGTTTGGAACTATCAATCCATAAGATAACTCTAAGTAGCCATCTTCTGAGATTAATGGTGTTCCATCTCTTCTTGTTGTTGATGCATTGAATGATTTTATGTCTATCCAATTATTATCTTTTAATGATTGGATCTTCCAACTAACAGGAGTTCTTTTGTTAAAGTCCCCATAAAATGGATCTAAAAAAGATCCGCTTGACTTTGAAAATGGACCAAGATCAACAGATCCAATATGGGTTTGCATCTTTACAATTACACGATTTGTAGGAACTTTATTTTCATAAACAACAAAAGGGGCTGCATCTGAAATATAGTGCTGACCGTTTATTACTTTGTTTGATATTCCATACTCAATGCCCTCTTCTGTTCTATAAGATGTCCAATATTTAAAGTAGTCATCTTTATCTGGCATGTAATATCTTGGTCTATCGGCCATGTTAGTATTGGTATGGTGTATGTATGAGTTTCTTAAATATTTAGCCTTATTAATACCAGATCTAGGTCTAAACTTAGAAAAACAATTTTCTAAAGAATAAAAAAGTTTTACTTTGTCTTTCTTTGGAGTTAGAGTAATTGGTTGATTTAAATCATCAACACCACCGTCTAAACTAATATCAGCATCAGTTGCACCATGATAAAATTTAACAGCAGAAAATTCATTTTCGTTCATGTCAAAACTATTTATTAAACTGTTATAAATAGATGCTGGTTCTGCTGGCCTATATCTGTAGTTGCCAATCTTTTTAATATTATTGGGAATATTCATATTCCACTCAGCAATAACTGCTGATTGTGTTCTAATTACTGAAGAAGTTTCCAGGTGATTTTTTAATTCATCATTCTGAAACATACTACGCTTCTTCCAGTGTTACTGAGACATTCCAAAAATCATAGTTTGAGTTTCCACGCTTAACAACAGTATATTGAAATGAAGAAAAGAACATTTCAATTACTTGATTGTATTGTGACAAATGACCGTATGCTGCATCATTCTTGCCAAAATTAGAATACTTATCATATGCAAGATAAACCCAAAATGAACCTTTATGGTTTTCATACCAGTCAAGCATTTCGACTCCGCCTGCGCCTCCGTCAGAAGTATACTGACTATCTGCGCCTGTAGGTTTTCCATAAGAGTCATTGTAATTAGATAAACCATTTGATGAATTAAAGTCTGGTGATAAGGCATATGCTCGTGATGGCAACATGTTCCAAGATGTAGAAATTGTTAGTTTATCAGCGATATGATAAGACCTCATCCTTCCATTAATCATTCTTTCACGTTTTTCAATTCTATCTTGGTCTATGGCTATTTCTGATCTATTATCATCAGATAATATTAAAAATTGGTTTAATGACTCATTATCTACTTGTGTTCCTATCTCTGCACCTATTTCATAACCATTTGGAACGTATAGGCCATTAGATAGGGTTCCAGAGTTTTCTGACCAAAGCATTGCTTGTGGTCTTCCATATTTCTTTCTACCCGCCATATATGGAACAGCATTAGGATTTGTGGCCATTAAAATCTATTCCCCTTTAATCTCATATTGTCTACCTGCTTAATCTTAGCCATTACTGTGTTTGCAATATCATTTGCATTGGCGTCTGATTTAACATTTACTACTAACTCATAATTATACACTGAAGATGATTTGTCTGATCCAGAATTAATTGCTTTCATTCTATCTACTCCGTAAGAGTCTACAGCATATTTGCTCATAACAAATTCTCCTGGAGTTAACATTGCTGGAACAGTATCCGTTCCTCTTGCAAATCCTCCTGCTGTAAAGTAATTAGGAACAATACCACCTTTTGCTCTATATAATGCAGAAGATGGTATTTTTATAACTTGTCCTGGTCTAATTAAGTTTGGATTTGAAATTTGTGGATTAGCCTTAATAACATCTGCAAGTTTTACTCCTGCAGTTGCTGCGATTCCACTTAGGGTATTACCAGATTTAACCGTTACAGTTGAACTTGCTTGTCCAAATGGTGTGCCAGTTGTTTTTGCAGACCCTGCAGTCCCAGTAGCCGCTGTACCTGTTTGTGGTGGTGTATCTGTTTTAGTAACTGGCGCTGTAATACTTTGTTGCTGTGCTGTAACACTTGCTGGAACTCCTGCAGCATACGCTTGAATCTTTGATAAAATTGACGTCCACATCTTATCAATTGCTGCTGCAGATGTTAATAGTGCACCAAATGCTGTATCTAAATTCTTTGATGCAAGTGCAGATGCATCAATCTTTGCAAATGTTAAATCCCATTCTCCACGAGTTTGTCCCATTACTTTTAATGAGGAAACTTGTTTATCTATTTGAGTTTGTAAAACAGTGTTTTGGTATGTTAGTGCATCTATGTTTGTTTGAATTGGACGAATCTTGGTATTTTCAATATTGTAAATTTCATCTTCTTTTGTTTTAATTTTAGCAAGTTCTACATTTTGAAGTTGTTGCAAGTTATAAATTTCATCTTGCTTCTTTTGAATGTCTGCAATTATTTTAAGCCTTGCTGGATCATTTTCCATTGCATAAAGTTTTTGAGCATTTTGATATTGTTTTTCTTGAATTTGAATTTGTGTCAAACCAGACTGTGGCCCCTTTAGATTTCCTAAAGCATTTTGCCTTGCTTGTTCAATAACATCAATTTGCGATGTAGCATATTGATCAGCATTTGCCTGTCTCATTTCCTGTGCAGCCTTTGCTGCTGCAGCAATATCACCTTGAGTTAGTGCATCAGCAAGACCAAGTTGTCTACCTTGTTGAGCAATTATTTGATCATTAATTGCCTTTACCTCATTGAGGTTTTTTACTTGTTCGTCATAAGATTTATTAACAGCATCTGCTTGATGAGAAATAATAGCAAGATCATTTCCATAAATTATGTTTTCATCCTGAATTGTTTTTATTGCCCGATTTCCAAATATTGGACTTGTGTCAAGTTGTCTATCTAATGATTCTATTTCAGTTTGAAGGGCCCCTATTGGTCTTGTATATGCGATCTCAATGTTTCTTTGGGCATCAGATATTGACTGATTAATACCATCAATTTGTTTTTGGAATGGAAGTAGTTCTGTCTGGTAATCTGCAATCTTTTGATTATTTGCGTCTAATTGTTGTCCAAGTGGGCCAGTTGTAATTAGTGCTTCTTGTACAGAAAACATTTCATTTACTAGTTGTCTGCCTTCTTCTGCTGCCCCTGCAAAATCTCCCATTGCAAGTTTTACACGAATATCAATTGATTTCTTTTCTGCTATTGAATCAATGTAATCTTTTATATCTCCTGCTTCAATTTTTCCATCTTTAAGATCTTTAATTAATTCCTTTGCAATATCAGGATCTGACAAGGCCTCATTAATTTGATCAGCACTGTATCCCGCTTCCTTCATAGATTTTGCTAGTCCTGGAGCATTTTTTGAAATAGCAAAATCTGAGTTTGATTGCCTTGCTTTTGTTAGTGCGTTAAGTCTTGATGTTTCGTCAGATGCTGCCTGAATATCTGCAATAAATTTTTTCATTTCTTCAGAACCATTTTTGCCAAGTGCACCTGATGCAATGCCTGCTGCTACTGCAGAATCTTCTACAGTTTTTAGTGCATCGGATGTGCTCATTCCAGAAGCAATAAGAATTTTAAATGCTTCATCTTGATTTTTTGTTGTTTCTAAAACTTCTTTTTGTGCAACATTGAATTCTCCAATTACTGCTTCACGGTATGTTTGCATAACAGCCTGGCCTTCTTTTGTTAATCCAGTAATGTTTGCTTTTGTTTTTGGTTTATTATTTTCATAAGTAAACATATTTTTGCCCTTTGGCAATGATGCAAACTTATTAAAATCATCTGCATTCATTCCAGAAATCATATCTCTAAATTCTTTTGGAACACCAAGTTTAACCATTTTTTGTTGTAAGCCATCAAATAAAGAAAACATCTTTGAAGCATCTTTTTGAGCCTGTTTTCCGCTAAATGCTGCAATCATAGATTTTAGTGGGGCTGTTGCATCAAAGGCTGCATTACGAACATTTTTAATTCTCATTGCAAGTGAGTCAAGGAAGTCTAGTGGGTCAGCCTTTTTTGAACCATCAGAAAGACCGTCTTGAGACTTACCAACTTTTGCAGATGCAATGTCTTGCTTTGTTGCTTGCATAGTTTCTTCGGCTGCAATTCTTCCTTTTTCAGCATTAATTTGTGCTTGTGTAATTTTTCTTGCTCTTGGGTTTCTGGCCTTTATGCTTGCAAGTGCCGACTCATCATCAATTGTTTTGTAAAGAGTTATGTATTCTTGTATAACTGTCTTTTTAGTTTCATCTGGCAGATTTCCCCATTTATCCCAAACTGCAAGAAGTGCTGTCATATCTTGTGTTGATGAGTTTCCATCTGTATTTATAAGAGCAATTGCTTCTTTTGTAATTGGATTTGGCATACCTTCAACTTCTTCAAGTTTTGTCTGCAATGCTTGCAGTTGTGCCATAGCGTCTTTTTGTTCAAAGAATGCCTCAATATTAATTTCTTTACCAGCCATCTTTTGCATAAGAGCAATTGTTGACATTAACTTGTCTGCTTCTTTTGGATTTGTTGAAGAAATTTTTGTAAGTATTGCTTTTACAACTTTTTTATTTTTTATTCCACCAAGCGAGTTTACCAGTTCAGAAACTTTTCCTGGATCTTGTAATTTTGCTGTTATGTTAATAAATTTATTTAGTTCTGCTTCATCTCCAGAAAACATATCTAATAATGTGGTTGCTGTTGCAGGAGGCATTTGTCCAGATGCAACTATTGTATTTATCTTAACCTCTAGTTCTTTGCTCTTTAGATCTGCAGTGGACTTCAGTAATGGATCAACAAACGCTTCTTGGGCTGTACCCTTATATTTTGTTCTTACCTGATCTTTAAGAGAATCAAAGAATGCATTTTCTACATTACTTTTTTCTTGTGCAATCCTAAATGCAGCAATTTGATCTTTAAGTATTTCACTGTTTGCTTTTCTTAAAGTCTGAACGCTTGCTTCTCTTTTATTTTCTAAAGCAACAATTTGATCATCTATTAATTTTCTTTTTGCAGCGTCTGTAGTTGCCGCTTTTTGAGTTTCAAGTATCTTTAGTTCTTTATCATATTGAACATTTAGTGAATCAATTTGTGCTTGATTAAATTCTAGGTTTTGTGCACCGTATGCAGCCACCTGTCCTGCCATCTTTTTTGCATTATCATTTGCAGTAAAATCTGTAAACTCATCAGTTGGATTTGCCATTTCTTTTTTAAACATAGATCCAATTTGTTTAGAAAGACCTCTTTGCTCTTCGACTAGTCTTACTCTTATTTCTAATGGATTTTTTAGTAAGTCTTCTCCAGATGGACCTATAAGATCTAACAACTGCCCACTTATTTGAGAAGTAAGTGTTTGATTGTTTAAGTTAATTCCAATTTGTTTTGCAACACTATGCGCTTGTTCTGCTGTCATTATTCCATCTGAAACGTAAGCAGAAAGTTGTAGTGCCATTTGTTTGGCAGCAATATCTGTTCCAGATTTCATGCTTTCTGTAAATCCAGACATTACACCTTTTCCAGTTTCGCTTTCTAAGAATGTAGAACCAAACTGTTGCTTTCCTCTTTCAAACCCAGTTGTGTATCTGTCTGATACTGAGGTTGAACGTCTACGTGCATATATTTCTGAAGCACCAACCTTACCAGTAAGTTCTCCAATAGACTTCATTTTTTCACTTGTTGCCGAAGTTGAATCAACTAATTTTGATTGTGCTTCTGCTGCTTTTTTGGCAGATTTGTCAAGCATCCATAAAGATCCAGCCAAAGCCACTACAGCCGTTCCTGCAGCAATATATGGGTTTGTTAGCATTGGAGCCATACCAGCCAGTGCAGAGGCCCCAAATAGGCCACCAGTGACCTTAGAGTCTGCTCCCATCATCATCGCACCCATAGCAACTCCACCCATTGCTGCAGATGCTCCTCCAGAGTATCTTCCAACTTTTTCCTGAAGAGCCATTCGTCTTTGTGCTCGTTCTTGCTTTGCTATAGCCCTAGAATTTACAACTCTTTCAGAATCAATTTTTGCCTGCTCACGCATTGTTTGTTTTTGTATTAGAGCGTTTGCTTTTTCTGTTTCTGCAACTACAAGTCTTCTTCTGTATTGAGATAGCGCTTGTTCTATTTCTCTTGATGATAAGTTGTTTCTTAGTTTTAATAAACGTGCCTGCTCCTGCATAGCATTTGTAATTCTTCCTTGTGCATTCTTGCTTAGTGGAGACTCAGTTCCAAGTCCCTGGAATCTTGGGTCACCAGCATCACGCCTTGCAGCAAAGGCTGTTGCCTGAGATCTTGTTGCTGTTGGCTGCCCTCCAGTTTTATTAACGTCTGGAGTTCTTGTTTCTGTTCCTTTGCCAGTTACTCTACCAGTTGCAACAGCAGAAGTGTTTTGTCCAGTGTAAGGTATAAATCTACCAGTCTTTGAATCAAAGTAATACTCAGATTTTCTAACTGTTTCGAGTCCGCCTCTTACTGGTCTACCTTGATCATCAAGAACAGATGTGTTCATAAACATCTTATTTTCATTCATCTTCTTAAACCAATTAGAGTCTGAAATTCTATCAGACATTATGTTGTCTGTAAGTCTTGCATTTATATATGCACTAGGGGACTTGCTTAAAAACGACAAGCCTTTTGCTTTAGATGGATTGACTGTCATTAAATCTCTTGCTTTTATTTCAAGTTCTGCAAGAGCCTTTACATGTTTTTGATTTTGTGGGTCGAATGGATGATTTCCCTGTTTAATAATTGATTGAATTGCAGACTGGAGATTTTTGTTTTGTGTAGCATCAATTGCAAGCGGGTTTCCACTTTTATTATTCCATTCTAATATTTTTTCAAATCTAGATTTATTTCCTGGGTCATTTGTTTTAACAAATTCATTTACAACTCTGTAATCTGGACCTATTTGACCAAGAGAATATTTTTCATTTTTTGATGCTGGTCTTGATTTTCCTGATTGTGCATCTTCTAAACTATCATATACTTTTACTGCTTGAGCATGGGACGCATCAAGTTTAAACATTTTATCAACCGATTCCATTGCAGTTTTTCTTGTTAATGGAGAGTTAGACTTTAAATCTTTTGCTAATTGTGTGTCATTTCCTAATCCGTCTTTCATGTTAGCAAGGAAATCTGTATACTTTCTAATTGTTTTATCTGACTTAATGCCAGCAGGGTTTGATGCTGCTACTTTTATTTCATCCCAAACTTTTTTAGCCTTTGGGTTATTAGCAGAAATATCTCCAGCACGTTTTGACTGACCACCAGATGTAACGTTATTTAAAAATTTACTAATATTAAATAGGTTTGATCTTGCATATTTACCAGTTTGTGGATCAGGTGCAATTCCAAATCTGTAATTAAATCTTTCTTGCATTCGCTCAAGGTTGACTCCATTTGTTCCACCCATGTTTGTCCAGAATGTTTTGCTGCTTGGATCATAAATCATCTTTTCCATTAAACTTTGTCTAAATGCTGGACCTGCTGACTTCTTCCATCGTCCTTTAAGTTGTGGGGCTAGGTTTGAAGATTTTATTTGATCATCTGCCCAATCAAAGAACTTTTGCATTTCAACTTGTGACTGACTCTTTGCTGCTGGAGATAGTTCTGGAATAGAACCTGCCATATATCCAGGAGTCTTTCCAGCCATCATTGCATGTAAGAAATCAATATTTTTTGCGGTTACATCTGCTGGTAAAACTGCTTCTCCTGGAGCAAGAAATGCTGCCTGTACATCTCCCGCACCTTTTGGACCAGGTACTTGCAATACTCCTTTTGCATATCGTTTAACTGGTCTACCTTGTCCACCAGGTAATTTTGAAACTGCTGCAGCAGCGCCTGGTGATGCAAATAGTCCAGGAGAAGATGCTGCAAGGGCTCTGGCTTGTGATCCTGCATTTGCATATGAGTTTGCTAATTTTTGAAGTGCAATGCTTTCAACATTAAATACCTGAATAAGTTTTGAATGTGCACCATGTAACGCATTAGATGATGATAGGTTTTCAATTTCTTGTTGTGTTAAATAATCAAAGCCCCCACCTAAAACTTTATTTTGACCATTTAATTTTGCCATTCCACCTCTAATTAATGCAAATAACTTAATTAAATTTGCAAGACCGTTTGCAAGCAAACCAAATGTCATCAAGAATATTGGACCAATTCCAGCAACGACTGCTGTAAGAATTGTTACAAACTTTTTAGTTCCATCAGATAAGTTATTAAACTTTTCAAATAGTTTACCAATAAATTCAACAACTGGTGTTAATGCTTGTAAGAATTGTTTTCCTATTGGCATAATAGTTTGTTTAAATTGTTCTACTGCTGCTTGAAACTTAACTCCAACTGAATCTTCAATCTTTCCCATTTCTCGCTCAGAAATAATGGCTAACTCTTCAAGTGAAGCACCAGATAGTTGAAGGGCTCTTGAGGCTTGGCTTCCTTCTTTTACTACGTTTTGAAATAATGTTGATATTCTTGAAAACTGGAACTTACCAAACAATTGCTCAATTGCTCTTGCACGGTTTAGTGGGTCTAACTCATCTAGGGCTCTTGCTAATCCTACTACGGTTCCTTTTAGATCTCCAGCATTTCCTTCTACAATACCCTTGATATTTATGCCCATTGCTGCAAGCATTTCAGATGTTTTCTTTGTTGGGTTAATCATAGATGCAAGACCAGACTTTAATGCGTTAGCACCTTCTGATGCATTAATTCCGCCTTCTTTCATAGCAGTCATAAAAAAGGCAAGGTCTTCTACATCTCCACCAAGTTGTCTTACAACTGGTGCTGCTTTAGGAATTGCAATTGTTAAATCTTCAATAGAAAGAACAGTCTGGTTTTCAACTGCGTTAAGGAAATCAATTTTCTTTGCAAGATCTTCTGTTGACAGTCCAAATGCATTTTGTAAAGATATAGTTGTTTCTAGTGCTTGCTGTTGTTCTACCTGTCCAAGAACTGCAAGTTTGTTTGCCTCTTTTACCTGTGCGTCAAGTGCTGCTCCTTGAAAGCCTGCTGCTGCAGCGGTTGCTGCCATTTCCATTGTATCTTTAACTGCAATACCAAATTTAGTATATTCCATACCAATTCGTTTAATATTTTCAACTGCTATGTCTGTTGTTGCATTATCAGTAAAGGCATCTCCATATACACGTTGGAACTTTATTGTTGCTGCTTCCATTTCTTTAAATGCTCTTGCAGCATATGAAGCAAGCATTCCTAGAGGGATTGTAAGTCCAACCATTAACTGGCGACCAGCCCACTGAGTGTTTTTACCAAAGTTTAGAAGTTGTGTTGATCCTTGTTTAAGCAACTGATTTAGGAATTGCTGTCTTTGTGCAGCATATTGAATTCTTGTTCCAAGTTCGGTAAATTGGCCGTTTGCCATCATTAAAGTTTTTGGCATAATTCTTATTGCATCAGCAAAACCACCATTTGCTTTTTGCAATTGAATGTATTGTGTCTGTAAGGCTTTTACTCTGTCTCTACGTGCACGGTTAATAATTTCTCGTTCTTGAGCAAACATGTTGGTTAGTGATTTTGTGTTTGCCGTAGCAGCAGCAGCCGTGTACCTAAAGTACTGGCCCATGCTTAACTTATTTTTTTCAAGAGCAGATGTAAATGATTGAGTACTTGTTGCTACTTTTGCTTGAGATGCAGCAAACTTTCCAGTTGCATTAACTGACTGGATAAGTTGTGCATTAAGACCTTTTTGTGCATTTGTTGCTGCAAGGTTTCCCTGGGCAAGCGTTTGATGAAACTTGCTTAAACCAGCCTGAAGTGTTCTTAGTTGTGCTAAGGCGTCAGCCGTATTAAAATTTATGCCTATATTAGCATTTACGTCTGACAATTTTCATAACACCTCCCCCTACAAACTACTTGCTGATTGTTGCAATAAGATTATTGTTTGTGGCAACATCGCTTCCTGATGCGGCTTCAATGATCTCGTATACTGTTGGAAGGTCTAGAAGGTCTTCTAGTGATTCCTTATTTTCTGAAAGTTCTGGTTTGTATTGTTTCATTGCGATTTGTACGCAGTCAAGCAATACGTCCATTGACTTGTCGTTATCATCTGCAACAAGTGCTAGATCGCTAAATCGTTTTACAAATGGACGAAGTAGTGAAATCTTTAGTGGTTGAACCTGTAATGTGGTTCCGTCTACTAGTGTAACTGTCTTTCTATTTGCTTTTTCAGCCATTATTCCCCCTGGTTTAGTTAGTTTATTATATCACAAACTAGTCTATTAAACTAGTCAATTTTTTCATAGGTTAGACCCATACCAATTCCAAAACCTTTATTTGCAGCGTTTTGTCCTTGTAATGCAAGTATATCATTAGGGTTTTGAGTTGCTCCTTTGCTATATACCCTTGCTTTCATGGCCTCCCACTCATCTTGTTTTCCAGATTGTTTATCTAGATCTACACCTTGCATTGCTGCAAGGAATTTTTTTTCTGCATAATCTAACTCTCTTTTAACAGATAGAGTTGACGTTATTTCTGGCATAGACATAGATTCTTCTAATTCTTCATAGTCTTTCCAAATACCAAGCAAAAACGCTTCTGACTCAAGTTTTGCTAAGTCTAGTGTTTCCCAAGTTGATCCACTATCCGTTGCTTGTTTTTTTACTGGCTCTTTAGATTTTTCATTTACCTTAATTCCTGCTGCAATATCTAAAAGGTGATAAATATCTTTTAATGTAAAATTGTCTTCAACTAATTCTTTTGATAATGAAATTTTTGGATAATATTGTTTCATGCATATTCGGGCACACTCAACTAAAGCATCAATTGCTTCATCATCATTTTTTGCTAATTTCACATACTCAAAAGCAACCATAAACTGTCTTAGATATTTTATTTTTAATGGTGTAATAAATAACTCTGTACCATCTATAAGAGTTAAATAATCACTCTGATATACTTCTGTAGCCATTTATATAGTATACCAAACAGAAAGGCCCAACCCCGAAGGATTGAGCCTCTCATATATTAAGTTGTATTACGCTGGTACGTAAGTACGATCTACGATCTTTCCGTATGATGCGTTATCATTTGGAAGAAGGCGGAATGATACTTCGAACATTGTTGCTTCGTCACGCTTTGCTGCTACTGTAACATTTTCAATTGAAAGTGCACGGTATGCAACATAGATACGCTCAGCAGTAATGGAAGCGTCTCCAGTTCCTGGACCAACTGCTACTAAACCACGCTCAACTGGGACATCTCCGATGTCACCTGCTGAAAGTCTAAGGGTTGGGTTTGTTGAAACTATTTCTAGATCAGTTCCTTTTCCTGCTAAGGAAAATAGAAGATTTTCTAGTGTTGATTCTGCGAATGTAGTATTTAGGTTTACCTGCATGCCTTGCTTAAATAACTTAGCAACGTCAAGTACCTGGTCTACTGCTACCTCGCCGAAATCTGGTTGGAATTGAATTTCCAAACCATTCATTGTATATCCAACATTACGGAAGTCTGCGTCATCTGCAAGGGTATCCTTGTATGAGTCGCCTGTTACGTATGCTGGCATGTCTGCGTCTGCAAGTGCGCCTTCTTCATATGTGAAGAGTGCTGCTGCTCCAACGATAATATCGTTTGAACTACCACGTGTATATGCCATATATTTCACCTCTTTTTTCTTTATAGATTAAAGGGCTTGTTTCCTCATCTGTAATTATACAACCCTTTTATACAATACTTGTGTCTTGGTGATACTCAAAATCAATGATTATCTTGTTACCGCCATAGGTACGGGCTGTGCCAAAGTCAATAATATCTCTTACTTCTTCAAGTTGATATACTCTAAATCTGTGGAAGAAGAACTTGCAGTCCATTCCGTCTATTTGACCTTTGGACTTTGCCCACTTATTAATCTCTTCTGCCGTTTCATCTTCACGATCCATCAAGCGCAATACTGCTTCTTGAACACGAATCATTTGCTCTGTGACACCTTCTGCTGTTGCGTAAAAATAATAAAGAAGTTGCTCTTGCTTTATGTGTGGAAAAGATGACCTACGCATACGAACAAGTCTATCCCATGTTGCCATAACACCAGCATACGAATATCTTTCATCATTTACTACAATCCATTGTTCGGTTAACTCGTCTATAGATGTTGGCCTAGAAGGAAAAAATGGCATTGGAACTTCTGCTAATTCAATAATTTTTTCCTGAAGATATTTATTAATCCATAAAACTGGAGTATTAAATGTTGATGTTGATTCTGCCATTATGATACAGCCCCTGCATTTGCTACCCAGTCATGACCGATTTTTCTGCCAAGACTTCTTCCACCTCTTTTACCCGCTTTAATATTTTTCTTAAACACTTGTGGTTTTTTAAAGTGATCTTGTAATCCACTTGATCTTAAAAATGATTGCTTAAAATATATTCCAAAAAACTCATCTATAACTTTTTCAAACTGGCCCTTAGTCTGTCCTCCAGGACTATCAACTACGACACCATCTTTAGAATAAAACTCTTCACCATTTATTTCAAACCTAAGTGCATTAGCCTTTTTAGGAAGAATAGTTACAGAAACACCCTTTTCCATTATTGTTGCTTTATCATAAAATGGCACATTAGATCCATCTTTAATAGAAGATGACTGTTTTAATGCTGTACTAAATGTTATTCCAAGATTGTTTATTTTGTAATCTATGTCAAACAATCTTGCTTTTGGACTTCCTGACTTACCCCATTCATATATATGGTGAAGCAGTTCTGGTGTTACTCTTGCATTTACATCAACATACTGTGAAGCAAGTTCTACAATTTCTGGTCCAAGTCTTTCATAAAGTTTGCGCTTACCTGTTTGAACTCCTTCAAGAAATCCATAAGAATATTTAATAATATTGTCCATGTCTTTAATAAATGCCTTGTCGTCAAATTTTACTCTCATACATCTACCGCCTGATTTTCAGATCTACGTACTACTAAATTGTAATACTCAATGCCACCGAAGGGTCCTACAAATGGTTCTTGTGTTGCAATTTCAAAGATTGTAGATTTTCCTGCTCGTGGTCCTGCTGTTTCTGTATAAATATAATTACAATTTTTATCACGAACGTTTGTTAAAATAATGTTAGTTATTGAATGAGGAGCATCTAAACTTGAAATTCTTATGTCTGTTTTTACTCTACCAATAAGAGTTGTTTTTTGTGTAATATTTACATTTGGCTTTACTTCTTCATTCCCTGCTGTTCCTGCAGCATTAAAATTAGCAGCAATAGTTTTATCTAAAATCCATGTTTTTTTAACATTTCCATATGTGCCTTGCTCAACATTTGGATAATAAATGTCCGCTTGCATTGGAAATATAAAATCTGGCTCTTCGCATATCATTAAATTATCCCTGGCTTTACAATGGTCTTAACATATTTTTCTAGTATTTTATCTACCAAGAAATTGCCAGTACCGTCAAACATTGTTTTGTCAAACTGAATTTTAAATTGATCAGTGTTGTAGGCCGTTACATATCTTTTGTAGTAATCTAACTTTCCACACTTTAAGTCTTCTATTAAAAGTTTTTGTGCATACTCAATGTCTGCTGGAACTGTAATATACCCATAGTCAACAACAAATGTGTAGTCGTATCCTTGAGGAAAGCCAACACCCTCATATCCATAGTATCCAAGATCTCCTCTTCCTATTGGAAGGTTTGGGGCAGTTGATTCGTATCTGTTCATTTGTCCAGCATAAATTTTTTGAATTGCAGTTTTATCTGCTGTAATTACATACTCATATTTATTTGTATCTGGAGTCGATCTGTCATAAACTAGTTCGTTATTCTCATATACTTTAAACACTCTGTAAACTTTTTCCCATAGTGGGAAGTAATCTGAACCATTTCCAGTTCCAACTACTGTTACTTTTTTATTATAAAATCCTTCTGGTACAAATGTGTCAATTATTGATCTTGCAACTAATTCTAATTTTGTGTATTCAGCAATTTCAGATGCAGTTGTTCCTAATGTATTTGGATCTACGTATGGCCTAATTAGTTCATAAAACTCTTCGTAGATTAAAACTTCTGTATTGCTAACAATTTTAAAAAGTTCTACTCTATAATTATTGTCATATTTTCCAGGAAGAGAAATTTCTAAATTATCTCCTGTAGATGAATCTAAAAACTCTATATCTTGTACTGAAAGATCCGCCATATCTGTAACTCTTGCATAGATGTCTACATCGTTATACCCTGATGGTACAACAAAGTTTACTGCAATTGTTTCATATGGCGGAACTCTCAATATTTCCATGAATTACTTCCCGAATTCCTTAGCGACCTCTTCTGGGGTTGCTATGCGAATGTGTGAACGAGTAAGCCATTTTTCTGCTGCATTTTTTTCAACTATATTATAGCCACGGTAAACCTTGCCTACTTCTGACCATGTAACATTTTTTGTTGAGTAAATTGCTACTTTTTCTTTAACTTCAGTAGCCTTTGCACTCTTCTTTTTTGGGGATGCCTTTGGTGCTGTTGTTGCTCCAATAACTCCCTCTTCTACTGCGCCAAGTGCCTGAACTTCTTCAGGTGCCTCATATGCAGGTGCCTCAACTACTGCTTGAACTTCTTCTGCAATTGGAGTTTCTACAATAGGTTCTGCAACTGGCTCTTCAACAACTGGTGTTTCAAAAACTGGTGCTTCATATATTGTTTCTTCTACAATTGGATTTTCATTAATGTTTTCCATAATTCCTCCTTGTTAGTATTATATCATTATAAGTAATAAAGGGGAGTAAGAGCGTTAACTCCTACTCCCCCTAATTTTTACTGTTTACAGATTATGCATCTTCTGCAGCGTCTGCCCATGAGACAGCATCTTGTTCTTCCCATTGAATACCGAAGCGAACGAAGACTGTATATTCTACAGTGTCTTTCTTTGGCTTGTATTCACGGTTAACAGTGATATCTCTTTGGAATCCCCATACACGGTTCTGAGGGAATGTCAAGTCGACATATCCTGCAGGGTAGTATGGAACTTCCTGAACGTCAATTCCTAGAACACGTGTTGTACGTGCTCCACCGAATGTCTGTCCAGCGCCATCAAGGTATGCTTGACGGTTTGCAGCAGTACCTGCTGGACGGTTAGCAAATGCTTCTGCTACTGCGTCTGCAAGTGTACCGTTGTTCTTGATGATTCCTTGGAATGCATCTGTACCTGCGTAGAACTTAAGGTTTGACTTAAGTGCACGGTACTTACGTGGCATTGCAAGAATGATCTTCTGCATTGCGTCTGTTGACCATGTGTTATCTGCAACTGTTACAACTGCTTCATTTGCAAATCCATCAGTCTTAACACGGTTTACGAAACCTTCCATAATTGAAAGGAATGCGTCTGATCCTGTACCTGTTCCGTTGATTGCAAGGTCTTCGATATCATTACCGAAAGCGTTTGTCATCAAGCGAACGATGTGATCTTCTAATTGTGCACCTTCGATGTTATCTTCTAGTGCTTCTGCAGATACTTCCCAGTCAAGACGAATTTTCTTTGTAGTCAATTCAACCTTTGAGAATGATGCACCTGCGTTTGTGTAGTCGCCAACTGCTTGCGCTGCTGCACGAATTACACGCTCTCCAACGTTTACCTTTTCGAGTTCCATTGTATTGGCTCTCATAGTAACACGACGGCCATCTTGGGCGAGAATGGTAGCATCCCACACGTAGTCAATAAAACGACGTGCTTGCTCTGGACGTAGGATACCTGATCCAGCCTCACCTGAAGGATTTACTGCGTTTGCTCCAGCGTTTGATCCTGCTAGTGCTGTTGGGATATTACCCAATACACCACCATCAGTATAATTACCTGGTACGTTTGAACCTGCATCTGAACCTGAAGCAAATGCTCCTTGTCCTTGATACAAACCTGGTGTGGTTCCGCCTAGGTTACCTGAAGTACCTGGCTGGTTCTTTTCTATAATTTGTTCCGACATATTGTCACCTCCTGTGATTTTTTCTAAATGAATAGATCGGCTGTTTTGAGGAAACTACCGCCCCATAGGGATTTTTCAACCGTTTCAGGCTGATTCTGTACTATCTCGCCGAGATCGCCAGACTTTCGGAAAGCAGTGTCTTGCTCTACAAGTTCCACACGCTTACCAAATTCGTTAAATGTATTTGTTGCTGCTGCAATATCTTTTGCAACTGCCTCAAATGATTGTTTTGCTGTTTCAACATCTACCTTTGAAGACTTAAGCATTTCTACTTCTGCCTGCAAAGAGTTGACCTTTGAAACTAGATCGCTAAAGGCTGATTCTAGGGTATTCTTGATTTCTTCAACTGAATTAACAGTTGTTTCATCTGATTTAGATACCTCTATTGTTTCTTCAACTACATCAACTGCAGGAGTCTCTTCAGACTTTGCAACTTCTTCTGTAGGTGTTTCAACAATGGCATCAACCTCTGGAGCGACCTCTGACTTTGTTACTTCTACTGCTGCTTCTGTTTCGATAACTTCTGCAACTGCTTCTGTGTTTTTTGTCATAGGTTTTTCCTCCTTGTTAATCTTAGAAGTATTAATGCCTTTAGCACTATCAACTAAGAATTTTATCATTGTTACTTTTTCGTTATCTGTTTTTTCAACGAAACCTATATTTGCCATTTGTTCACCAGTGGTCGGACTTACCTCTGATTCATTTTCTGAAACCATTACAATACCTGATTCCTTATCATAAAAAACATTTTCTAAAATTGTTTCATCACCTTTAATAATATTTACTCCATCAACCTTTTCAACAGATACAATGTTTGCAAACTGATTTGCTGGGGAATCTACAAGACTCAACTCAACTAAATCATATTGCTTAATAATTCTAATTTGTTTGTCTAACTTTTCATCATAACCATCGTCCCACTTGTTCATTTTTCCACCAATAGAAAAACCAGCAAGGGTTCCATCTAGAACTTTTTCCCAAGTATCTTGGGCACCTTTTGAAACATATGCAGATACAAACACTCCATTATAAAATTTTTTTGATTCTGGATCAAAATATTTTTCTGCTTTAAAGTTTACCATCTTGCCTACTGCTAATGGCTGATGCATTTCTCTAATGTTGCCACGAAATTTTGCAAACGCTTCCATTGATGCTTCTGCTGTTACAATGTCATCTTGTTTATCAACATTATCTAAAGATGCAAATCCAGATACGATTCTACGTTCTTTGTCTACCTTACTAAAAGGCATTGACAAACGAAGATTGTCCCCATCTGAATTCCAATGGGCTTTGGATATATTAATCACCATTATATTATATACCCGTTTTTAGTAATATATTACAAATCGGACAATTCGACCATGTCGTCAAATTTTCTACCTTCGCCTTTTGGATTTCTTCCACTTACAGTGGCTACTCCATCGGATTGGTTATTAGTTCTTTCAGTATCTCGTGCCCTATTTGCATTATCATTTGCTGTATCTTGAGGCTTTGGATCAAAAGGCTCATTACCACCTTCTATCTGTGGCAGACCAAGAAGTTCTCTACCCTCATTGGGCATCATAACCTGTGTCTTTACAAGTCTTTCAATAATTTGTGACTGAGCAATTTCATCAGTAAGGGTTAACTCATTAAACTTAAATTCAAGAATATCTGTCTTTTCTTTTATGATCTTATTGATCATTTTTTCAAGATTTCTTTGTGCTGGTCTAGCAACCTGCTCTTTGAATGTACGATCTTGAGAAAGCGCAGCAGCGATTGCAGACGAATCAGATCCACCAATTTTAGAAAGTGGTACCTGGTGTGCAACAAGAATGTCGTCACGATTTTGTTTTCTATATTCTTTAAATGATGCCTCTTGCACACCATTTTCAACTGGATCCATTTTAAACTCTACCTTGTTGGTGTCAGAGTCTCCTGGCAATGGAATATAAAGAGTTCTGTGGTTTTGGCCTTTAAGTCCTGTCTGCAAAAATCTAAACATTTTGTCTTCTGCTTCTGCAGATAACTTGGCGCCCTTAAGAGTTACAACATATCTTGGTGTTGCTTTGTTTTGAAAATAATCAATATTATATTGTGATGCAAGTTGATCTCCATGCAATGACCCAATTGCAGACATTATGTCTGGCACTCCATAAAAAGTATTTAGTGGAGAGTATTCTTTAAAATGAATAATCTCATTTGGTCTTGGATCTGTTCCAAGTGGGTTTGAATTATTTGCTCCAAAATTACGAAAGTAAACAACTTTGTTTGCAATTACTTGAACAAAGCCATCACGAAGTCTGCGTACTCTCATAGTCGTTGATGGAATATGACCAACATAACCAATCTCTCCACGAGTAGTTCTTCCAATTTCAAGGTAACCATTTCCTGTTGATTGAAGGTCAGTAAAAACTTTTTCCATTGTTGTAGTAAAAGAATCTTCATCATTTAAAGATTCAAGCCAATCAGTTATTTCAATTTTTGCTCTTTCAATTCTTTTTCTTGCATTTTCAGAAGTCTTTGGTTCAGATGCTTCCAACTTAAGCATAGTTCTTTTTGAAATTTTAAACTCATAACCAAGACCAACAATGTTTTCAACCTTTGCATCAATTGCAGCATGGTTTGCAAACGAAGTATCATAAAAACTTGCAAGTTCATATAAATTCCATGGTGGAGTAATAACATCAAATAATCCATACGCATTTCTGTAAACAGTTCCTGAATTAATTTCTTTAGATCTTGCTCCGTTTATTCCAACGCTTTCTGCTCTTGAACTATTAAGATATGTTTGTGATGCTTCTGCTTTTACTAGTCTAGAAGTTCTTCTTTTAAAGTTATTGTCTAAACCCTGTAAATCTTTAACAATATCCCATGTTTGATTAAATGGATCTTGTTTTGTAAAAGTATCATCTTCTGGCAAAAGATTATCAGTTTTTGCTCTTATAATAAAATCTTTGTCTTCACTCATTAGTCGTCATTTCCATATTTTGCAATAGTGTCTTTGGCTGCCTGAACTGCACCAAGATCATTCATTGAAGGAATTAATCCTTCTGATAGCCTCTGTTTTTGCTCAGAGTATTCTTCTTCTGAGATTCTTGTTAGTCCTGGAACAAATACGCAAGTCCCATCTCCTTCATCCCCGTAATATTTAGCAGCATCTTTAAGTTTAGATATCTGCATAATGTCACCCTTCATTGATTCAATGTTAAGAACAGAGCCATTACCATCTGTAAACCATTTTCCATTAGCCTTTTTGTATACATAAAGACCCCACTCGTAATTTTTTTCAATAACTTTTACACGGGATTCTCCTACTTGCCCTTTCATTCGTGGCAATGCTTTACGCTTTTTCTTTGTATCTTGGTTATTCATGTCAACAAGTATACCATATTAGATGGCATTTTCGGTTGATGACTGCCAAGATATTTCTGTATCAAAAGAATATTGGTAATTATTTAACCTAAAAAGCCTTGTATCATCAATTATAAACTTGTTTGTTCCAGCGTAACTCTTATAAATATCTCCTGGATTTACTCCATAATAAGAGGTTGTTGATAAGATTAAAACCCCTTGCCAAATATATGCTGGATTCCAGTATTCCCAATCTAAGGTTAAGGGACCGTTAAATTTTATTTTAAACCATGGTCGCACTGTAATATTTTGGACTTCTTGCAGATTTGTTGACTTATAATGTGAAACTAGATTAACTAAGATTGGGCCAGTTATCTTAATTGATCCAACATAATTTGAAAAATCTAATAGGCTTGAAAACGAAATACCTAACATTCCCCATTCACGTACTGTAATATTTGGTTCTTTAACAATATTTCCATTCCAATAAAAGCCAATACCATCTTCAATTTGACCAGTGTTTGCATTTACTGCATAGATTTTTGCTCTCTTTCCTTCTGGATGATTTGCAACCATAAATATTTTTAGTCTATTGCCTTTACTTTCTATTTCAAAAATTTGTGTTGGAGCAAAAGGAAAAAAATCTTGATCGTATCTAATTGCTGCTTGCATAGCCATTACCTTATAATTGCTAGACTGATTTGAATTAATTGGAATTGCTAATCCACGGTCTATAAGCGGATCATAGGTTCCCTTTATTTGTAATCCAGAATTTTTTGTTAAGTAAAGGTACGGAGATGTACCCTTATAAATTGTGTATGGATTAACTCCTTTATAATCATAGTAAATTCCAGACTTCCTGTATGGATAAACAGGAACACCAAATCTAGTTCCAATAGGATTAGCAGAAGAATCATTGTATGCTTGAGAAGCAAGTTGTAAACTTCTAATGTTAATAGGCTTATTTAATATTCCAAGAACTTTAAAGTTTAAGTGAAGAACAACATACAGGTCATTAAAATCTATTCCAGTTGGAGGATAAATTAACATTCCATCAACTACTTCATATTTTGTATTAATCCAATTACCTACTGGATTTACGATACCGTTTTTAGGTGCAAGTTCTGTTGTTGTAAAAAATGACTCTGTGTTAGTAGATGTATTTTCAAGGTATTGAAATGTTACATAGGATTTTACAAGAGAATTTGAGGTATCGTACTTATAACTTTTTGTAGATTTATTTGCAAGGTCTTGGTAGTCGTTATATCCTGTATATAGTTGATTATCTAAAGAGTCATAACCTCTTTGAATTGGGCTTTGATATTCTGCTTGTAATTCTTGATAACTCCATCCCAATTCAGATGAAGTTTCTTGCTCTGTATATTTTGATGGAGATGGATAGTTTATATTAAATTGAAGAAAATCTAAGTCATATTGTTCATTGCCTTTGGCATCTAATACATACTGAGCAAAATGTCTAAGAGCAACTTTATCTTCCCAATATCCGTCTATATCTATATCTAAAGTAAATGTTTCAAAATATTTTTTTGGGCTTAGTGTATAACTTGCAATATGGTTAATCAATTTAACAGAAGAATATTGAGCAGGTGATCCTCCATCTAAAACGTAGTTCCAAAAATCTGGACTTGCTCCCTGGTAGTCACCAGCGTCATAATCAATATATTGTCCAAACTTATCAAACACATCTTCAAATTGTACTGGCACACCAGATTCATTAAACAGTTCTGCTATGTAAGAATAGTTTCTTTCTGTAGAAAATCCAACCTTGTATATATTACCAGTAAATGTTTTATCTAACTCTTTGCTTCCACCAACATATAATTTTAAAGATGCACGATTTCCAAAAAATAAACTAGCACTGCTTCCATAGTTTTCTGTAAATTTAGAAATATCAAGCCCTACTGTGAGTTCTTCTCCAACTCTTGCTATAATTGTTTTATATATAACCTCTTCTAATGTATTAAATTTTAACTTATATTCAATTTCTAAGTTTGGTTTTAACTCAATTGAAAAACTATTATTTGTTGATTCGTCTTCTATTTTGAAAAAGGTTTGATTTGATGTTGGAGTAGATAATATTTTAAACACGCCGTAAAAACACTTAATTTCATTGTTAGTCACATTTAACTTATCAAAAAGTATATATCCGTTTGTGTCATTCCAGGAAGCAGACGGTCTCATTTTTACATAAAGGTTACTTTCGTTTGGCAAAAGATATGAATCATTATAAAAATCTTGGCTAGTTTTATTGCTAAAAAATAATTCTGGTAAATAATAGTCTGGGCATGACAAATAGTTTGATGAAGTATTAAGGTTATCTATAGAAGCGTCTGACCATTTAACTAGATCTGGATAAGAATAATTTTTTGTATAATCAGCAAAAGCATAATCAATAAACATAGATGTCCCGCTGTAAGATGCATTAATGTTTTCTGGAACTTCTACTCCTTGGCCATAAACAAATCTTCTTTTTGCTACCAATGCTGGAACTTGATAAGGATATATTGCAACGCAATCAATTTCTATTGGATATACATCCTCATACGCATAAAATCCTATCCAATCTTGATTTTTACCATCTTCGTCATATTTTTCTGGAAAAGATAGTTCATCTGTTATAAAATTTAAAGATATTACCTGTTCTCCATTTATTAATAAACTTGCAGAATTATTAGTTATTCTTATGTGCATAAGCATTGGCCTTGTCCATTCTCCAACATAGTGAGAAGAATAGTTTTTACCAATCTTTAATGTTATAAAAGGACCGTCAACATATATTCCGTCGTTAGATTTAATTGGACCACAAATTCTTTTTTTGGTTGGTGAATCTGAGTTTATTCTCATCCACATTTCTAGGGTATACTCTTTAAACTTCCCATCCTCATTTAAAAAACCAAAGCCAGGAAGAATTAATGATGGAGAATTTACATTTTCGACAAGAACTGTTGTGTTACCTGACCCATAAACAAGAGGTATTCCAGAATTTTTTGCTACTAACGCATTGTTTGAAATGAAGTAGTAGCCAGGAGTTTGTTTTAGTCCATAAGACTTGGCCTCTATAGCAGATGTTGCTGTTAGCGGTATTGATGTTGGTAAAGATATTTTTGATATGCCAAGTGATGAAGAATGAAACTCTTCTGACCATTGACCAACACTAACCCCATTAAACAAAAAAGCATAATCATCTGTAGATGATGCATTACCAAGATATCTTATTTTTAACACAACTCTAAAGGTTGTATTTTCATCTGGTATATCAAATGTTTCAGATACAAACATCCAATTATTAGAGACAGATGTGTTGTAGTTTTTTAATTTTTGAATATTTGTTCCTGTTGTTGTGTCATAATATTCGTATCCAATTTCAATGCTAGAAATATAAGAACTAATTGAATAAATGTATGCTCCTACAGAAAATGTTGACATGTAAGAATTTAATTCTGAAAAGTTTACTAGGTCATTGCTTATACATACAATCTCACCAAAATCTTCTGTAGTTAAATTACCTAGAATTTTTGTAACAGAACTATTGGTAAATGGTTCATCTATAGCCTCTGTAAAATTGCTTGCCGTTCCACCAGAAATATCCCAAGAATATACGGATCTTTGTTCCTCAGATATAAGAGAGATATAGTCTGCTTTATCATCTAGTGCCCACAACACAGTTGGGTGCTCTGCAAACACCTTTTCTGCATATAAATTTGATGGACTAGACATTTTTCTCCTATTTCCCTATTATAGCAGGGTAAAAATTAATTTCTGGGAATCCATAACTTTTCATTGCCTTTATTGTGATATCTTGCCATTACGAATAGTAAATCTGAGAGCCTGTTTAAATACTTTGCAATATTTATATTTAAACCTTCTACCTTCCAAACCTCACGCTCTGCCCTTCTCACAATTGTTCTTGCATTATGAAGTGGGCCAGTAGGTAGAACAAAAGAATGCAGTGGCTCTAGGTATTCGTTATAGTCATCAATTATATTTTCTAAATAGGTAACTCTATCTTCTGATATTGTTATTGTTGGGGCACCAGATAGTTCTGCACCAAGATCAAACAAGTCACTCTGTATTCTATCTATAATATCGTTATGAAAATCAGTTGCCATTCCTATGGCAGAGTTTGCTTCATCTACCGACCCAATTGCCTCAATCAAATCACTTCCCTTGTGTATTCTTTCATTGGTGGCAGTTGATGTCTGACCGTTATCACCAGTTTTCGTATAAATACGAGTTAGATGTACCATTAGTGTCCTGTCAAAGAACGCCAAATATCTATTGTTTTAATATTGGCTATATGCAAACAAAGCAAGGTCAGTGCAAACTGAACAATTATTTTATAAGAAGATTTTTGATCTACGTGTTTATCTAATAGTTTCATGGGAATACTACTTTTCCATTATTAGCCCAAACCAAACCTATTGAATCTCCTGGACTTAAAAGTTGTTGATCTATTGCAAGTTGTCCCCAACCCCACTCACTTTTAGGGAAAGGAATTAATTTCTTTTCTTTAATAATGATTGCCCAGTATGCCTTTTCTGATGGCATTGATTCACAAGACTCTACCTTTTTGTTTGGCAAATTGTTAACTCTACAAACAACTGCTAAACCATATTTCTTAGTGCCTTCTATTTCAAGATTAGCCTTTTTTAAAACTTCTAACGCAATTGTCTTGGTAGATGCATCAACACACTTTGTTATTTTTGTACCGCCATCTAGTGGACCATAATCAACATACAAATTGATACAACTATCTTTTGATTTATCTATGCCTTGTAGTCCAACAAAAGCAAATAAAATAATTGCTAGTGACGCTAATACTCTTTTCATTTTTCTCCTTAGTTGGTTTTTATTTCACAATAATCGGTAGTGCAATACATTTCGCCTTGTGCCTCAAGATTATCTACACCATCATAAATTGCACTAAAGTCAATATGTTTTAACTTGCCGATATAGGACTCATATTGTTCTTCAGTGATCTGAGTATATGGTTGCTGAGGATAAACAGTGTTTCCCATTGGTAGGAATGAAACTGCTTTTAGTTGTCCCTCATACATATGAAGTGCTGGGACAACATGCTTTGATTCTGTTTCCTTATCAAATGAAAGTGTTACAGAAACACCATTATCAGACCAGTACTTCTGGGCAGTTGCAGCAAGTGCAATCTTTTCAAATAATGTTACATCCTTTTCAGATCTTGGATGACCTGACTTGATTGGGAAGTAAACTACTGATGTATTTGCTGACACTACGTCATCTTCAATTGTGTACCCTGCTGCTTTGAACAAGTGCATCATTGGATCTGTATTTCCAAATCGAACTGCACGAAGAAAGAAGTTTCCTCCAGGACCCCAGTGAACTCCAGGAGTTGCACCAGAAAGAATTGAAACTGATCCTGATGGCTTAACTGTTGTTACACGAATTGATTCACGAACACATAGCCATTCTGAGTAAGAGTGATCATATTTACGAATTGTTGTATATCCTTCATCCATCCACTCACGAACAGTTGGCAAACCATTTTGATCTGCAAATGATGCAATACCTGTTAATGATGTACCGATACGACGATTACGTTGCATGATACCGTTTGTTTGTGGCCAGTGTGTTGGAACAAGTGTTACAGTCTTTCCATAAAGGTATGCAAACTTTAGGGTACGCAGAAAGTCCTCCTTAGACTCATGACGATTTAAATGCACTTCTACAAGTGTGCACAATTCGTATGATTCTAATGGCTGCTCCGCACATGGGTTAAATCCCATCACACGGTAATCCTTGCCGTCTGGCGCATCCTTTAGTCGTCCATAATTACGAGCAACATCAAGCCAGATAAAACCTGGTTCTCCGTTTTCTGTAATTAAATCTACATAATCTTCATACTTTGTTCCTACTTCTGCTGAAATAGAATTGTTAGACATCCAAGCCCAACCTGGATTTTCTGGATCAAATGAGTTACGCTCTGGAAACATCTCTGAGTTCTTTAGATTCATAAATGTTTCATCTCCTGCATTACCCAAAGCAAGGGTTGCTGATCTACGAACATTTCCTGATACTACACAAGTACCAATAAGGTTTACAAGGTCTACAATAGCACGAGAGTCTAGGGTTTCTCCGCCTCTGGAGCCAATTACACGGTCTATCTGGTCATGCAACTTAATAAGTGGTGCAGGTCCTGATGCAACGCCTCCAAAGCCCTTAATAGGTGCTCCAAGAGGTCTGATCAAATCATAGTTAAACTTCTGAATACTTTGGTTTGGTCTTAGGTATGAATTAATAAGAATTCTAACTGACTCTACCCAACCTTCACGAGTGTCTGGAATTTCAAATATCTCTTCTGGTTCTGTTGGGGTATAGATTGAGAAATTCTTATCCTGTCCTACTGTATCAAACCCTACGCCAATACCAAGCATAAGAGCATCCATAACCCAAGCAAATAATGCTCCTGGATCATTCTTATCAAGGTCCTTGGTGGATACCATTGCACAGTTTTGTAGTGCTGCTGAGTTTTTCTTTTCCATAGTCATAGGAGTTCCAAATGCCCACATGCCTCGTCCTGGTGGTGTCCACTTTAGTTCAAACATTCTTTGGAATGCTTCTTGTGCAGACTTCTGTGCCTTATAGTCATTCCAAGGTAAGCGATTTTCTTTAGCATGATTCTTTTGTACTGAATACATACCTTCAATTACTCGACGACAAACCTCGTGCCATCTTTCTTTAGTTCCATCTTCCTTCATTCTAGAATATGTACGAATAAAAGTAATTTCTCCAAGTGAGTTTTCTGCTGCATCTTTAAAACCAAATGGGCTATCTTGCACTTTGTACTTTTCTATAAATTCTTCTGGAAGTTTAAAACTAAAAAAATCTGACATTTGTATCGTCCTTTCAAAAACGGATTAAGTGTTAATTATAGCAGAGTTTTATAAAAAACAAAACTCTACCTAAAGTTATAGTATAGAGTTTATAAAAAAAATTACCTATAAGACTTTTTGTGCCACAAAAATTTTTTATATCCAGAGTTAAAAACACTTCTTACTTGTAAACCTATGTTTTTAACTTGAGAAACTTTTTCTTGTGTTTCTATATATTCTGATTTATACTCTTCTCTTTTAAATGGAATTATTTGTAACAAAGGAGTTCCTTTTGGAAGAACACCTTTAAAATTCTTTTTTACTAAAAAAGACATCAAACCATCGGATGGATAAGTGTCTGTATCAATTATTGCTGATATTGCAAATAGTGGAGAAACTTCTTGATGCTGTGGCTGTATAAAAAGTGTGCTATATCCAGGATCGGTTTCAACAGTCCAAACAACATTTACTCTAAATAGATATTCTATGTATTTGTCATTATCAAATGGGTATCCAGCAACTTGTTTAAGATCATGACTTCCAGTTAAAGCCTTGTTTCCAAGACTAACAAATACTTTCATTGTTTCTGGAATATCAAATTGTGGTGTATCTCCAGTTGTGTCTATATATATATCAAATGGTGTTTTTATTATATATCCACTTGAAAGCATATCTAAAAATGCAACACACCTTTTAACAGTTATTTGTTGATGACCGTTTACTGGCGTTGTGTCATTATCATAAAAACTTTCAAGTTTTTTATACCAAGTTGGTATATTTTTTGCAGCAGGTTCTGGAGTAGGAAAAACATTTTTCATTTTTGGAAAAGTGTTAATAAACCTAACCGTTGAAGGCTTGTTTTTTTTCATATTAACAGTATATCACAACAATTAAATTAGATAAATCTGTTATATTAAGCAGGCGGTATTTTGTTTGGCGTAAAGTCTTTTACAAGCATTTGCTTAGTAAAGAAGTTATCGTGTGGCTCACAGTTTATAGCAACTTTTTGCATATTTAACTCTAGAGTTTCAACAAGAACAATATCAACAAATGAATTTTCTGTATATGAATATCTTTGATATGTTGTATCTATTTCTGATGACTGAACAAATTTTACAATGCCATCTTTTTTAGTCAAAATCCAGTGTGTAGGAGAAAACATATCTCCATCAATATAAATGAACTCTGTTTCTGGGACAATACCAATTGATGTAATTGTAGTTTCAACAACGTTTTCATTTGATAGAGTGAAATTTGAAGGCAATGTCCAATTTTGCCAATATGCTGGAGAATTGTCATCAGCCTCGTCTCCAAGATCTAAGGCTAACAATTTATCTCCAACTTGAAGTTGTCCAGCAGGTTTTGATGCTTGTGGTTCACCTGCAACTGTTGACATAAGAACTTCTGTATTTATGTTTAATGAAAAACTAAATCCAAATGCACCAAATGCACCGAATGCACCAAAAGCACCGAATGCACCGAATGCACCGAATGGAGCAAATGAGAATGTTGTAGTTACGTTGTTTGATGGATTAGATGTTTGAGATGTTCCATTAGCATTAGTTGCTGTAACTGTGTATGTCTGAGCAGATCCTTGTTCTTGTGCAACGTCAACAGATGTTGATGCTGTTGATCCAGACTTACCGTCAGAAGATGCCCAGTTATAACTAGTTATTGCCTTACCACCATTTGCTGGAGCAGACCATGTAATCCGATCAACTCCTGCTGAAGGAGTAGTTGCAGTAGGTGCAGCAGGTTTATCTGGTCTTGTTGTAATTAATGGTGAAAGTACTCCTTCTGATGCTGGTGATGTTCCTGCGCTATTAGTTGCAGTAACTGTAATAGTTGAAGTAATATTTGAACCCCAGCCAGTAATTGTTAAAGGAGAACTTGAGCCAGTTGCAGAGTGGATAGTATTGTGTACACTGCAAAAGCCTGCTGCTGTATATGATGTTGCAGCATTACCGTTTGGATTAGGAGTAAAATTAACTACTAATGCACCGCTACCAAATGGTCTTGCGCCAACATCTGTTATTGAAGTAATTGTTGGTGCTAATGGTGCCAAGTGGTCATTTGACGCTTGGGACTTCTTACCTATTCTTTTTCCTGCTGCCATTTTTTAATCTCCTAATTTCTTGTTAAATTTTGTATTACGCTGTCAAGTCGCCGAACACAACCCATGTATTTTCTGCTCTCTTTAAGAGAGTTGCAGATGACCATTGTGTACGAAGTTTCAAGCCAGGGGTTGCATTAACTGTAACTGTTCCTGATACTGGGGCAATTGTTACTTGTCCCGCTCCAGTTTGAAGAATATCAATAGAAGTTCCAATTGGGAAGTTTAGAGTTGCATCTGTTGGGATTGTAAGAGTCATTGCTGATGCTGAACCCATTTCAATTAGATCGTCTCTTTCGGTTAGTGATGAAAGTGTGTATGATGTTGTCTTCTGTGAAATTGGTGTTAAAGAATCTACTTTTAACCCAAGGCTAGTTGTTACTGATGATGCAAAGTTTGCGTCATCTCCAAGGGCTGCTGCTAGTTCGTCAAGAGTATCAAGTGCTCCTGGTGCTGATGCAATTACTGCGGTTACCTGTGCTGTTGCATCTGCAATTGCTTCTGACTTAGCAGTTGCGATTGCTGCAGCCTGTGCTGTAGATACTGGCTTTGATGCATCTGCTGTATTATTTACGTTTCCAAGACCAAGTGTAGTTGCTGTTACTGCTGCAACCTCTGACTTTAGTGCTAGGAGTGAAGTATCTGCAATTCCATGAACATCTGTTGTGTCTGAGTTGTGTGTTGATACTGCTGAATCTGCATAATTTTTTGTTGCTAGTGCTGATGTATCTGCAATTCCGTGAACTGATGTTGTATCTGCTTCATGGTTACTTACTGCAGTATCTGCATAAGTCTTTGTTGCTAATAGTGCTGTGTCTGGAATACCGTGAATTCCTGTTGTTGCGTTAGTGTGGCTATCTACTGATGCTGATGAAGCCTTTTGTGCTAAAGCAGACACCATGGTTGATGCAAATGTTGCATCATCTGAAATTGCTGCTGCTAATTCATTTAAAGTGTTTAGAGCATCTGGTGCTCCATCAATTAGGTTTCCTAGTTGTGCTACAGGGATTTTTCCTGCTGCGTCAAGTGTTGCTACACCATTTGCCTGTGCTCTTGAAGTTACTAAAATATAGTCCTCAAGTGATCCGCCAAGGTCTTCTAAGTTTTTAAAATATGACAGTTCTTCCCAGTGGTTGACTCCATCACCAATTTTAAATTGTCCAGTATCGGACTCAAAACCAATTTCTCCTGCTGCCAAAATTGGATCTGCTGATGTCCATTGTGCTGCAGTACCTCTGCGCTGTTGCATTCTTGTTGCCATATTTTATTTCTCCTTATGGGGGCTGCCCAATTACTTATCTTATTATAACATCATTTTTAATTGAAGTTATCTACTGCTAATCCGCCATCCCATGTTACTGTCCATGAATTGGTATTGTAGTTTCCAGCGTCAACTGGTGTACTGCTTGCATCATTATAATAACCAGCATCTTGGTATTGGCTTACTATGAATCCAGTTCCATCGATTGCTGTATCGTGAATGTGTTGTGGAATATCTTGTATATCATTAAATGTTGTCAGTGTATGCCATGTTCCATCTATATAAAAAGCAAGTCTCTGAGAGACAGTGTCAATATACAGTTGACCATTTACTGCTGATTCAGGTGCTGAACTTTCTGTAGCAACTAATATTTCTTTTTCATCTACATATTGTTTTGTTGCTGCATGTGTGTTTTGAGTAGGAGCGGCTACTGTTACAGTACCACCGAATATACCGCCGTTTGCTACGGCTAGTCCATTCTTGACCTTAAAGTCTTTGTTATCTGTTGCCATTTACTGCTCCTTTTTCAAACTATTTTATTTTTTACTACTTAATCAATGTTCCCATAACAGTAATCACTGAAGTATTGTTTAAAGTTGTTACCTTTAATTCAACATTACTTCCTGATATTGCTGCAGAAACTGTTGATAGTGCAACATTTGTTGACACAATTCCGTACTCTGTGATTGCAATGTTATCTGAAGTGTCAAGTGTCAAAAGTACCTTTGACATCTCAGTATTTGCTCCAGCGCCAACTCTTACAAGGAATTCTGCTGAACGGAAATCAGCCTTAGCCCATGAATAGGCTGTCTGAACTCCTGCTGTTGGTACTGATAGTGTTGCTGCAACTTGCTTAGCAACTGAATTAATATTTAATGCTGTAAATGGTGTTGTACCATTTTCTTGTGCTGTGTTGGCTGCTGCTGCAGTTGCTTCTGCTGCTGCTTGGGCTGCATCAGCCTCTGCTTTAGCAAATGCTGTAGTAGCAATCTGGGTTGTACTTGTATCTGCTGCTGCTGTTGGGGCTGTAGGTACGCCAGTCAATTCTGGTGATGCTAATGGAGCCTTAGTTCCAACAAGAGTTGTAAGACTTGTAATTGTGTCTGGTGAATCACCAAGTGCTAAAGCCAACTCATTAAGAGTGTCTAGAAGTGCTGGTGCTCCATCTACAAGACCTGATACTGCTGTACTAATTGCTGTATTACGATTTGAAACTTCTGTTGAGATTGCAGATGAAATAGCATTATTACGATCTGTAACTTCTGTTGCAATTTTTCCATCTGTGTAACTGTTTGCTGCTGATGCTGCATTGTTTGCCTTAGTAGTTGCATCTGCTGCTGCTGTTGCAACTGATGCTGCATCTCCTGATATTCTAAGTGCTGCTTCTGCTGCTACCTTATTAGTAGCGTCTGTTGCTGCTGCAGATTGTGCTGCTGATGCTGCACCTAATACATCGTATGATGCTGCTGTTGCAGATATTGCACGAGCATTTGTAAAGTAAAGATTTGAACCTTCTGCTAAGTCAGATGTTGTAGAATCTGCTACACCGTTTTCTGCGGTAATAGTAAGTCCTGAACCTGTTCCTGTAATTGTAATGTTAGTCTTTGTTGCACCAACCAAAAGGTCTGCTGCTGAAGACTTAGCACGAGCATCTGTGAAATATTGTGATGTTCCTTCTGCTACATCAGATGTTGTTAGAGCATCTGCGTGTGCAATTGCTGCAGCCTCTGCTGCATCTGCTTCTGCCTTAGCAAATGCTGTAGTTGCAATCTGAGTTGTATTAGTGTTTGCTGCTGCAGTAGGTGCTGTTGGAACTCCAGTAAGTTCTGGAGAAGCAAGTGGTGCCTTTGTTGCTAATGCTGATGTAAGTGTTGTTGTGTAATTAGCATCGTCATTAATTGCTGCTGCTAATTCATTTAATGTATTAAGAAGGTCTGGTGCACCGTCTACTAATGTACTTACTGCAGTTGAAATTGCTGTATTACGGTTTGAAACCTCTGTGCTAATTGCAGAACTAAGTGCTGATGCTGCTGTTCCTTCTGCTGCTGCTTGTGCTGCGTTTGCTTTGCTTGTTGCATCTGCTGCTGCTGCAGAGATTGCCTCTGACTTAGCATTTGCTGCTTTTGTAGTAGCGTCTGATGCTGCTGCAGACTGTGCTGCTGCTGCTGCTCCTGATACATCAAATACGCCTGACTTAATATTTAGTTCGCCAGAAATAACTTCCATCTGTGTTGATTCAACGGAGGTAACAAGTGTTTCTCCACCAATTAAATCAATAATGTATTGATCTGACGCTGTTTCTACAAGTACGTTGTTTCCATTGACGGTTGCTGTTGAACCTTCAACGACAAGGCCATTTTTTACCTTGAAATTTTTATTTACTGTTGCCATTTTTTATATCTCCTTAAGCCTTTAATCCAATTCGTGCATAACGAACTGTTATAGGTGTAATACCGCTTACTGGAGTGACTGTTAAGGCCACGGTATTTCCAGTGCGGGAGACATTAATGGTGCCAATATTCCCATCATTGTCGATAGTTCCATATTCGGTAACATTTAGATTTGTACCGTCAACAAGAACTGTTAATTCTGTTGCATAAAATTTGTTTTGCCCTGCAGTGGTTTTTGATATTGAAACAATATACTTAACCATGCGCCATGCTGTTGCATCAAAGTCATCAATAACAGTTACGTTCTCAATTCCGTTGATTGTGATTTCATTATTACCTGCAGAACCTAAGTCTGTTGATTGGGCAGATGTGGTATCGATTAAATCTACGTAATTTTCTTGAGTTGGTCTATCACCTGTTTGAAATAGACTTTTAACTCCTGCGATTGATATTTTAGCCATGTGGTAATTATAACACCTATTTTAATAAATTTATTAGAGAATGTAGTTGCTATATCCAATAACTTGTAGCGGAATTCCTGGAGTATTTCCAAGACCAATAGCCACAATTTGAATTGCTGAAAACTTAACTCTAAAAGGAAGTATGTCTGTAACTAAAGTGTTTCTTGTAAAATTTTCTATTTGAACTAATGGATAGTCTATTGGAAATATTTTTTCTGTTTTGTTTTGTAGGCTATCAAGTATTACTGATGTTGCCATTAGTCTGTTACATCTTCAAGAATCTTCATGCTGCCCTGGCAAACTGTCCAAACTCTTGATGGATCGCTAACCTGAATATCAAAGATGTCTCCTGTCTGCAAGACATTGGATTCTTCTGCTGTAAGCCAAACTGTAAACTCTCCTACAAGATCATCTTCATCTGCTCTTGGTTGTAATGCCATAATTGTTGTAGCAGCATCTGTAATAACTCCAGGGGTTGAGGTTGGTCTTTTAATCTTCATAGCAATATCCCATTCAGATCCAGGACCCTTTAAAATCAAAGGCACTTTAGCATCATCAGTTACATAAACTTTAAAACCAGAAGTATCTCCACGGACAACAGTCCAAATAACTGTAGGAGGTTTGTTTCCTATGTCGTATGATGTTTGAGATCCTCTTAGAGTTGCCATTGTAAAATTATACCACGCTTAAGACATTCCGTCTTTAAGTGCTTGCCAAGTTCCGTTACCTTTTGCTTGAACAATTAAAATTCCATTAGCCCCAGTTGCTGCAACAACTCCAACAGCGGTGGCATTTCCAGTAGCAGGTCTAGTTCCAGTAAGGCCACCAGATACTCCAACATAAACTGGATTGCCATTTACATAACTACCAGAACTTAAGTTAATATTTTCCATAACTCCAGCAACTACAACTATTCCTTCAGCATTGTTTGCAAGTGGTTGTTTTAATAAACCTAAAATTGGACCAACTGTTGATTGTGTGGCATAAGATATTTCTGGTTTTGTTGAATATCCAGTTATATATACAGGATGTCCTGCGTTTAATGATTGACCGCTTTTATTTATCACGCCCAACTGAAATGCTGATATTCCCAGTGGTGGCAGCACAATTTTTAGTCTATCAGCAAGTGCCTCAATATCCTTGTGAACATTTACTGGATCGTCTAGTACTGGAAATGGTAAATTAAATATACCGTCATTTGTATTGCCTGATGCCATAGTAATTTTATTATACCATGTCATAAAGTTGCTTTTTGAAAAATCTCATGATATACTTAGTAGTAACACCTACCAAGGTGTTATTGTTTTCTAAGGAGGAAACTATGATTAAATTTATCGAAAGAAACAAAGAGATCATTAGCACACTCAGTATCGTATTGTTATTAGCGGTTACCTCTAACGCTAATGCTTCTTCAGATTTTGATACTAAAAACAACCTTAGCCTGAAACAGGCCCAGACATCGGAAACTACCTCGAAAGAGGTTTTTTTGGTTTCTAAGGCAAAAAAACTAGAGAGTTTTGAAAACAAGGTTTCTCTTACTGATTTAGAACTAAAGGAACTGCTTTCACTAGTAGGCTTCAAGGGCAAAGACCTTGTTGTTGCTTGGGCAGTTGCTAAAAAAGAGTCTAATGGAAGACCATTGGCTTTTAACGGCAACCATGAAACTGGTGATTCATCTTATGGCATGTTTCAAATTAATATGATTGATTCCCTTGGTCCAGACCGTAGAGAAAAGTTTGATCTTGACTCTAATGCTGAACTATTTAATCCCGTAAAAAATGCAGAGATTGCATATTATATGACAAAGGGTGGAGATGATTGGTCTTCTTGGAAAGGCATAACTCCAAAGACCCAAATGTGGATGAATAAATTTCCTAAATAATAAAAAATATGCCTCACTCAATTATGGGTGGGGCTATTTTTTTTAGAAAGAACATAGTTGTAAATTTCAAAATCAATACTGTTTAACTCTAATATTTTTTCTAATTCTTGTTTTGTAAGCATTTCCATTATTATTTTTGGAGTATATTTTTCTCCATTATGCTCAACAAGCGTCTTATTAAAAACTTGATTTTTTTTGTTAACACCTAGATCTACTTCATAATTTTTTAAAAACCAAGCATTTATTTCTTGCATAAATTCAGAATGTTTTTCTAAAGTGCCAATAATTTTAAAACTATCTATATGTTTTTTTGCTACATCTAAATCTAAAACGGAATCCTCAAAACCCCACGTAGTATTAAATTCTTTTCTCAAAGTATTATCACCATCTTTGTCTATTGAAGTAATCATTTTAGGGGTAGAAGAAATAAACAGTGTCTGAAGATTTCTATGATTAACAAACCTTTCGTCTTTAAACAAATAATATCTTGCTTTATCTATAAAATTATCAATTTTTGAATACTCAGGTGATGCAAATAAAAATCTATCATAGATATAAAGAAATGTGCTAATAGATCTGTTTACAGGTTCTCTAAATAAACATGCAACATCTACGTCTTTTATTTTTTCAATAGGGTATCTTCCAAGATGACCAGTAATATAAGAGTATTCATCCATATTGTCTTTGTGTGGTGGTTGTGATGGAGGATATTTTTTTATTTCAGTTTTATCAAAACTATCTAAAAGTTGTTTATTTACTGATGTTCCACCAGTTTTTGGTATATGCAAAAAATATAATTTTTTATTCATTTAAATAGTAGTTTCTGATCTAGTTTTATCTAAAAAATTATAATAATTATGGTTTTTTTCTGTTTGATTTTTAATCCAAAAATAAGTTTTTTCAATTCCACTCTTAAGAGACATAGAATAGTCCCAGTCTAACTTTTCTCTAATCAGATTATTGTTGGAATTTCTACCCCTAACACCCAATGGTCCAGAGATATGCATTTTACTTAAAACCTTGCCTTCAACACTACAGGCAATATCTACTAACTGATTGATAGTGACTATTTCTTCAGAACCAATATTAACTGGTCCAATAAAATCTGATTGCATAAGTCTTCTTGTTGCCTCTATGCATTCATCTATGTATAAGAATGAGCGGGTTTGTTCTCCATCACCCCAAATTTCTACAGAATCTTTTGCTTGTATAACTTTACGACATATTGCAGCAGGGGCCTTTTCTTTTCCACCATCCCAAGTTCCTTCTGGGCCATAAATATTGTGATATCTGGCAATGGCTACAGGAATTTTATTGTTTCTATTAAAGGCTAAAAACATTCTCTCGCTAAACAGTTTTTCCCAACCATATTCGCTGTCAGGATCTGCAGGGTATGCATCAGACTCTTTAAGGCCAGGATTATTTACATCTAACTGCTTATAGTCAGGATACATGCAAGCAGAACTTGAATAAAATATTTTGGTTTTATTAATATCGTGTTTTGCGTTTAATCTTGATTGAGCCCTTAAAAGATTAAGATTTATAAGTGCAGAATTTTCCATAATTTGAGAATCATTTATGCCAGTAAAAATATATCCTGCTCCACCCATATCTGCAGCAAATTGGTATATTTCATCAAATGCTATTGTGCCCACGGGATGTATAACGCTTTCAATATTTTCATAGACAGATAAATCTTTTTTAATAAATTCATCTGCTTTTGTTTCTGAAAAATCTGGAAATTTTAAATCAACACCACGAACCCAATATCCTTCAGACTTAAGTCTATTAACCATATGGCTACCAATAAAACCACCTGCACCAAACACTAGGGCTGTTTTCATTACTTCCTCACAATAACCTTAACTAAAGTATATGGCAATATTTTAAACTAAACCAGATATTTGTTTTTCCCAAAACTCAGAAACATGTAAATGTCTGTGTAGTCCAGGATGTGGCCAATGTGCTCCAGGACCTTTTAGCCGTCCATAGTTATAGGGGATTTTATGGTAGTCATATGCGTGTTCAAATATGTCTGGATATTTATCTTTATATTCTTTATGGCATCCCTGCCAATTTATCATTTCAAAATAAAGAGGCAATCCAGATATATTTTCTGGATTACATCCAAACTCAAAGGCTGTAGGAAATTGTGTTTTTGTTGTGTCTGTAACGTAATGTCTAAAATTATTTTTTAAAAATTTTTCTTCTTTTTCTGTTAATCTATTTGACCATGTAGTCCAAATTAATTTAATATCATTAGATTCACAAAAAGCCTCTAGCATTTTAATATGATCTAGATTTTGATAATAGACCCACTCATATGGCAAAATTTCTTCATAGTCCCAAGGAGCCGATGCTTTTGTTTTTTTCTCTTTATGATCAATGTGCCACATATGCATTGAATTAGCATCTTGACTAATAAAATAAAATCTTTCAAAGTTAGCAAAATGTGCAAGGACTACTTTTGGTTTATATTTGTACTGATGAATCATTCCAAAAAAACTTGACACCAATAGATTTGCAGATGCTCCAGAATAAGATATGTTTCCAATAGGTTTATTAATTTTGTTTGAAAGAATATTAGACCATCTAAGGTTTTCTGGCATTCCCTGTCCTAATGTCAATGAGCATCCTAAAACTACAACTTCTGGATTTGTAGAAAATTCTACAGATCTTAGTCCGTCACTATTCCATACATAATTATATTCTGGTCTTTCTATTTCTGAATGTGATGCTAATACTGCATTAGTAGCAGAATAATTTGTGTTAGGATATTTTCTATTGATTCCACAATAAGGAATAACTCTTGGGTTAAATATATCAAACAGCATTAGTATGTGTACCCACCTTTTTTAATTTTTCTGTATTTTTTCCACATTCTAAATTTATAAACAATTCTTTTTAGCATTTTGATTCTGCCCACTCTCTCCACCACATTTTTCTTCCATTCTCAAGTTCATGGTTATTCCAAGAATATGGTTGTCCTGTTGCTTTTTGAGGATTGTCAAAAAAGTCCCAGGTTTCATTTCCTTTCTGATTTCTATTTCTATGTATATAGGCAGTGTATGTGCTTCCTGATGTACCAACAAAATTTGTAGCATTATGCATTACTAGATTACAAATAATACCAAACACAACTTCGTCTTGAAATGGCAAAGACATAAATTCATCTCTAAAATTATTTACAATGTATTCATCTAGCAATATAAACCTGTGCTTGTTGTCTTGAATCATTTTGTGTCCTGGCTGACATGTTGTTACAACTATTGGAAGATTGTTTTGTGCAAACTTATCTAGCCATGACTCAAACATTTCTTGCTTTGTTTCAAACATTTTAACATGATCTGAAAGCCTTAAATGCATTCCTTGAAAATGTCCTATTGAGTGATATATTTTATTTGCTAAATCAAAGTATTCTTGTTTAAATTTAACTGAAGATATTGCTTTGTTAAGACTGTTGCTTCTTTTGTAAAAAAATCTTGAATACCATCCTAGAGTTAGTTTTAGGTGAAGTATTTTGTCTAGTGGAAGTCTTTTTCTTCCCTCTGCAAAATACTTTTCATCATCAGAAAAATCTTGATGACTACTATAATAAAAATTATTTAAAATATCATCAATAACTAACTCTTCTTGTTTAAAACTATCTATTTTTTCATTAATAAAAACTAAGTTTGAATCAAAATCCATAAGATCTAGCAAGTGAGGATACTGATCTGGATTTGTAAAACCCTCTCTTTGCTTATTGTGAAATCTACTAGGAGTATAAATTGGAATATTGTCAGTATTATAAAGTTTTTTGTCTGCAGTATATTGTGTATAGTGAATTATTGCTGGCACATTTAATTCATGAGATAGTCCAGTTGCTAATTCAAGACTCATTACCTGATTTATTAAGCCTGTAGGATTATATAGTTGAAAAAATAACTTATCCATTTACATAGTTTCTATTTTGGGCTTTTCTTTAGTATTTGTTTTTCTAATGTCTGTGTATAAATATTGAGGACCATGTTTAAAAAACCAGTGATCTGGCTCTGTATAAAAAAAGAATGCATTGGCAACCAAATTAGTTTTTGGATTTGGAAAATCTTCTCTCCAATGTTGTTGATCATTGCCATATGATATAACTGCATCATTTTCTTCTGCTTCAAACTTTATACCCTCAACATAAAAATCCCAAGGTGTTTTATGAAAAATCGTGTAGTTTATATGATATGTACAAGCGTTGTCGTCTTTGTGTTTCCAAAGTTTTGCTTTATCACCTTCATAAATACTTAGCACACACCATGATGGCAATAAAGTTTCTGATTCAAATTCTTCTCTTGCCAAAGGTAATAACATTTCATGAAACTTTCTAAGTGGCTCTATATTTGTACCGTGAGTATTGTCCCAAATTGTCCATTGGTGTCTACCAAACGATTCATCATAAGTACTCTTGTCTGTTGACCATAAGTTCATTGCTAGATTTTGCAACTCTAAATGTTCTGCTGGTGGAAATACTGTTTTTAATAAATAAGGAGTTTTCATTTTACCACTTACCTAATGGACATACTGCTTTTTCTAGTTTTGTTTTTAAATGCATTAGACATCCACACTTTTTACACTGCTTTGTTAGTTTAATAAGTTCTGGACAAGACTTACATATGGAGTATCTATCTGTTGCTTTTTTTTCGTCTGCCCATTCTGCATTAGGATTTGCAAGATCCCAAGGTCTTGTTTCTCCAAGATTTTTTTTCCATTTTTGATAAGGGGATAAATTTTCTTCTACCATACCAAACTCCTAAACTATTTCAAAAGTTATTTCGGGATTACTACTTAATGCAGCAATAAGCATATCATTAGTGGCCACTCCTACGCAATATCCTATACCGCCATAATAAACATTATTAACAATAAAAGCAATAGATTCACAACCATCTACACAAAGATCTAATGGATTACATGCAGGTTTGTGGTCTTCACCTTCTGGGGCAATAAAAGATGATCCATCCCAAACACTTTTTCTTGCTGGAAAATAATTTAAATGAGTTATATTTAAAGCGGTTGGATTGTTTGAAAGTGCATAGTCTTTATCGTCTTGTAAATCATCTATAACAGTTCCATCAGCATCTAACTCAATAGAAAAAAACTTTATTTTATCTCCATCTATATTAGCAAAAAAATCTTTTCTCATAGTAATTAGTATACCTTATCTCTAGTCATTACATCCAAGGAATACTCCACAAGTATTGTAAATACTTGCATAACCACCGCACCGTGGCTCATCATAAACATAGTAGGTGCCACTACAATTTTGTGCTACTGGAGTAGGTGTAGGTGCTGGAGTAGGTGCTGGTGTTGGTACTGGTGTAGGCGCTACTGGTGTAGGTGCTGGTGTTGGTGCTACATATCCACAGTTTACAGAATTAGTTTCTATAAGTCTTGGTGGGCAATTAGCGCCTTGATATGTTGCGTCGTATCTATTTTGATATAAATCATATCCTATACAACTGGTTGCGTCGTCGTCCACACAATATGATGCCACTGGAGTAGGTGCTGGAGTAGGTGCTGGAGTAGGTACTGGAGTAGGTGCTACTGGTGTTGGTGCAGGAATTCCACAAAAACTTCTTCCTAGATAAACATCTGGGCATCCAGGTGTCCAAGATGTTTGATAAGAATCTCCGTATCCTTGAGCATCAACATTTAAACAATATGTAGGAGCATCAAGGTAGTCACATGCTACTGGAGTAGGTGTGGGTGTTGGAGTAGGTGTAGGTGCTGGAGTAGGTGCTGGTGTTGGTACTGGTGTAGGCGCTACTGGGGTAGGTGTAACAACATAAGAATAAGACTGAATACTTATAACAGTTTCATAACTAACTAAAGTTTCAGCAGAAATTGATTGATAGGCTATTTTATTATTTAAACTTTGATCATTTGTTGTAACTGGTGTTGATATAATTGCAGAAAATAATCCAATGCTTTCTAATAAAGGCACCGCTTCTTCCATAGTTAAAGTTGATAGATTTGGTACTTTGACCATACCTTTTGAAGAAGACCATAGGCCAAAATTTAACATTTGGAACCTACTCCGTCAAATCGCCAATAAGAATCCAGGTGTTGGTATCTATTTTTGAAATTACTGCACCTGAGTATTGTGCTGCAATTTTTTTATTTGAATTTTTGCTATTAAGAATAACTCCAACTGCTCCTGCAACACTAACATTTCCAGAACCATTTCTAAGTATTTCAATTTTTTGACCAATAACAAATGGAGTTGTACTATTTGTTGGTATTGTAATTACTACATCAGTTAAAGATGTAACAGATATAGTTTTTCCAGCATCTGCTTTTGCAATTGTATAATCTGCTGTTTTTGCAAGAAAATCAACTGAGTCATTAATAAATCTCCACTCACCATTATAATAATATTGAAGTTGATTAATAACTGTTCCAGAATCTTCTTGTCTAACAAAACATACAATACCATTTGTTGGTGATGGAATAGCAGTATTTCTTGCCGTTGGATTTTGATAATTATTTATTCCTGCTTTTGCATTTACAACGGTATCAAAAGTTACAACAGAGTTAAATTCCTGATCTGCATTCCAAGTGTACTCAGCATTAGTATTTACTGCTCCACCTATAGCATACCAAGTATCATTTGTTTCGTTATATATATATGCTACTTTTCCATCTGAATTAATTGTTGCCATCTGATGTTATCCCCAATGCTCTTAATTCTGCTTCTGTAATTCCAGTTGATAAAACTAATTTTGCAATGCCGCTTTCACGAAGTTGTTCTTCTGTTGTTTTTGCTTTAGGCATTATGCACCAATCTCTCTCCAGGCAGAACCTGACCACACATACATTTTTAATGGAGATGAATCCGAATCAACCCAAATTGCACCTGTTGTTGGACTTGTAGGCTGTGATGTTTGATATGATGCTATAGCGTATCGAATATCTGTTGTTATTGATGCAGTTGAGTCTACCCAAATATAACCATTATCTATTCCTGTTGGCATAGATGATAAAACTGCAGAACCAATACCGTTTGTTTCAATTGAATCTATTCGTGTATCTAGTGCTTTAATATGGCCAACAACTGAGTTTGGAATAATTTCAGATTCGTTTGTAATATCATTAGATGTTCCGTAATGATATAACTTTAGGGCTGCTTGGATATCTGCAGCATCCTCATAGCCTGGTATTTTTGTTGGATAAATTGATCCGATATTTTCAGAAGCCATACTTTAGATTATACCACAGTAATAAATAAATGTACTGCTTTAATAGTACTTAAATTAGTCCAATTGGTACCGTCAAATTCTGTGGCTTTTATTGTAACTGGCAAAGAAAGGGTTCCATTTACTGATACAATTTCTCCAACAGATATAGATGAGGCCAAAGGGCTATCGTTGAGTACGCTATATTGAACGTTAAAGTCAGATGCCGAAGCAGTCCCTACAAACTCGGCAGGAAGGATTTCAGATACTGGAATATTTTTTGACCAAACACCATTTATAAAACTTGTAGTAGTGTAGTTTTTGCTATAAATATTTGAAACTAATTTAAAGAGTTTTACCCATGTGTTTGTGCCTAATATATTTTGAAACTGATAAACATATTGATACTCATCATCTGAACTTAGTATATTAATATATAAATCAAAAAGTTGTGCTCCTGGAGCAAATGAATTTGTTGGTTTTCCAAGATTTACAAATATTTGACTTCCTCTATCACCTTTTGGGCCGAAATCAATTTCTAAATTTAAACTAGATGGACCACCAAGAACAGTTAGATCATCTGTTGTTAAAAGAACATCTGCTGCCATTAAACTATTGCCCCAGCAATGTGATCCGTGACTGTTACTGATCCAGTTAACAATGTATACACGTAATTATACGGCGATGCTGTTTTTGTTATTTCTACGTCATAAACATATTGTGTTGCAGCGTTCATTGTTAAAGAATCTTCAGGTCTAATTGTGCATGTTACATAATTTCCATAAACTCCGCTTGTTATTACTGCAAGACATTCAATCTTTCCAGAAACTCCAGAAGATCCACGGGATGTAGAAATAGTAAACTTTGCAGTTTGAAGACCATTTACAATTTGACCATAACCAGTTAAATCAAAAGATGCTCCAAGTGAGGTCTTTGGGTAAATACGAAACTCATAGGTGTCGCCTTTATAATAGTTAATATTTAATGTACCTGGAAATGCCATAGTTTTATTATACCACGCTGACGTATATAGATTTCATAACTACTGATGCATCATAGTCTGTTCTAATTTGAGGAACTGCTCCATTACCCCAAATTTTTTGATTTTCTATAAAAATTTGTTGAGTAACAGTTATTGGGTAAGTATGTTGATATTTCATAGATCCTATAAATTGAGAAATATCCAAATCACTGTTTGGTGAATATGTTCTTATCCATGCCTCTGTATTGCTACTATATGTTGTTAATTCAAAACTATAGGTTATAAATACCTGAGCGCCTTCTTTTAATCCTTTAAAATTAAATGCTCTTGCGTGATCATTCCATAGTGATGCACAGTTTTCTGGTAAGTATTTTTCGTTTGACATGTTTTCAGATAATACATAGGTTGTTACCCATCCATCATCTCCTTTTGAAATTCCAAGGCCAAAAGATTTTTCTATTCCATTATGATAAGAAGCCCATCCTGGTGTTTGCCCAGATGGAGATAAAGAACTTTTACCATTTAGTCCACGATCTCCTTTTGGTCCAGGTGGTCCTTGTTCACCGTCTTTACCATTTCTTCCAGCAGGTCCTTGAGGGCCTGGGGGCCCTTCTGGGCCAGGAACTGGCAAGAATGATGATGAAGTATTGCCTTTATCAGAATAACCGCTTTGTTGAACTTGTGCAGCGTAAGAAGATTTGTTTGCACCTGGAAAGTCCATAGATTTAGAGGTAGCCATGATAAGATTATCTCACGGTTTTTTAAATTATGCTTGTAATAATTCCGTTAGTTACTGTTACTGTTTTGTTATCTTGAGAAGTAAATGTTCCTGTTGCTCCACCTAAAAACCCTGGAAGAAAAACATCCCACTCTGCACTATTTCCAACTGGATCACCTAATCCACCACTTGATTTTGCAATGTATAGATTGTTATCGCTTCCTTTTACAACAGCAAGGTTTGCAACATATCCATTACCTGAAACATAATTTCCTAAGTAGTATAATCCTTGGCTACCAGTTGCTCCTGGAGCACCATCGTTACCATTTTCTCCAGCATCACCCTTAGCAGATATTAATAGCCATCCGTATCCTGGAGGAGCATATGATGAAAACTGACCATTTGGGTGATAGTAAGATGATCCTTCAAATTGAACTACAGATCCAGGAGCATAGTCAACTCCATTTACCCATTCACCTTCAAAGTTCCAAAGAGCATCTGCTCCATTAGTTCCGTTTTCTCCTGCTGGACCCTGTGGTCCTGGTGTTCCTTCTCCACTACCAACTGTTGTAGTAAAACGTGCCATAATTACTCAAGTCCCGTTTTTAATAATGCAACTTTAGAATTGTTTATGTCTGTAATTGCGTATATTGCATCTAGTCCAGGTAATTCAACAGACCATGCTGAACCAGGAGCAAGTCTATATCCGTAATCAGATGCTGTTACTCCTTCTCCTCCAAGAAATACGTATGCAGAAGAATCTACATTTTGAATTGTGATATCCATTCCAGAGTGAAGTCCGTTTGGAGTTAAACGTGTAGCAGAAGTGTTACTAAGAGTTGTAAGAGAATGAGTTGTCATATTTAGATTATATCACTTATTTACTTTAAATATTTTATTTTTGATTTTAATGACTGGTGGCAACTCAGGTCTAGGAGTTGTAACTTTTACTACTGCCATTATAGGCTACCTGTAATATCTCCAATTACAGAGATAGTTCCAATCAGTGGTGTCCAAATTGTATCTTCATCAATAGTTACTTGAAGATCAAAAGTTAATTCTGTAACAATTGATTTATAGCCAGTACCCCATAGTTCAGTAATAGATGATGGTGCCATAATATCTACATATCCTTCTCCTGCAGTAACTTCCAGGGAATCAAGAGCGTCAGATTGAGGATCATAAGAAGTGGCCTCATAAGTCCAATCAGAAGTATCAAAATATGTTACTTCATCATCTTGTAAAAATTCAACACGTAATGGGGAAGTATCTCCTCTAACAACGCTCCATTTAATACGAGCAGGGTCTGCTCCAAATACTTCAGGTCCACATATGTTCATAATATCTTTGATTATACCATAAAATAAAAAAAACACTCAGGATAGGTGGGTATGAAGAGACTATCCTAAGTGCCTTTATAAAATTATATCATATAGGTATAATTCAGACATATTTAATCAGGTTATAAAAAGTTTACCAAATTGTAACAATAGGAAATGTCCATTTTGTACTATTAAGTCATAGATTGTCAGAGTTAGGGATAGTGTATACTTAAATATATATAAGAAAAAAGAACTATCTTTAAAGTTTAATATTTATATATCTTATATATTATATATATAGCAAATAGGCAAATTAGGTTATTTATTCAAATCGGCTATATGGTTAATTAAAATTTCGTACATGTCATCAAGTTTTTTTTCTTGGCGATCTCTTGATTTTTCGGATGCATGTTTTTGTTCATTCAAAGCGGTTTCTAATCTCGAAATTTGGTCCTTCATCGATGATCCAGAATTGGGTTTAAGTTCGACGAGATAATGCTTTACAAGCCATTTAATTCCAAAAGCAATAGTGGATGTAATTGTAAGTATTGCAACTATTAAAGAAGCCCAGTCCTGTATTGTCATAACTAGATTATTATACATAGCGTTTTTTATTTTTTGAAACGGTATTTAATTCGTCGGCGGAATAGAAGTTATCCAAACCACTATATGCTCTAGTATGACAAACATTGACAGATATGAGCAAGTTATGGTATTATAGACATATGTCTGCAAAGACAATTCTTATAAGAAAATGGTGAGTGATATGGATAAAGAACAAGTAGTAGAACTAATGACAGAAACAATTATAAATTTAAATATTGGTTTGGCCAAACAAAAAGAAATGTCTCAAGATGAAATTGATCAAATGGTTGAGATATCTAGACCTCAGTTTAGAGTAGTTAATGGTATTTTATATGATGTGCTCAAAGAAAATGGGGCTCTTGCTTAATTGCAATTACACTGGTCACAGCATTGATCTTTAAAGATTTTTAATGCTAGACCGTCGTTTTCTACATCAGATGAAATTGGTCTACCCAAATCTTCCCAAAATTTTTCTCTACCAATTGCATCTTTTTCAGATATAGGTTTTGATTCAAATTGGAAATCATAATCCCAAGCATTTTCAAAATTGTCTAATATTCCCATTGGTTAATGTCCTCCATAGGATCTCCAAAAAAATTCATGTATTGCTGTTACTGTATATAGTGTTGATATTAAAAGATGTAGTTCGATGGCTTTTGATACCCTCGATATTTTTACTTTATTGTCTACAGTAAACATAGCGCTGCCAAACCAATTATGATGATAGAGAGAAGTATTCTTTGTTTCATTCGCAAGAACTACAGTAGTTATCTGCTCTCATATTTTCTTGTGTTACCCATATTATTCTACCGCAATGGTAACAAGACCTCATAGAGTATTTCTTCTCTCTACGGTCTTTCCGAATTTCTATTCCTAGTAAATGCATATATATATTCTAGCATACTTGATCTACCCTGTCAAATAGTGTATACTAGAAAACTAGATTGGAGAAAATATGTTATTTCACAAGCACCTGCTGATCAATGCCAAAGTTGAGAAGCCTATAAGCAGTGAAGAAGAGGCAATATCCTTCTTAGAGAAATTAGTTAATCGCATAGATATGAAAATTATTAAAGGACCTTTTGCATCTTATGTTGACAAACCAGGAAATAGGGGACTCACTGCTATTGTAATGATTGAGACTAGCCATATAGCGTTTCATATATGGGATGAAGAGGATCCATCGTTATTGCAGTTTGATTTGTATACCTGCGGAAAATTAGATCTTGCTGAAGTACTTCTTGCTCTTGGAGAAACCTTTAATGTAATAAACCTTGACTATCAGTTATTTGATAGAGAGAATGGTTTTGTTTTAGAAGATAGTGGATCATTTCCTAAAATCTGAAAAATTTCATTTTTGTAAAATCTGAATATTTTTACCAGATGTATGATACGTGATCTGTGAGATAAAAAACAAAAAATATAGTGAGCACATATTTCTACATACCCACTACTACCTTGTTACACTACTACGGGCTTTGCTTTACCCTGTATCCACCCACTATGTATACCAACTAGTGGCGCATCAATGTTTACCGCTGTGCCGATAGGCAATGCGTTAGAGTATTGGTCAATAAACTCTAGTATTTTTTCCTTGCTTGTAAATGGCATCACTGCCACTGAGCCGTTAACTGTTGTTAGTTTTACTTTTATCATTGTCTCTCCTAATTAATCTAATAGAATAAATAAACGCAATAGTGCCAACTAGCAACCATGTAGGTATTTCTATTGCTAAACTAATGCTCTCAATGTATAGAGAGATAAAGTCTAAGTCTGCGTAGAACTCCATTTATTCTGTGTCCTCTCCGAACATTTCTACTAACGCTTTGTTAGCATTTTGTAAAGCCTCTATGGCTTCGTTAATCTTATCTAGGTTAGTCATGGTTAGTTTCCTACCTTCGTGTTATTCATAACCCAACGGCTTTCGTTAGGTGATAGATAGCGGTGTGATACCACACCTTGCTTAGTAGCAAGCATTTCTAAGTATGCCTTGCGGCTAATGTAGTTTCCTACTGTATTGCGAAAGACCATAGGGCTTCCTGTATTAGATGAAGCCATAACATGGTTAGGCTCTAAGGTTATTGTATTTAGTGTAGTCATTTTAACTACCTTTCTTTTAATCTAGTTAGCGATTTGCTAACCTTTTTGCTGACCTAGGTTATTTGCTCTTATTTGCTACGCTCACCCGCTAGGCGGTTTATTTGGTAGGCTCAGAGGCTCACTAGGATTTGTCTTACTATTTAATTGTTATAGGAGTATCCTATCATAGATACCCTGAAAAGTCAAGGCGACACGCTGTCTTTTCTATGTGATTTAGGTCACTTATTCGCTAGGCTCATCCTCTACTTGAGGCTTATTCGCTAGGCTCGTGACCTGCTTCTTTATTTTTTTGTATAATGGAATTATAGCAGAGATAAGTCCAAAAGTCAAGTCCTAACACGGCGTGTCGCATGTGATTTAGCCCACACTAGGTGGCCAGCCACTTATCCACATGATGTAGATCACACTACGAATTTACGCTCAAGTTATCCACATGACGTACATCACAATCCCAAATGTCCGTTTTGTCCTGGTTACTACTCAGTAAATGTCAGTGGTACCTGTTATACTTCTAGTATAAAGAAAGTCAGAAAAGGTTTCTGAACTAGAAAGGAATTCAAATGAATTCAAATGTAATAATCCAAGTGTGTAAATCACACGTTCCAAATAAGTCTGCTATCTCAGACGTTAATGATGAGCAATTCACTTTTTGTGAAGTTTGCGAAAATAACATTGAGCGTTGGTATAACGATACCGACCCTGAGCGTCTACCAATGTGGACATCTTGGCAGGTGTCTAAATGATAGACTTTGTTAAACAATTAGAATTAGAAAACTATCTCTCAGATGAAGAGATAGACCCTCTAGCCAAAAGGTTAGATGAACTTATCCTGAAAGGAGAATACAAATAATGAATGACTTTGAAAT
>Ga0079300_10000008_pt1 | contig 55556 bp, 52 predicted proteins | sample Wag4_2014_7_11_FD_74799 | JGI IMG/M metagenome (GOLD analysis project Ga0079300, IMG submission 74799) | Fresh water microbial communities from Ohio, USA - Utica-2 Time Series HT 2014_7_11 | ecosystem: Environmental > Aquatic > Freshwater > Water tank | place: USA: Ohio | collected 2014-07-11
AACGGAGCAACCCAGGTGTCTTGTTCGGGATTCGGTGATGTGATGATCGAGCAGATGTAACGAGAGCTGCGCCCCAATCCTGGGGCATAAAAAAAGCCCCAGCATGCTGGGGCTTTTTTTTCGAAACCTTTGGCGTTACGCCATGGGCACGATGTTGGATGCTTGTTTGCCTTTGGGGCCCTGAATGATGTCGAACTGCACCTTCTGGCCTTCTTTCAACGAGCGGAACCCGTTGGTTTGAATAGCCGAGAAGTGTGCGAAGACATCTTCGCCACCTTCATCGGGAGTGATGAAGCCAAAACCTTTAGCATCGTTGAACCACTTGACAGTACCTGTAGACATTCCTGCGTTCCTACCTTTAGAGAAAAAACATCAAACCGCACGTCAAGTGGACAACCCAACAAGGCATGCGCCTAAACAACCACTTCGTAATATATGGACTGTCAAGGGGTTTGTCCAACAGAACCGCTCATTTTTAGCGTTTCCACCTAAAATAAAACCATGACACCTCTCCAAATGCCACGTCTGGGCACCGAAGACCCTGCCGACGGCGGCGCGCCGGTCGCCGAAGAGACCCCAAAAGTCCTCGCTCCCCCACCGAAATACACGGTGTGGCTTTTAAACGACGATTTCACCCCGATGGAATTTGTGGTCATTGTGCTGGAAAAATTCTTCTCTATGACCCGCGAGAAGGCGACACAAGTCATGCTCAAGGTTCACCGTGAGGGCCGTGGGGTTTGTGGGGTCTACCCAAAGGAAGTAGCGGAGACTAAGGTCGAACAGGTCAACGGTTTTTCTCGAATGCATCAACACCCTTTGCAGTGCGTAATGGAGGAATCATGATTTCCCAAGAACTCGAAGTGACCCTACACATGGCATTTGTAGAGGCCCGTCAGCAACGGCACGAGTTCATCACCGTGGAGCACTTATTGCTCGCCTTGCTCGACAACCCATCAGCCGCAGATATTCTGAAGGCCTGTGCGGCGGACATGGACGCACTCCGCAAGGCATTGTCCAATCACATCAATGAGAACACGCCGGTGGTAGCCGGCAACGACGAGGTGGACACCCAGCCCACCTTGGGTTTTCAACGAGTGATTCAGCGGGCGATCATGCACGTTCAGTCGACCTCCAATGGCAAGAAAGAGGTCACAGGCGCGAATGTGCTGGTGGCCATTTTCGGGGAGAAAGATTCTCATGCGGTCTACTTCCTCCACCAGCAGAACATCACCCGCCTCGACGTGGTGAACTTCATTGCGCACGGCATCACCAAGTCTGGCCCGCCGCCGGTTGGGGCTGGAGAGGAGGCCGCCTCGGATGCCAGTGAGGCCGCCCCCACGCAGCAGTCGTCTCAGCCCACGCCGCTCGATCTTTACACCCAGAACCTGAACAAGCTCTCGAAAGACGGGCGCATTGACCCGCTGATTGGTCGCGAGGCGGAGGTGGAGCGCGTCATTCAGGTGCTCTGCCGGCGCCGGAAGAACAACCCCTTGCTGGTGGGCGAGGCCGGTGTAGGCAAAACCGCAATTGCCGAGGGCCTCGCATTTCGCATCACCGAAGGACAGATTCCCGAAATTCTCGAAAAGGCCACGGTCTATGCGCTGGACATGGGCGCGCTCCTTGCAGGCACCAAGTACCGCGGCGATTTTGAGCAGCGGCTCAAGGCCGTGCTAAAGCAGCTTCAAGCTGACCCCCATGCGGTACTCTTCATTGACGAGATTCACACGCTCATTGGCGCAGGATCCGCCTCCGGGGGGACGCTCGACGCCAGCAATCTCCTGAAGCCCGCGCTCTCCTCCGGCCAGCTTCGATGCATTGGCGCAACGACCTACACCGAGTACCGTGGCATCTTCGAGAAAGACCACGCGCTCTCACGTCGTTTCCAGAAGATCGACGTCAACGAGCCTTCAGTTGACCAGACCATTCAGATCCTCAAAGGGCTTAAGTCCCGGTTTGAAGAACATCATGGTGTTCGCTATCAGGCAGGCGCGCTGACTGCAGCAGCAGAGCTATCGGCTAAATACATCAACGATCGGCATCTGCCTGACAAGGCCATCGACGTTATCGATGAGGCGGGAGCCGCGCAGCGCATCCTGCCCAAGAGCAAGCAAAAGCGCACCATTGGTAAGGCTGAGATTGAAGATATCGTCTCGAAGATTGCGCGCATCCCGCCTCAGACTGTCAATACGGACGATCGGCAAATTCTGGCAAAGCTCGATCGCAACCTGAAGAATGTCGTGTTTGGACAAGAGCCCGCAATCGACGCCTTGGCCTCTGCCATCAAGATGGCCCGCTCAGGTTTGGGTAAGCCTGAGAAGCCGATCGGCAGCTTTCTGTTCAGCGGGCCGACCGGCGTGGGCAAGACCGAAGTGGCCAAGCAGCTCGCGTTTCTGCTGGGAATTGAGCTCATTCGCTTCGACATGTCTGAGTACATGGAGCGACACGCGGTCTCGCGTCTCATTGGCGCACCCCCGGGTTACGTGGGGTTCGACCAGGGCGGCCTGCTCACTGAGGCGGTGACCAAGAAGCCCCACGCGGTGCTGCTACTCGACGAGATTGAGAAGGCCCACCCCGAGATCTTCAACATTCTCTTGCAGGTGATGGACCACGGTACGCTGACCGATAACAACGGACGCAAGGCAGATTTCCGCAATGTGATCATCATCATGACCACCAATGCGGGTGCGGAGACGCTGAACAAGCGCTCGATCGGGTTTTCCAATTCTCGCCAGGCGGGCGACGAAATGGAGGACATCAAGCGCATGTTCACGCCCGAGTTTCGCAACCGACTCGACGCCATTGTGTCGTTCCGTTCCCTCGATGAATCGATCATCTTGCGCGTGGTCGATAAGTTTCTCATTGAGCTCGAGTCTCAGCTTCAAGAGAAAAAGGTCGAGGCCTCGTTTAGCGATGCCTTGCGGAAATATCTTGCCAAGCATGGGTTCGATCCTGCAATGGGCGCGCGTCCAATGCAGCGGATCATTCAAGACAAACTGCGGCGTGCACTGGCCGATGAGCTGCTCTTTGGGCAGCTTGCTGGAGGCGGGCGCGTCGATGTTGACCTCGAGGCAGACCAAGAGACCGTGGTGCTGCGATTCCCAGAGGACGGGGTTGCTCCCTCCGGCAAGGGTCGGACCAAAGGCCGGGATTCGGACGAAATCGCTGAGACTGAGACCGTAGAGTAACGATCTTCGTCAGCAAGCGGGGTCACGTTGGGGCTCAAGGCCCCCTGCTGGCGCGGTGCAGCATGTTTGTTGCTTGCCTCTTTGACGTAAGTCAATACACTAGAAATACGCATAAAAACATACATGGAGGGGATCACATGCGCTTAAAACTTTTACTCGCGACAGCAGCGTTGGCGATGGGAGCAGCCGGCACCGCTCAGGCGTCGGCTCTGGCTAAAGCCCAGTACCTTGCCGCGACCTGCGCGAACTGCCACGGCACGAACGGGCAGGCTCAAGGGTCGGCGGTGTCGCTTGCTGGCTATGACGCAGTCAAGTTCGTCGAGACCATGAAGGCCTTTGCTGGAGGAAAACGAGAGGCCACGGTCATGCACCAATTGGCCAAGGGTTACACCGACGATCAGATCAAGGCCATGGCAGCCTTTTTCGCAAGTCAAAAAGCTCAATAACAGGACTTCCCAAGGAGAGGATTCACAATGGAGAAGACATTCGAAACACGCCGTGGCGTGATGAAAGCAGGTGCTGGCGCCGCGCTGGTGAGTGGAGTGGCTGGGCTCTCTGGCTGCGCAACGACGCCCGTGCAAAAGACCAGCGCGACCAAGAGTCTGGGCCGTGTTGTCGTGGTTGGTGGAGGCTTCGGTGGAGCAACAGCGGCCAAGTACTTGCATATGTGGGGTGAAGGCGCTATTGAGGTGGTGCTCATCGAGCGATCGAAGGATTTCTATTCATGCCCGATCTCTAATGTGGTGCTTGGTGGCGGCCAGAAGATTGATTACATCCGCCGTGGATACGATGGCCTGAGCAAGCGTGGCATCAAGGTCGTCATCGATGAAGTGACGGGTTTTGATCCCGTTAAGCAAACCGTTGCAACGCGCAAAGGTGAGTCCATTCGGTACGACCGTCTGGTGGTCTCGCCCGGTACTGACTTTAACTTCAATGCGATTGCCGGTCTGAATGCCGAGGCCCAAAAGGTTGTTATGCATGCTTGGAAGGCAGGCGCTCAAACGCTGGCGCTGCGTGCGCAACTTGAGGCCATGCCCAATGGCGGAACATTCGTCATAACGGTCCCTAAGGCGCCTTACCGGTGCCCCCCAGGGCCCTATGAGCGGGTGTGTCAAGTGGCGGGGTATCTCAAACGTGAGAAACCCAAGAGCAAAGTGTTGTTGCTCGACGCGAACCCTGACATCGTCTCGAAGAAGGGCCTGTTCATGAAAGCATGGGCAGAAAATTACGCAGGCATGGTGACATACGCCCCAAACATGAATGTCACAGAGATTGATTTCAAGAGTAAAACGCTTGTGACGGAGTTGGGCGACAAGATTAAGGGCGATGTGCTGAACGTTATTCCCCCCCAGCACGCCGGTAATATTGCCAAGTCGATGGGTCTCGTTAACGTGAACAATCTCTGGTGTGGCATTGACTGGCTCACGTTTGAGTCAACCGCGGTGCCCAAGGTGCATGTGCTTGGCGACTCTACGCTGTCCGCTCCATTGATGCCCAAATCGGGCCATATGGCCAACCAGCATGGCAAGGCCTGTGCTGCGGCCATCGTCGAGATCATGAACGGAAGGCGACCCATGCCGGTCACACTCTCGAATACCTGCTACAGCTTTACCTCCGACAAGGAAGTGGTACACGTAGCCAGCGTTCACCAGTTCGATGCAGCGAAGAAAACCTACACCACCGTACCCGGTGCTGGTGGCCTGTCTGCTAAGGCGAACGAGCTTGAAGGTGTCTACGCGTACAACTGGGCGCAGAACATCTGGTCTGACATGCTGACCTAAGCCGCAGACTGGCCGTTCTGAAGTGACCTAGATGGGCTGGTGTCGTGTGGACACCAGCCCTTTCTTCTGATGAGCACACTAGCGAACACCGGTGCTCCCGAAGCCGCCCTCGCCTCTGCTGCTCGCCTCGAAGGCTTCGACCCAGCGGAACTGAGCCTGCACAATCGGGACAATCACAAGCTGCGCAATACGATCGAGCGGCTCAAAGGTATGGGCCTGATGGCTGCGATTCCAAGCAGAGACCATGAGCGGCCCTTGGTAGTCGGAGTCGATCAGCCCGACCAGATTCCCCAAGACAATGCCATGTTTGTGGCCAAGGCCGCTTCGCGGAAGAATGAGTCCAGCGTAGCCCGGGTCCCCAATAAAGATTGAGAGGCCAGTAGGAATCAGCTCCGTTGCGCCTGGCGCAAGCGTCAGCGGTGCGTCAATGGCGGCCTTGAGGTCGAGTCCTGCCGAGCCCACTGTGGCGTATGTCGGTGCCGCTTCAATGCGCGGATCGAGCCTTCGAACTTGAATCTGCATGGGATCCTCTATAGGTGGGGCTATGGAAGCAGAGAGGGCAGGCGCGCGGCGACCCACTGAATGATCTGAGCAGCAAGCTCAGATTTCGGCGCTCGTTCACACGCCGAGACGCCCTCACCAGAGCACAAGACAATCTGCGCTTCAGTCTGGCCGAGACTGTCTTGCACGGCATTTCCGATGATCAGGTCAGCACGCTTGCGCGCACGCTTGGGCTCCAACAGCGCAGTGAGTGATTCGCCCGATTCCGTCTCTGCAGCGAAGCCTACGGTGTAGGGGCGGCAGTCGGCTGAGCGATGTCCAACCCCAGCCAAGATATCGGGGTTCTCTACCCACTTGAGGGTGCTGAGGTCTGTTCCATCCCCTTTCTTGATCTTGTGTCCAGATGCGGACTCTGGTCGCCAGTCCGCAACCGCTGCGACCCCAAAGAACAGATCCTTTGGACCGACATTTGACAAGGCCGCGTCCACCGCTGCTGCCATGTCCCGCGCCGTGGTGACGTTGACGAGGCGGGCGCCTTCAGGGCACGCGAGAGACACTGGCCCGGAGATCAGCGTCACATCAGCGCCGGCCTGAACACAGGAGTTCGCCAGTGCATAGCCCATCTGCCCACTGGATCGATTGGTGATACCCCTCACGGGATCAATGGGCTCGAAGGTGGGACCAGCCGTGAGAATGACCCGACGGCCTTGCAGGAGCCCGCGCAACGGAATTGCATTTCGTGTGGGCACGTTCTGGAGTGCGGCCATGAGTCTTTCAATGAGCGCGTCGGGTTCGAGCATGCGCCCAGGGCCCACCTCACCGCAGGCTTGTTCTCCAAGACCTGGGCCCCATAGCCTGACGCCCTGCTCCAGCAGCACCGAGGCAGTCTGCGCCACAGCAGGGTTCTCCCACATCTGTCGATTCATGGCAGGTGCCACCCAGAGTGGAACCTCCCGCGCGATGCAGAGTGTCGTGAGCAGATCAGTGGAATGGCCGTAGGCCAGTCGTGACATGAAAGAGGCACTTGCGGGGGCCACGAGAATGCCGTCGGCCTCTCGACTGAGATCGATATGGGGCATGCCGTTTCGCACACTCGGATCCCAGAGGTCTGAGAACACCGGCCGCCCTGAGAGTGCTTGAAAGCTTGCTGCTCCCACAAAGCGAAGGGCGCCTTCCGTCATCACGACCTGAACGGAGCAGCCTAGGTCTCGCAGCCTCCGCACGAGCTCGCAGGATTTATACGCCGCAATGCCGCCGGTGACACCGAGCAGGACGTGGCGGCCTTGAAGGGGAAGGGCACTCATGAGCGAGATCCTCTCCGCACGCGAAGGAGTTCGTCAAGGATGAAGAGGGCCGCACCCACCGTAATCGCAGAGTCAGCGAGATTGAAGGCCGGCCAGTGCCAGCCACCAACATGAAAGTCCAGAAAGTCAATGACAGCACCAATCATGAGACGGTCGACCAGATTGCCCAGGGCACCGCCCATGATGAGGCTGGCTGCCAAGCAAAACAGAGCCTGTTGGGGGGATTTGCGTATCAAGAAGAGCAACACGCCCACGACGACTAATGTAAGTCCTGTGAAAAACCAACGCTGCCAACCGCCTGCATCCGCCAGAAAGCTGAAGGCCGCGCCAGGATTGAGGACAAAGACCAGGTTGAAATAGGACGTGACTGGGACTTCGGCCCCGAGTGTGAGGCTCGAGGTGACCATGAGCTTTGTGAGCTGATCAAGGCCCAGGATCAGGGCTACACTGATGAGCCACCGCCTCCAGTCTGCGCCTCGATTAAGCCTTGGCACGAGTCTCTCCTGCGCCAAAGAGGTTGCTGACGCACCGGCCGCAGAGTGTCGGGTGATCTTGGTGTTGGCCGACGTCTGCGCGCAGATGCCAGCAACGAGCACACTTCCACTCCGTTGGGAGTGGTTTGACATCGATCTCGAGTTCGGAGCGGTCGTCTCCAAGGCGAGCCTCTGAGGTGATCATGACAAAGCGCAACTCATCGCCAAGGGATTCCAACGCCTGGCGTGACGCACCTGAACAGTGAAGCGTCACAGAGGCTTGGAGGGAGGAGCCGATGGCGCCCGCCTCGCGAGATTTCTCAAGGGCCTTGAGCACCTCTGCTCGGGCTGCGCGAATCAGGCTCCAGCGCTCTGTGAGGACTCCTGCCGAACTGGGCGTTGGAAGGGGCGCGAGCATACCGCAGAAAACCGACTGATCCTGAGGCTTGAGCGTGGACCAGCCCTCATGCGCTGTGAAGGAGAGAATGGGAGCAATCAGGCGCAGAAGACTCTCTGTCATCTCGAAGAGGGTGGACTGCGCACTCCGACGCGCAAGGCTCTCGGGCGCGGTGGTGTAGAGGCGGTCTTTCAAAATGTCGAGATAGAAGGCCCCGAGGTCTTCCGAGCAGAAGGCCGTGAGACGCGCCACGGCTGGGTGGAAGCTGTATTCGGCATAAAGGGCACTGACCTCGCTCTGGACTTCCTGCGTCATGTGTGAGGCCATCTGATCGATCTCGAGTCGCTGATCGAGCGGAACCTGATGACGCACGGGATCGAAGTCGGAGAGGTTTCCGAGCAGGAAGGTCAGGGTGTTTCGGATGCGTCGATAGGCCTCGACCACACGCTTGAGAATTGTGTCTGAAAGAGACAGCTCCCCTGAATAGTCGGTGGACGCAACCCAGAGCCGCAGGATGTCCGCACCGTAAGTTTTGATCACTTCTTGGGGGACGATGACATTGCCTAGGCTCTTGGACATCTTTCGTCCCTGACCATCGACGACAAATCCATGGGTCAGGAGTGCCTTGTAGGGGGGGCGACCATTGAGCATGCAGCTCGTGAGCAGGGATGAATGAAACCAGCCACGATGCTGGTCACTACCCTCCAGGTAGAGGTCGGCTGGGAAAGCAGATTCCGCTGCGTGGGACCCTTCAAGCACGGTTCGGTGCGTGGTGCCCGAGTCGAACCAGACATCCAGCGTGTCTCGATTCTTCTCGTAGTGTGGGGCTTCCTCTGGGGGGAGAAGGTCCGACACCTCGAGCGACTGCCAAGCCTCAATGCCGCCTTGCTCGACTGCTCGTGCGACCTGCTCAAGCAGGTCAGGCGTGCGGGGGTGCAGTGCACCGGTCTCCTTGTGGACCAGGAAGGCCATGGGTACGCCCCACTGCCGCTGACGGGAGAGGGTCCAGTCGGGTCGGTTGGCGATCATGGCTGAGAGACGAGCCTGACCCCAAGCAGGATAAAACGCGGTTGCCTCAATTCCAGCCAAGGCCATGGTTCGCAGGCTGGACCCGCCCGCTCTAGGCGTGATATCCATGCCCGCAAACCACTGGCTGGTGGCGCGGTAAATGATGGGTGTCTTGTGGCGCCAGCAGTGCATGGTGCTGTGTGCGTAGCCCTGCTGACGGAGCAGGCAGGCCTGGCTCTCAAGCGCCGCAGTGATGGCGGGGTTGGCCTTAAAAATGAACTGGCCACCAAATAACGGAAGGCTGCTGACGTAATGCCCGTCACCCATCACAGGAGAGAGGATGTCCTCGTCTTGCAGGCCATGCGCTCGGCAACTCAAAAAGTCGTCCAGGCCGTAGGCCGGGGCTGCGTGCACGATGCCTGTGCCCGAATCGAGGGTGACGTATTCGGCGGGAAATACGGGGGATTGGCGTTGATATCCCTCATGAGCGCCTGCGAGCGGGTGGGTGAAGTGCACGCCCTCAAGCGCTGAACCGGCGCAGGTTGCCAAGATCTGGCCCGTGAGCCCCCAGGCTTCGAGGCAGGCCGATACCCGAGGCTCAGCCAAGATGAGCCAGCCAAATCGGGCGTGCCCGTAGATCTGCACCAGGGCCATGGGTGCATCTGGGTGCACATTAAGGGCCTGGTTCGCCGGGATGGTCCAGGGCGTGGTGGTCCAGATGACCGCAGCGCCCTCCGAAGGGCCTGCATCCTGCCCGTTGGGTAAGGGGCAGCCAAAGCGCTCTGCCAGAGCCTGCAAGGTCTCTGTTGGACAGGGGAAGGCCACCTCGATGGCCGGGTCTGTTTTGTCGGCGTACTCGACTTCAGCCTCGGCCAGAGCCGAGCCGCAGTCAAAGCACCAGTTGACCGGCTTGAGTCCCCGAAACACAAAGCCCTTCTCGACGATGGATTTGAGCGCGCGAATTTCGTTGGCCTCGTTCGCGAAATCCATGGTCTTGTACGGGCGCTCCCACAGGCCAAGCACACCGAGTCGAATAAAGTCCGTTTTCTGCCGCTCGATCTGGACTTCCGCGTAGGCACGGGACTTTTGTTGGACCTCTTGGGTGGGAAGCCCCTTGCCAAACTGCTTCTCAATTTGGATCTCAATGGGCATTCCGTGACAGTCCCATCCGGGCACATAGCGGGCGTCAAACCCAGCTAGCGTCTTGGATTTGACGATCATGTCTTTCAAGATCTTGTTCACGGCATGGCCGATGTGAATGTCGCCATTCGCGTAGGGGGGGCCGTCGTGAAGTACGAAGATGGGCCTGCCGATTGTGGCTGCCCGAATCTGGTGATATAGGCCATTGCTGTGCCAGGATTCGAGCCAGGCTGGCTCGCGCTTGGCGAGGTCACCGCGCATGGGGAATTCAGTCTGCGGAAGATTGACGGTGTCGCGGTAGTTCATGTGGTGCGTCCCAGAGGCAAGGAGGGTTTTGGCGAGGCGGGGTTTGAGGAGAGGACATTGCGCGCCAGATCGAGGTCGCGGTGCATCTGTTGGGTCATCAGGGCCAGGTCGGTGAACTTCGCTTCCCCTCGAAGATGCTGCGCGAGTTCGATGCGCACACAGCGCCCGTAAGCGTCTCCACTCCAGTCGAGCACATGCACCTCGAGTAAAAGCCTGCCTTGGTCTTCGACCGTAGGGCGCCTTCCGAGGCTTGCGACACCGGGGAGTGGGCGTTCGGTGAGTCCATGCACCCAGACGGCATAAATGCCACGGGCCGCAAGATCTTCGGGCATGCGCAGGTTGAGGGTCGGAAAGCCAAGGGTCCGTCCGAGCTTCTGCCCGTGGGAGACGCGAGCGCTTAGCAGATAAGGGCCTTTGAGTAGTGCTCGGACCTGGGCCATGTCGCCGCGCTCAATTGCGGCCCTCAGGGCGGAGCTGGAACTGCGCGCGCCCTCAGACTGCACGATGGGTACTGGGAACAGCGTGAATCCGTGACGACGACTCATGTGCTCGAGCAGCGCCACGTCGCCCACACGCCTCTGTCCGAAGCGAAAGTCTTCGCCAACGACCAGAGCTCGCATATTGAGCTGCCCCAGCAGTACGTCCTGCACGAATTGTTCGGCCGACAAGGCTGCAAGCGCTGCGTTGAATCGCAAAATGAACACCTCTTGCATGTTCTGGGTCTGCAGCGACAGCCATCGGTCTCGCCAGGGCAGCACTCGACTTGGGGCTTGTTCCGGACGAAAGAATGAGCGGGGGTGGGGATGAAAGCTTAGGAGGGCGGCATTGAGGCCAAGATCCTTCGCGAGAGACGTGGTTTGACGCACCAAGGCCTGGTGCCCCATGTGCAGGCCGTCAAAGCTTCCGATAGTGAGGGCCCGAGCGCCATCTAGGGGCGCCGGAATGCCGCGACAGATCCGCATACGTCTCAAAAAGCACCATTATAGGGGGCGGCCTACAATGCGGCTCGTGAACAAGCGTCTCTGCATTCTTCTCTCCGGCCGGGGTAGCAACTTTGTTGCACTTTCGGATTGGCTCTCAGCCCAGTCATTGCCCATCGAAATCAGCTGTGTGGTGTCCAACCGACCTCACGCGCCTGGCTTGGCTGCGGCACGCGAGAGGGGCATTGAGGCCATCTGTTTTGACACGCAGCAGTCCGGGGGTATGGTGGCGTTTGAGGCTGCTCTTGAACAAGCGCTGCACCAGAAGCCTGCTGATTTGATTGTTTTGGCGGGCTTCATGCGAATCCTTTCTGCTGAATTCTGCGAGCGTCATCGCAATCGTGTGCTCAACATCCACCCATCTTTATTGCCCGCGTTCACAGGGCTGCGTACCCATGAGCGAGCCTTGGCGGAGGGGGCGCGGGTTCACGGGGCAACGGTGCACGCGGTGAATGCGGAGCTGGATGCTGGCGCGATATTGGCCCAGGGGGTCGTGCCGGTCCTCGATGGCGACACGCCAGAGCGCTTGAGCGCGCGCGTGCTCGAGATTGAGCACCTCTTGTTTCCGCAGGCTATTGCTGCGGTCGCGGGTGGCCTCATGCGCATGGGCCCAAGGGGCTGGGTACGGGGTAGCCCAGAGCCCGGCTTTGAATCATGCGTGTTCAGCCCAGTCTTGCTCCACCCAACGTTTTCTAAACCCCCGACATCACCATAAGGCGCGCCCCCATGAAGACTCCCCGTAAAGGTCAAGGACGGGCGCGAGCGCTGCAAGGTCAGCGTCCGCCGGCTCGCTCGACCCACCGACTGGATCGGTTGGCCGACCTCATTGCCAGCACAGAGGGGTTTGGTCAGCCTGCAGATCGACTGCTCTCTGCGTACTTTCTTGCGAACCCCGCACTTGGCCCTCGGGAGCGTGGATTTCTCGCCGACGGGTTTTATGCCGCCATTCGGCAATGGTCGGCAATCGATGCCCAGATTGAACTGACGCAAACGCGCTGGCGTCGATTTGCGCTGGTGAGTGCAGCGCTCTCGACCGGGCTCGATCGGATTGTGAGTGAGATGACCGAGGGAGAACGCGCGTGGCTCATCGTTGCGCTTCATGGGGTTGAGCATGCAGAGCCCGTCCAGCTGCGCGCAAGCCTGCCGGACTGGATCTGGAGCCGATGGCTGGCGCAGCTCGGGCCGGAAGAGGCGCGTGCTTGCGCCATCGAGAGTCTCTCGCCCGCACCCCTGGATCTGCGGGTGAACCTGTTGACTGCCCAGTCCGATGCCGTTGCAGCCGAGCTCAAGAGCGCAGGACTTGACGTGGAGTCGTTGGGCCTCCTTCCGGAGGCGCTTCGAGTCCAGGGCCGCCCGAGTCTCTCGCGAAGCCCATCCTTTTTGAGGGGCGACTTCGAGGTCCAGGATCTCGGGAGTCAGATCTTGGCGCGGTTGTGTGCGCCACGAAGAGGGGAGTTCGTGGTTGATTTCTGCGCGGGTGCTGGCGGTAAGACACTCGCGCTTGGCGCACTGATGCGCAATACGGGGCGCTTGTATGCCCTCGACACTTCCGCCCCCCGGCTCCTCAAGCTCAAGCCTCGTCTGGCGAGGAGCGGCCTCTCGAATGTCTGGCCCATTGCGATCAGTGGCCTCGGCGATGAACGCTTGTTGCGGTTGGCGGGCAAGGCCGGGCTCGTGCTAGTGGACGCGCCGTGCACTGGGTTGGGAACCCTTCGCCGCAACCCAGACCTCAAATGGCGTCAGTCAGAGGCCACGCTGCAGAGCCTCGTAGACCAGCAGGCTGCCATTCTTCGGGCGGCGGCCCGTTTGGTAGGACCCAAGGGGCGCTTGGTGTATGCCACCTGCAGTACGCTGCGGGAGGAAAACGAGGATCAAATTGCCCAATTTCTAGAGGCCCACCCGCAGTTTGAGCTGGAGCCGGTCGAACCGGTGCTCAGCCGAGCAAATATTGATTTGCCGCAAGCCTGGCGTCCCTATTCAGCGTCAGGTGCCCTCAGACTTTGGCCACATCGGACGCAAACCGATGGGTTCTTCGGGGTGATCTTGGTACGAAAGCCATGAACCGTGGGACAATCCACCTAAATTATTCAGGGAGAACAAGCCTTTGGACACGTTGGCCATGATGGTGTTTGACTGGTTTCGGGTTGGGATTACGGGTTGGGGATGGCTTGGGGTTGGGCTCTACACTCTGGCGGCAACTCACCTCACCATCATTGGTGTCACGGTTTACCTCCATCGCTGTCAGGCTCACCGCGCGCTCACGCTGCACCCCCTGGTCTCGCATCCGCTGCGATTCTGGCTCTGGTTCACTACGGGCATGGTCACACGCCAGTGGGCCGCGATTCACCGCAAGCATCACGCCAAATGCGAGACCGAGGAGGACCCCCATTCTCCCCAAACACGGGGGCTGCCAGAGGTTATGTGGCGCGGAGCCGAGCTCTATCGTGTGGCCGCCAAGGATGCTGCCTTGGTCGATCGCTATGGCCACGGCTGCCCCGACGACTGGATCGAACGCAACCTCTACACCCGGCATTCGGCCCTTGGCGTAAGCCTTTGCCTCATTTTCAATCTGCTGCTGTTTGGTATTTTGGGTCTCGCAGTCTGGGCCATTCAGATGGCATGGATTCCCTTCTTCGCGGCTGGCGTTATCAATGGTGTGGGACATTTCTGGGGTTACCGGAACTTCAAAAGCCCGGACACTTCTCGGAATATCGTGCCTTGGGGGATCCTGATTGGCGGCGAAGAGCTCCACAACAATCACCACGCGAATGCGACATCCCCAAAGCTCTCGGCCCGTTGGTTCGAGTTCGATATTGGCTGGATGTACATCTGCACGTTGACCATGCTGGGTCTCGCTCAGCCTCGGCCGCTGCCGCTGGGTCTTCGCCCAAATCCGACCAAAATCCAAATCGACGCCGAAACGGTGCAGGCCGTGCTCAGCTCCAAGTACGAGCTTTTTGCCCGCCTCTCACGCGTGGTTGAGCGGGCACAGGGGGCAAGAATGCAAGAAGATCTCACGCGGCGTGCAGCCGAGCTGCGTCATGAGTTCGAGGCGATTTGGGCCGAACGCAGCCTCAGTGTAGAGCAGGCGGTTGCCGCGCTGCAGAGCTGGTGCAAGCAGGCTGAGGCCAGCGGCATTCAAGGGTTTGAAGCGTTTGCTCGGCTTGTCAGGTCGCTGACCGTGCGACCAAGCCAGGCCGTTTAATTCGCGGCCTGGCGTGTGACGATTTTGCGGTGTGCGGGGCGAATCACGAGGCGCATGCCCGCCCTCACTTCGCCTTCGAGTTTGTTTAGACGCCGAAGCGAGGAGATAGAAAGGCCAAAGCGCTTCGCAATTTTCTGCAACGTGTCTTTCTTCTTCACCCGATAGGTCTTCGCTGGTACGACAACGCTTTCAACCGTTTTTGCACCAGCGAACCTCGCCAGTTGGGACTCTATTCGGTCACCGTTCACCCGCCGATCTGCAGTCTGCATCGGCACGAGCAGGGTTGACCCAGGCATCAGCTGCGTCTTTGACGACCTGAGACCATTTGCTTCAGCTAAGGCCAGAGGGGTTAATCCGCGAGAGGTCGCAAGTTTGACAAGGGAGTCCCCCTTTTTGAGGGTGTAGGGCTGCCACGAGACAAGTGGCTTTCCAGTTGCTGTATGGAGATCAAGGTTGCGAAGGTAGATCGGCGCGGAGTCCACTGGGAGGATGATGCGGCTCGTTCGGCTCACCGTGATCACGGGCCGACGCAGGTGCGGATTCAGTGTTTTGAATTCATCCACTGTCAGCCCTGCTAGCTTTGCCGCGAGATCCCGGTCAATGCTTGTGGTTTTGTCGATTGCAACAAAATGGGGTCGATCCTCGATTACGGGAAGCGTGAGTCCGAAGCGTGAAGGGTCTTTCACAATTTCGCGCAGGGCAATGAGCTGGGGCACGTAGCTCCGAGTCTCTCGGGGCATTTTTAGGCTGAGGTAGTCCGTTTTGAGGCCGCGGGCCCGGTTGCGTTTGATGGCTCTTGACACCGAGCCTTCTCCCCAGTTGTATGAGGCCAGCGCGAGAAACCAATCATTGCCCTGCAAGGCATAGATGCGCTGCAGGTATTCCATGGCCGCGCGCGTGGACTCAATCACATCGCGCCGTTCGTCTGTCCACCAGTTTTGGCTGAGATCAAAGTTTCGACCGGTCGATGGAATGAACTGCCACAGACCGGCTGCTTTTGCTCGAGAGGTGGCCTGAGGATTGAAGGCCGATTCGACAATCGGCAGCAGCGCGAGCTCCATCGGAAGATTGCGCGCTTCAATTTCCTCAACAATATGGTGGAGGTAGGGGCCACCTCGCTCGAATACTCGGTTCAGGTAGTCAGGGCGAGAGACGAAGCGCTTGATGTAGGGCGCAATAACCGACGCTGGGAGGTCGGGCATTGCAAACCCCCCGCGTATACGGTCGAGCACATCTTGGGGGCCTTTCGCCTCCGATGACTCAGGAATGATGGGCGAAGAGCGTGATGGAGCGACTGCTGCCGGGGGCGTTGGCTCTGGCGTGGGCACTGGATTCGATGCCTGCGCTGGCAACGGGTTGACCGTCGCTTTGGGGCCGGGGGGCACTGAGGTCGTTGGTGCAGTAGCGCATCCGACCAATGAACCGAGCACCGACAAAGCGAGCATCAGGCCTGCGGCGCGTGTCCAGGTGGCGATTGGGGAGGGGAGTTGCATCATCTTCGGATTTTAGTTCGGATTGAGATCGAGGGGCGGCGCGCGGTAGACATCCTTTCGGAGTCTGAGCGCACGAAAGTCCTCGAGGGAGTCCGCACGCAGAAACGGATTGCTGTGCCGCTCGAGTCCGATGGAGCTGGGGAGCGTTCGGCGCCCAGTCCTGCGCAAGGCAATCACATCCCGGAGTCGCTCGCGAATCGGCGCGTCGTCGGGGAAGGCATCGGCGGCGAATTGAAGGTTGGATAGGGTGTACTCGTGGGCACAGTAAATCTCGGTCTCGTCCGGGAGCGATTGCAGAAGGCGCAACGACGCGTACAACTGCTCGGCCGTGCCACCCAGCAGGCGACCACATCCGCCTGAGAAGAGGGTGTCCCCAGAGAATAGGAGTGGAGGTGAGTCGTCAACACAATACGCAACATGATCGAGCGTGTGGCCAGGCACCGCCAGGGTCTTGGCCAGTTGCCCTTGCGGACCAACCCGCACACTTTGGCCTGGCGCGACTGGATGGTTCACGCCCAGGCTCTGGCATGCATATGGTCCGAAGACCGGGATGACCGAGAGCGGGTCTTGCTCTGGTGCGCGCAGCGCGTCGGCCTGCAACTGCTCCAGGCCGCCCACATGGTCTTGGTGATGATGCGTGATCAGCACGCCCTCTAGCCAGGCCTTATGATCCGCAAGGTACTGAAGAACGGGCTCCGCATCGCCCGGGTCGACAACGAACCGTCCACCCTCGGGACCTTGGAAGGCCCAGATGATATTGTCTGTAAAGGCGTCAATTGCGTCGATCTTCATGTGGTTCCCTCTTGTTTATGGCTAGGCACTCTCGACCCAACCCCTATGATGCATGGCCTCGATGGCTCTCGTCACCGAGCGGGGCTGGGCTTGCCCACCTCACCCAGGCTTGGCTTAACCAGCGCTTATCCGATCAGTTCGGATACCAGGCCCTCGAAATCGGCCCTGGTGGCCTCCATGCACTCGCCGAGAACCGGATCGCCGCTCGCAGCCGCCTGAGCTTCTATGCCCCAACCCTCGGGCAGTTACAAGACATGCCGGAACTTGTTTGTACGCCAGAGGCTCTGCCGCTCGAGTCTGACTCCGTCGATCTGCTGGTGCTCCTATTCGCGCTTGAACTGGTGGATGATCCACACGCGCTGTTGCGGGAGGTCGAGCGCGTGCTCATTCCAGAGGGGCAGGTTGTGATCGTGGGCTTGAACCCTCACAGTCTCTGGGCCCTGCATCGACCAGTCAGCCCGGTATTTTTTCCTCCCATTCAAGGTCACTGGCTCCCTTACCGACGCCTTCGGGATTGGTGCCAGTTGTTGGGACTTGAGGTGAATCAGGGCGCCTTTGGGCTCTATCGCCCGGTGTGCGAAGGGGAGTCTGCCTGGAATCGCTTGGCCTGGATGGAGCTTGCAGGTGCGCGCTGGTGGCCGGCATTCGGTGGGGTCTACTGGCTCGGCGCAACCAAGCGTCGCACGGGCATGCGGCTGATCCGCGCTGACTGGAAGCGAGAGCGCGTTGCCGGGGCGCGGGCGCAGACGGTCACAAGCGCCAAGGCGCGATCCGAGCCGACCTGACGATGGAAGTCCATCTTTTTACCGATGGGGCCTGCAAAGGAAACCCTGGGCCCGGAGGCTGGGGGGCGCTATTGCGATTCGGTTCAACCGAGCGAGAGCTCTGCGGTGGGGAAACCCTCACCACAAACAATCGTATGGAGCTCACGGCCGTGATCGAGGGGCTCAACGCACTCACACGCCCGTGTGAGGTCTGCATCGTGACCGATTCTCAATATGTGAAGAACGGTGTGGAACAATGGATGAGTGGCTGGAAGCGCAAGGGATGGAAGACGGCCGCTGGAAAGCCCGTTGCGAATCAGGATCTCTGGCAGGCGCTAGACTCAGCCCTCGGCCCCCATACGGTGAGATGGTCGTGGGTGAAGGGGCATGCTGGTCACCCGGAGAACGAGCGCGCGGATGAACTTGCCAATCGCGGAGTTCTCAAATTGAAAGGACTGGAGCAGTGAGCAGAATACGGTGGGTATTGCTGGGCGTGATCTTGCTTGCAGGCGGAGCCTGGTGGTTTCTGAAGCCTGGGTCAACGGGTGTGCAGGCACCTGCCCCTGGGGCTGCTGGCGGCGGACGCCCTGCACCAGCGGTCGAGGTGCGGCCCGTGCAGCGAAGAGACCTTCAAGACGAACTCGTCGCGACTGGAGAGTTCCGAGCAGTGGAGAGTGTTCTGATCCGGCCTGAGGTTGCTGGACGTGTGGCACGCATTCATTTTGAGGATGGCGCTCGCGTAAAGGCCGGGGACCTGCTCGTCTCACTGGATGATGCGCTGATTCAGGCAGAGCTCTCCCAGTCAGAGGCCGAGGCTCGGCTTGCTGACTCTAATCGTCAGCGTGCGGAGGATCTTTTCGCTCAACGGTTTATCAGTTCGCGCGCATTAGATGAGGCGCGCGCCAATGCATCCATCGCCGCAGCGCGACGAGATCTGGCTAAGGCCCGCCTTGCGCGTACGCAGATTCGCGCACCATTCAGCGGCCAGGTGGGGCTTCGTCAAGTGAGCCTTGGTGGTTACGTGAAGGAGGGTGAGGCACTGGTCTCGCTTGAGGACTCCGATCAACTCCATTTCGATTTCCGAGTGCCAGAGCGCTATGCGCATCTGGTTCAATCAAAGCAGATGGTTCGCGTGGAGGCCGATGCCCTGGATGCCCCCATCTCGGCTCGGGTGTCTGCCATCGATGCGCGGGTGGAGGCAGACGGGCGGTTTCTTCAGATTCGATGTCGGGTGCAGAACCCCGACCAACGCTTGCGCTCTGGGGTTTTTGGCCGTGCAAAGCTGACCGTGGATGCAAGAAAGGCTGCGTTGGTGGTCTCAGAGGAAGCGCTGGTTGGCGAGAAATCAGGCTATTTCGTGTGGAAGGTCCAGGACGGAAAAGCCTTGAAGGTGCCCGTTCAGGTGGGCCTGCGTCTTGAGCGTGACGTGGAGGTGAGGGGTGCTCTCGCGGAGGGTGACCCGGTGGTGATTGCGGGGCAGCTCAAGATCCGTAGCTCGGGGCAGCCGGTGCGGATTCAGGCGCAAAAGGGTTAAGGTCGCATGAAGCTCTCCGAGATCTGTATTCAGAGGCCAGTCTTTGCAACGGTGCTCTCGCTCATCATTACCCTCGTGGGGGCGGTGAGCTTGACCAAACTCTCCATCCGAGAGTATCCAAAGATTGACGAGCCATCCGTTACAGTCGAGACAGAATATCGAGGCGCTTCGCCCGAGATCATCGAATCCCAAATTACCAAGCCGCTGGAGGACTCCATTGCCGGCATTGAGGGTATTGAGGTCCTCACCTCGGTGTCGCGCACGGGGCGCTCATCGATTACGGCGCGATTCAACCTCTCGCGCGATCCCGACAGTGCAGCCTCCGATGTTCGCGATCGGGTCTCTCGCGTTCGGTCCCGCCTACCTGATGGTGCAGACGATTCGCGTATTTCAAAAGTAGAGGCCGATGCGCAGCCTGTCCTTTGGCTCACACTGAACAGTGAGACCCTAGACCTGATGGAGCTCTCTGAATTGGCCAACCTACTGGTCAAGCCACGGCTGCAGACGCTCCCGGGGGTTGCCGACGTCAGAATCTTCGGCGAGCGTCGCCAGGCCATGCGCATTTGGCTCGATGCTCAGAAGCTCACGAGCTTTGGTCTCACGGTGCAAGATGTTGAGAATGCGCTGCGTAGGCAGAACGTCGAGATTCCTGCGGGCAGCATTGAGACACCCGGCCGGGAACTCTCTGTCATGGCCCCGACGGACCTTCAGCTTCCGGAGGAATTTGGCAGCATTGTGCTGCGCTCACCGCGTGGGAGTGCAGCCTTTGTGCGGATCCGTGATGTCGCACGTGTGGAGGTTGCCCCAGAGACTGAGAATCGGGTTGCGCGCTACAAGGGGCGAAACAGTGTTGCACTCGGCGTCATCAAGCAGGCGACGGCCAATCCGCTCACGATCTCGAAAGGTGTTCGAGCGGCATTGCCGATCATCCTGACGGATCTTCCAACGGGAGCTGGCCTCGATGTCGCCAACGACAACTCGGTGTTTATTGATCGCTCCATCCGGGCGGTCGCTTTCACCATCGCAGAGGCGGCGCTGCTGGTGGCTCTGGTTGTGTTTATCTTCCTCAAGGATGTGCGAGCGGCGATCATTCCGATCATCACCATCCCAGTGTCATTAATCACAACCTTTGCGCTTTTGCACCTCTTTGGCTTCTCCGTAAATACGCTCACGCTGCTGGCCATGGTGCTCGCGATTGGAGTGGTAGTGGACGATGCGATTGTGGTGCTTGAAAACATTGCGCGCCACGTTGAAGATGGCATGAAGCCCATTGAGGCTGCGTTTCAGGGCATGCGAGAGATCAGCTTCGCAGTTGTTGCCATGACACTCACCTTGGCCTCGGTCTTCGCACCCATGGCATTCTCATCTGGACGCACCGGCCGGCTCTTCGTGGAGTTTGCGCTGACACTCTCAGGTGCGGTGATTGTGTCCGGTTTCGTGGCCCTCACGCTCTCGCCCATGATGTGCTCGCGCTTTCTGCGCCCACACGTTGCTGACCCCCAGCCCAAGGGCTGGCTGCGGCGTGTGGGCTTGGCATTCGATCGCGCTTTCGATCGGCTCAGTCAAGGCTATTCGCGCGTGCTCGAGAGGCTCTTGGGACGCATTGTCTGGATTGGGTTGGCAGCCCTCGCTATTGCAGCACTCGGAGGGTGGCTTGCCAGTTCGATTAAGAAGGAGCTCTCACCCGTGGAAGACCGCGGACTGCTCTTTACCGTGATGAGTGCCCCGCAGGGCAGCTCAATTGAGTACACCGCGCGTTATGCCCTGCAGCTTGAGGATATCTTTTCAAAGGTACCCGAGACTGATCGCTTCTTGGTGATTGCCGGAACGCCAACCCCAGACAAGGGCATCTCTTTCTATCGCCCGGTTCCGTGGGAGCAACGCGATCGGTCTACGGTCGATCTGCAGCGTGAGTTGCAGCCCAAGGTCATGGGGATTCCCGGCATTAACGCCTTTGTAAATACACCTCCGTCCTTCGGTCAGAGCCCCCGAAGTCGACCAATTCAGGTCGTGGTTTTGTCTTCGGCTCCCATGGATCAGTTGGCTGCCGTGAGTGAGGCCATTGCTGCGGAGCTCTCCAAGAGTCCCATGCTTCAGGGCGTTGAGACCGACTTGCAGATCACGAAGCCGGAGCTCCGATTGGAAATCGATCGAGAGCGAGCAGCAGAACTTGGGGTCGAGGTGGATGCGATTGGTCGGACACTTGAGAGCTTGCTTGGAGGCCGACAGGTAACGCGATTCAAGAAAGGCAATGAGCAATACGATGTGTTGGTCCAGCTTTCGCCTCAGGGTCGAAGCACCCCCGACACCATTCGTGCCATGACGGTGCGTGGTCGAGATGGGAAGTTGGTGCCGCTCTCAAGCCTCATTGAAATGCGTGAGACCGTGGCCCCCCGCGAACTGAATCATTTCCTTCAGCAACGGGCTGTCAGCATTTCTGCGAATTTGGCACCGGGTGTGGCTCTGGGAGATGCGCTTACCGTTGTTGAGTCGACTGCACGTCAGACCATGCCCGAGAATTTCCAGTTGGACTACGATGGGCAGACCCGAGAGTATCGAGATTCGCAAGACGCGATTTATTTTGTGTTCGTCCTTGCGCTGCTTTTCATCTACCTTGTTCTGGCGGCTCAATTCGAGAGCTTCCTCCATCCTCTGGTGATTCTGGTCACTGTGCCCTTGGCCATGACGGGGGCGCTTCTGACGATTCTTGGCACCGGCGGCTCGCTGAATGTCTATTCTCAGATTGGCCTGATTGCACTCATTGGACTCATCACGAAGAACGGCATTTTGATTGTGGAATTTGCCAATCAACTGCGCGCTAAAGGCATGGGCATACACGAGGCCACGCTCAAGGCGACGGCCTTGCGCTTTCGCCCTATTCTGATGACCAGCATCGCAACGGTGTGTGGTGCATTGCCGCTGGCACTGGCGTCGGGTGCAGGATCCGAGAGCCGCCAGGAGATTGGCTGGGTCATTGTTGGCGGAATGTCACTGGGCACGCTGCTGACGCTCTTTATTCTTCCCACCGTTTACGCCTGGGCTTCAACATGCGTCTTGTCATACTCGACACGGAAACGACCGGTTTAAAGGTCGAGGAGGGGCATCGCGTCATTGAAATTGGCGCGATCGAGCTTCAGAACCGACGTCCCACGGGCCGGCGGATGCACGTGTATCTCAACCCAGAGCGAGAGGTCGATGAGGGCGCTGCGCAGGTACATGGCCTGACCTGGGATCAGCTCCGTGATAAGCCACTCTTTGCCTCGGTGGCGACCGAGTTCGAGCAGTTCATTGCGGGGGCAGAGCTCATCATTCACAACGCGCCTTTCGATGTGGGTTTTTTAAATGCTGAGCTGTCCCGGCTGGGCCGACCGACCGTCCCCGAGATCGCAGGAGCGGTGACCGACACGCTGCGATTGGCGCGCGATCTCCACCCTGGGCAGCGTAATTCCCTCGATGCCTTATGTTCTCGTTATGGCGTGATCAATGAGCATCGCGTGCTGCACGGCGCGCTACTCGATGCAGAGCTGCTTTCCGAGGTTTTCCTCGCCATGACCCGGGGCCAGGAGACATTGGATATTCTGGCTGACCCACAGGATGGGGCCGTGGGTGCTCAGGTTGTGTTTGAGCGCAGTGCTGCGAGCCTTCTTGCAGCGACGCTTCCTGAGTCTGAGCGACTCGCGCATGAGCAGATGCTCGACAGCCTCGACAAGGCGTGCACTCTGGGAGCGGTTTGGAGGAGAGGGCAGGTATGCAGCTCAGGCTAGTTGAGGCAGGCGAGGGCACGCTGATAGATGCGTCCGAGGTCTCATGGGTGGTACCCGTCGAGCAGGCGGATTTGCATCATTGGGATGCCCGAGGGCTGGTGGGGATGGCCAGAGGGGTTCCGGTGTGGGTGGAAAAGCCCCTGGAACACGCCCGTTGGCTTGTCCTCTTGCGCCCTAATGGAGACATCTACCCTGGGCGTCTTGCCCGAGACATTGACTGGATTGATTCATGATCAAGATTCGACCTCAGCGCCTGGTGCGGCGCTCAGCACGCGCGCTGGCGCTTGGTGTTCTGACGCTCGTGTCACTGCTTACAGGCCTGGTCCTGCAGGCCATCGATTGGGTTTTGGTTCCCCCACTGTTGCTGTCTGAACGCCTTGGCGACTCGGCAATTGCGCCCGTACTCGTTGCTGTCTGGCAGCCACTCTGGCCCGCCCTGGAGGGCTGGACGGAACTGATTCAAACGGTTGTGGGGGTCTCGCTTGGGTCTGCGGAGGTTCTCGCACAGGGCATAACGACTTGGGTGGTCCTGCTGCCATTGGCACTGCTTGGCTTGATCTTGGGCCTTTTTGAACTCCTCGGGCTGCAAGCAGATCTCTCCCGCTTTCGTGTGGAGGCCGACCCCATCACATCGCAAGCCGCGGAGCCCCACATGGAGACAGCTCAGGCTGAGGCGTCCTCTGTCCGTGAAGAATTTTTCTCTGAACTCGATGCCTCCGAGGAACGCATTGAATTGATGCAGCACGAGCTTGATCAGCTTCGAGTCTCACTGATAAACGCGGGTCTGCCCAACGCACTCGATGACCCGCACGAGCCGCTTGAGCAAGCCAGATTGTCTTGCGAGGCGGTCCGATTGCAGCTCAAGGCCCTTCGAGGTCAGCAGCAGGTTATTCAAGCCAGAGCTATGGGGTTTCGTGCATGAATGAGCAGGGCGAGGGACTCGAGTCTGCGCTTGACGGGCTTCTAACTGGCATTGATCAGCTGCTCACGCAGCGCACTTCGGCGGCAGTGCCTTCGGTGCCGCTCAACAAGGACGCTCGGCTTCGTTCACCCTCAGAATCGACCCCCCGACCAGATCCCACCCTCCACGTCGTCACGGCGTTGCTGCATCAGTCCGCGATGAGCAGCGGCCTGAGAGAGGCCACCGTGGGCGTCATTCGCAGGCTTGTGCTTGGTCGCGCTGTGGCCCCTCCCGACGCGCTGGCATGGCGCGGAGAGAACCAGATTTCGCCAAGGCTGCTGCCATGGCTCACGCATGTCTGCGATCGGCCTGGCCTTCAAGCTTGGACGTCGGAAGAGGGCGAGTGGGTGTATTTGGCTCAGCCGATAAGCCATGTTTCAGATGCTGCCCTGCGCACGAGCCCCGGTGCTTGGCGGGCAGACCTTTGTGGGGGGTTTCCGGTGGCCAGCCTCGCTGAGGTGTCGGATGCGCTCCAGGGAGCAGACACCGATGAGCCCTATCAGATCCTCAGGGTGCCTCGATTTCCGGAGTTCTGTCGGCTCACGCTCCAAAACGGGCAGATGCTCGTCGATGCTGGTGGACTGCCCGCAATGGTTCGTTGGCTTGATAGGCCCGAGTCGCAGGCGCCCTCACTGCTTGGCCTGGCATGGCCTCTTTCAGAGACGCTTGATGAGCACCTGAGATTTCCGATCCCAGTTGTAGGCGTTGCGTCGGACTTCCGGTAGCTCATCGACTTGTGCGGGCTGGAACCCGCGCTTTAAAAACCAGTGGGTCGTGCGGGTGGTCAACACAAAAAGCGCCCGCATGCCTTGTTGACGGGCCTGGTGTTCGACGCTCTTGAGTAATCGCTCTCCGTCGCCTTTTTCTCGCGTGTCTGGTCGTACCATAAGGCAGGCCAACTCCCCCATCGGAGAGTCGGGAAAACGATAGAGCGCTGCACACCCGAAGATCACGCCGTCGTGCTCGATCACGGTGAACCGGTCGATATCACGTTCAATATTGGTGCGACCACGCGGCACCAGCGTGCCGTCGGCCTCCAGGGGCTCAATGAGAGAGACAATGGCTGCGACGTCGTCGATATTGGCTGGGCGAAGTGCTTCGAGGGTTTCTTCAACCAACATGACACCCACCCCGTCGTGGGTGAAGAGCTCGAGCAGAAGGCTGCCATCTCGAGTGTATGGCACCAGATGGGCCCGCTCGACCCCGCCTCTGCAGGCGCGAAGCGCATGGCTCAGCGTGAAGGAGGCTTCATCACCAAGCCCCCCTTGTGCCAGCATGCGTTCGGCCTGATCCTCTGAAATTTCAATCAAGGGCTGAGTCTCATCTGAGTTCTGTGGAAGGCCGTCGGGGGAGACCATGTAGATCAGCTTGTCGCAGTCGAGTGCCACGGCTAGGCTTGCGGCAACATCTTCTAGGGTCAGATTGAAGGCGTCCCCTGTGGGTGAGAAGCCCAGCGGGGGCACCAGCACAATGGAGCCACTGAGTAGCGCTTGTCGAATGGACTCTGCCTCGATCTTGCGCACAAGCCCCGTGTTCTCGTGATCGACGCCATCGACGATGCCGACCGGGCGGGCGGTTACGAAGTTTCCGCTGAGAATGCGAATCCGTGAGTTGCCCATCGGCGTGTTGGGGAGCCCGGCCGAGAATGCGGCCTCAATGTCAAGACGCAACTCTCCCGCCGCCTCCTTGGCGCACTCGAGCGCAGGCCGATCAGTAATGCGCATACCGTTGGCATATCGGGCCTCGATATGGCGCAGCCGAAGCTGCTCCTCAACCTGTGGGCGTGACCCGTAGGCCAGCACAATGCGCATACCCATTGCCTGCAGAAGCGCCACATCGTGCACCAGTGACTCGAGGTGCCCTTCAGTGACCAATTCACCGGGAAAGGCAATAACAAAGGTCTTGTTGCGAAACGCATGGATATACGGGGCGACGGATCGGAGCCAGGTGACAAACTCGTGGCCGACGGCGGAGGAGGGCAGGGCATCCTGCGTGGGATTGGGCGACATCGCAACAGTATAATTTTGTTGTGACAGACTGCGCGCATCCGAGCCCTGAAGATCTTCGTCGCGCGGCAGCCGAGCGCGGTATTGCATTCGACGAGAGTCTGCCTGTCAGTGTGCACTGGGTCGAGATCGCCCAGGCCCTGATCGCGCATCCCGTCCTGATTGTCTGCGGTGAGACGGGCTCGGGAAAGACCACCCAGCTGCCCAAGATTGCCCTTGCCGCCGGACGCGCAGCCAAGGGACGATCCATTGCGCATACCCAGCCTCGCCGCATTGCGGCGACCAGTGTGGCGCGGCGCATTGCCCAAGAGCTTAAAACCGCCTGTGGCCCCCAGCCCGATGCGAACGTGGGCTACAAGATTCGGTTCTCTGATCAGAGCCGGCGCGGTCAGCCCATTGTGCTCATGACCGACGGCCTATTGCTGGCCGAATCTCAGGCGGACCCACTGCTTCGGCGCTATGACACCATCATCATCGACGAGGCCCACGAGCGCAGTCTCAACATCGATTTTCTGCTGGGCTACCTCAAGCAGTTGCTCCGACGCCGGCCCGAGCTGCGCGTAATCATTACCTCGGCCACGCTCGATGCGAAGAAGTTTGCCCAGCACTTCGCACAGGGTACGCAGCCGGCTCCGATCTTTGAGGTCTCTGGAAGGCTCTATCCAGTGGAAACCCTCTGGCGCCCTGCCTCAGACGATCGCCAAGACCTCGTAGAGCGTGTGGTGGCAGGCGTAGAGGAGGGCCTCTCATTGGCGCGGGGTGGAGACTGTTCAGACCTCTTGGTCTTTCTCCCCGGTGAGCGAGAGATTCGAGCGGTCGCCGATGCACTGACGCCGATCGTGCGCAATGTTGACATCTTGCCGCTCTTTGCTCGACTGGCGCAGGGTGATCAGAACAAAATATTTAAGCCTACTGGCCGGCAGCGGGTGGTGCTCGCAACCAATATTGCTGAGACGTCTCTCACGGTGCCTGGCATTCGTGTCGTCGTCGATACAGGCCTCGCCCGCGTCAAGCGTTATCGCATCAAGGGCAAGGTCGAGCAGCTCCAGATCGAGCCCATCAGCCAAGCCCAGGCCAATCAGCGCGCGGGCCGTGCAGGGCGGTTGGCCCCTGGGATCTGTATTCGATTGTTCTCAGAGGACGATTTTCGAGGTCGTCCTGAACACCCAGACCCTGAGATCCATCGCTCCTCGCTCGCGTCTGTCATCCTGCGCATGAAAGCTCTGGGGCTGACCGATATCGACCAGTTCCCGTTTGTGGATCCTCCATCTAAGCGTGCTATCACAGATGGGCTCGCATTGTTGCGTGAGCTCCAAGCGATTGATGGTCAGGGGGCGCTCACCGAGGTAGGGAGAGACCTCGCTGACCTTCCTCTCGACCCAAGGCTGGCGCGCATGCTGGTCGAAGCCAAGACATCCGCATGCCTGCGTGAAATGATCGTGCTCGTCTCTGCGCTCTCCTGCCAGGACCCCCGCGAGCGGCCGCTCGATCAGCAGCAGGCTGCTGACACAGCACACAAGCGTTTTGCCGATGAGCGCAGCGAGTTCAAGAGCTGGATTCGGCTCTGGGACTGGATCCAGGACGCTTTTGAGTCCAAGGCATCCAATCGAAAACTAGATCAGTCGCTCAGATCCGATTTCCTCTCGCCGCTTCGCGTCAGAGAGTGGCGCGACCTACATCGCCAGGTGCATGACTGGGTGCTTGCTCGGGGCTGGCGCGAGAACGACCAGCCTGCTGACGACCTTCGGCTGCACCAGGCCATCCTCACCGGCCTGCTCTCAAATGTGGGCTGTCGAATCGATGAGCCGGGCAGAGTGGGACACGTCTGGGCAGGCACACACGACATCAAGTTCTCCATTTGGCCGGGCTCCTTTTTGGCCAAAAAACCCCCTCGTTGGCTGATGGCGGCTGAGCAGGTCGACACCAGTCGCCTCTATGCGCGAACCATTGCTGCAATTGAGCCTGAGTCAATTGAGCGAGCAGCGGCCCACCTCATCAAGCTCTCGTACTCAGAGCCGCACTGGGAAAAAAAGGCAGGGCGCGCGGTGGGCTATGCCCGAGGAACCCTCTATGGCTTGCCGATCTATGCTCGACGACGTGTGGCCTGGGCGCGGCTGGGGCCAGAGCAGTCCAAGGAGGCGCGCGCGCTCCTGATTCGAGAGGGACTGGTTGGACAAGAGATCGAGTGTGGGCTGCCGTTCTATCGGCACAACCTACAGCTCATGCGAGAGGTCGAGCGCATGGAGCACAAGGCACGTCGCCAGGATTTGTTGGTCGATGAGGGGTTGATTGAAGCCTTCTACGAGGCCCACCTTCCTGAGGGTGTGGTGGACGTTGAGAGCCTCGAGTCATGGTGGCGTAAGGCGAGTCGGCAGCAGCCAAAGCTGCTCTACCTCACAAAGTCGGATCTCATGCGCCATGAGGCCGCGGGCATCACCACCGATCAATTCCCGCGGCAAATGGCACAACAGGGGCTCTCGTTGGCACTGGACTACCGTTTTGAGCCGGGGGAGGTGCAGGACGGCTTGCAGGTGAGCGTGCCTGTCTCTGCACTCAATCAGCTTCACGCCGATCGGCTCGACTGGCTGGTGCCAGGCATGCTCAAAGAGAAGGTGTTGGCGTTGCTCAAGAGCCTGCCGCAGCGCATGCGTCGGCAAGTCTTGCCACTCGAGGAGGTCGTCCAGACATTCTGCGAGACATGGCGCGGACGGGAGGGGGACAAGCCTCTGGTGCGTGCACTTATCGAGCACATCACCCAGGTGAGAGGGGTCTCGGTTGGTGTCGACGACTTCAAGCGTGAGACCCTTGCGCCCCACTTAACAGCCTGGGTGAAGGTGCTGGATGAGCATGGTCGTTTACTTGGACAGGGGCGTAATCTTCAGGCACTCAAAGATGCCCATGGCCAGAGGGCCACGGCGGCCTTGGCGCCCGTACAAGACGACACGGTGCATCGATCTTGGACCTTTGGTCCGCTCGAGCCTGTCATGGAAATCGAGCGGGCAGGTCAGCAGCTCTGTGGCTACCCCGCCCTTGAGGATGCTGGAGATGGGGTGCGTCTGCGCCTGCTCGATGACCCAGATAAAGCCCGAGCAATGCATGGGAGGGGACTCGCGCGTCTTTTTGCGCTCGCTGCGAAAGAGCAGGTGCGAGCGCTCGAGCGCGATCTCCAGAAGAATCGTGAGCTCAGCGTTGGGTGGGTTGCACTGGGCGAGAGGGAGGGGCTTGTCGATCAGATCAGCCTGCTGGCGATTCGTCGCGCCTTTCTCTCCGGACCCTGGCCCCACGACTCCACCAGCTTTGAAGCCACTGCAATTGCGGGTCGCAGCAGACTCATGCTCATTGCACAGGAGTCCACACGCTGGCTTCACGCTGTCATTCAAGAATGGACGCAGGTCCAGCGACGGCTTGCGGCACTCAAGGCATCGGATCCCGTTTCACAGGACATTCAAGAGCAAGTCCAGCGGCTCATGCCCAAGGGCTTTGTTCTGGACTGCCCAGATGAGCGGGCCAAGCACCTGCCGCGTTACCTCAAAGCCATCAGCCTTCGCCTAGACAAGCGCAGAAGCGATCCGGCCAGAGACGATCAACGTATGGCTGAGGTGCGCGCGGTCGAACTGCCTTTCTGGCGTTGGGTGCGTGCGCAGCGGGGTGCTTGGTCGGAGGAGGCCATCGGCTTTCGTTGGCTACTAGAGGAGTTACGGGTTGCAAGCTTCGCGCAAGAGCTCAAGACTCCCGTGCCGGTGTCTGTGAAGCGACTTCAGAAGACCTGGAGTACGCTCAGCGTCCAGGTTTAAACGAGGAGAGCACGAGTGCCAGAACAGAACGAAGCCCTGGAAATCGGGTTGATTATTGTCGGAGACGAGATCCTCTCGGGCAAGCGAGAAGACCGTCATTTTTCGAAGACCCGCGAATTGCTTTCAGCCCGGGGTCTTGCGCTCTCGTGGGTGAGCATTTTGGGAGATTCACCCAGCCGTTGTACCCAGCTCCTGAAGCAGACATTCGCCTCGCAAGACCTGGTCTTTAGCGTCGGCGGCATTGGGTCTACTCCCGATGACTACACGCGGCAGTCCGCTGCTCAGGCCTTGGGGAGGCCCCTGGTGTTGCACCCCGAGGCCAGAGATCTCATTGCGCAGCGGTCGCAAGAGAGTGGCCAACCGCTCACACCAGAGCGTCTGCGTATGGGCGAATTTCCGCAGGGTGCCCAGATTGTGCCGAATCCTTTCAACCGAATTCCCGGATTCCAGATAGACCGTCATTACTTTTTACCTGGCTTTCCGGTCATGGCCTGGCCCATGATGGAATGGGTGCTCGATACGCACTTTAAGGACTGGTTTCAAGCGCACGCTGAACTCGATTGGTCCATGACGGTGCTCAAGATCTTTGAGGCGGCGGTAACGCCCTTGCTCGAGCAGATCTCAAATGACTTCCCCTCACTCAAGATTTACAGCCTGCCCTCTGGACCCATTCCCGGTGAGGCCTCATTGCCCCCCAAGCGCCATCTTGAACTGGGTGTGAAGCTCACTGGAGCCGCAGCGCAAGGTCTTGATGACGGTCAGCGGAGTCAGGCAGAGGCGGATCTCGCAAAGGCCTACGAGGCTTTGCGTACTGGTGTGTTGGCCTTGGGCGGAGAGGTGACCGAGGAGCGGCAGCTCAAGCGCTAACGGCATGCAAATCGATGCCTACAGCACGGATGTTTTCGTACTTCCCCTGCCTGATGGGCACCGCTTTCCCATGGAAAAGTACCGGCTGCTGCGCGAGTCAATTGAGACTTGGCCACAGATTCGACTTCAAGAGCCACCTGCAGCCACGGACCAGCAGCTTCATCTTGTGCATAGTCCTGCCTATGTTCAAGCGCTCGTGTGCAAGCAGCTCTCCGATCGTGAGCAGCGCCTGATTGGTTTTCCGTGGAGCCCTGAGATGGTTGAACGCTCCCGACGCTCAACCGGGGCCACCATTGCCGCTGCGGAGTCAGCGTGGTCTGGGCGTTACGGCCGAGGTGCCGTGCCTGTTGCATTCAACTTAGCAGGCGGCACACACCATGCAGGGCCAGAAAAGGGTGAGGGATTCTGCTGCTTTAATGATGCTGCGGTCGCAGCTCGCGTCATGCAACAGCGGCATGGCCTGGGTCGTATCGCCATCCTCGACCTTGACGTGCACCAGGGGAACGGCACCGCCGAGATTTTTGCAATGGACCCCAGCGTCCTCACCGTGTCCGTGCATGGGGCGCGCAACTATCCGTTCCTCAAGCCAGCATCTGATTTAGACATCGCCTTGCCCGATGGCACCCGCGATGATCCGTATCTCGAGGCAGTTGAGGCCGCCCTCGATTTTCTGGCTGGCCAGGGGCCCATCGACCTGCTCATTTACCTCGCGGGTGCTGATCCACTCGATGGTGATCGTCTCGGGCGTCTTGCTGTCTCCCTGACCGGTCTGAGCGAGAGAGATCGGCGTGTTTTTTGCTGGGCTCGGATGCGGCAAGTCCCGGTCGCAGTGGCGATGGCGGGCGGGTATGCCCGTCCGATTGAGCGAACGGTGGAAGTCCACCGTCAGACGGTCGAACGTGCTCTGGATATTTTTGTGAGAAACCATGGATAAGACTCGGAATTTCAAATCTTTTTTGTTAGACTTCGTGGGTCGGAATTCGGGAGTATTTGCGTGAATCTTGTGTTGAAGCACAGCCTTTTTGCGGTTGTCTGCGGTGTTTTCCTGGTCACGACGGCTGCTCAGGCCAACGAATCGGCCAAATCTGGCCGCAGCCAAGCTACCACGCCCCAACACATCAAGACCAAGCAAGAAAAAGCGGCAAAATCGGCCAAAGCGACCAGAGCGACCAAAGGCGCCAAAGCGAGTGTCAAGCGCGCGACGCAGCGCACGAATAAACGGGTTGTTCAGCGCGACCCCAAGAACCGAATGTCAGCCAAATCGAAGATGGGTGTGCAGTCGGCCATGACGACGGCTGCGCTGAGCTCCTCTGCTGCGCTGGTGGTGGATCAGATCTCCGGTGAGGTCATTTTCGAGAAAAACGCGACAACCGTTCTCCCGATTGCATCGATCACCAAACTGATGACTGCCCTGGTTGTTGCTGAGGCTGATCTGCCCATGGACGAGCAATTGACCGTCACGAAGAATGATGCCGACCTAGAGAAGGGGGTGAGATCTCGTCTTGCAGTGGGCACACGTTTGACCCGAGCAGAGTTCATGCACCTTGCGCTCATGTCGTCTGAGAACCGAGCCGCTCATGTGCTCGGGCGGACTTACCCGGGCGGCATGGATGCCTTCGTCGCCGCCATGAACATAAAAGCCAAGCATCTGGGCATGGCCGACAGTCGATTTGTCGAGCCTACCGGCCTGAGTGCCTCAAATGTCTCCAGCCCACGCGATCTCGTTCGACTCGTGGAAGAGTCTCACCGGGTTGAGGAGATTCGTGAGTACTCCACTGCCCGAAAGCTCAACATTCGTGTCCGAGGCCGCGACACCCAGTTCATCAATACCAATGCCCTGGCGAGGGGAGATCAGTGGGAGCTCGGTGTATCGAAGACAGGGTTTATTCGTGAGGCTGGCCGTTGTCTGGTCATGCAGGCCGAGGTAGATCGCCGGCCTGTGATCATGATCATGCTCGACGCCAGCGGAAAGCAGCAAAGGCTGCGCGATGCCGAGCGGCTTCGCCGCTGGATTGTCCAGCAAGCTGATCAGGCGCCTCGGTCGAACCCCAACGCCTGAGAAATCTGCTCAGCAGTTTGTTGCAAGGCTTGCAGCCAGCCGTCATTGGCGCGGTCTGCTGGGGCCGAAATTGAGAGTCCAGCCACCAGTCGGCCCGCATCGTCTCGAATGGCAGCTGCAATGCACCGAACGCCGAGTTCGAGCTCCTCGTTGTCTCTCGCAAATCCCTTCTGCCTTACCTCGTCGAGTTCGCGTTCGAGCGTGGGGAGCGACGTAATGCTGTTGCGCGTCTGGCCTGCCAGGCCGGTTCGCATGCTGTAAGAGCGCACGGCACGCACGTCATCCGCAGCTAAGAAGAGCTTGCCCGTGGAGGTGAGGTGCAGGGGTGCCCGCCCACCAATAGCGCGCACGACCTGCATGCCCGAGCGCTCACTGACGGCTCGCTCAATGTAAACAATTTCATCTGCTTGGCGAACGGATAGGTTGATCGTCTCTCCGGTGAGCCGATGCAATTCCCGCATGGGCCCAGCGGCCGCGTCGCGGACGTTGAGCCTGGCCTTCACCAAGTTGCCCAGCTCCAGAAGACGCATGCCAAGTTGATAAAGCCCCGGCTCGGTGCGATCGACCATGCGTGCCAGTACAAGATCATTCAGAATTCTGTGCGCGGTTGAGGGATGGAGCCCTGTTCCCTGCGCCAAGGCCTTCAGCGCAACGGGCTCATCCTGCCGAGCCAGCACGTCGAGCAAGGCGTTCATACGCTCAATGACCTGAATGGCGGGTTTCTGTGGGGTGACAGGGGGCGCGGCGGGCTGCATGCTTTTCGATAGGTGAAATGGCAGAATGGAAGTTTACAAAGGGATGTCACAGATGTCTGCCCCTGAATTAACGGAAAACACACGAATTGCCGTGTTCGTGACCTGCCTGGTTGACCTCATGCGGCCAGAAATCGGGTTCGCTACGCTCGCGCTCTTGGAGCGTGCAGGGTGCGAGGTTGTGGTTCCGCCAGACCAGACCTGTTGCGGTCAGCCTGCATTCAATGCCGGAGACCGGGCCTCAGCGCATCGGCTGGCAGAGCGCGTTCTGGCCCTGCTCGAGCCTTACGACTTTGTTGTCATTCCATCGGGCTCGTGTGCTGGCATGATCAAGGTGCACTACGTGGAACTCTTCTCCGACGATCCAACCTTGCGTCGACGTATGGCCGATCTGGCACCTCGAGTCTACGAGCTCACCGATTTCTTGGTGAAGGTCATGAAGGTCAATGAGGTACCTGGTCGATCTCAAGGAACCATCACCTATCACGATTCTTGCAGTGGTCTTCGGGAACTGGGTATTCAGGAACAGCCTCGTCGCCTGCTCAAGATGATTCCAGGGCTCAAGATTGAAGAGATGCGAGACAGCCGGGCCTGTTGTGGGTTTGGAGGCACTTTTTCCCTTAAGTACGGAGAGGTCTCTTCTGCGATCGCAGATGAGAAGATCAGTCAGGTGCAGGCAACGGGCGCTCAGGCGGTCGTGCTGGGCGACCTGGGCTGCATGTTGCACTTAGAGGGGCGCCTGAGACGGCTTGGCGATGACAAGACGCAGGTCTTGCACATTGCGCAGGTGCTCGCTGGCGAGCTCGAGGGTTCATAGGAGCGTTATCGTGCAAGTCCAATCGATGCACTTCAAAGCTCGGGCTGGTCAGAAGCTGGCCGACGTGAGACTGCAGAAGAATCTGAAGCGGCTGAGCCAGAAGTTTGTCACTGCCCGGGCCGTTGCCATTCAAGAGATTGATTTTGAAGCGACTCGGTCCGCTGCGGTTGAACGCCGGGACAGAGCAATATCGCGGCTCGATCTCTACCTCGAGCTATTTGAGAAGAATGCCACTGCGACGGGTGCTTCGGTGCTCTATGCTGAGTCCGCCGCGGAGGCGAGCGAACTGGTGGTGCAAATCGCTCGTCGTCACGAGGCCAAGACGGTCACCAAATCGAAGTCCATGGTCTCTGAGGAGATGGCGCTTAACGAGGCCCTGAGAGCGGCTGGGGTCGAGCCCGTAGAAACTGATCTGGGTGAGTACATCCTCCAGATCAACAACAATGAGGCGCCAAGCCACATCATTGCCCCGGTCATTCACAAAGACAAAGAGGAGATCTCCGAGCTCTTCGCGAAGGTGCATCAGAAGCCGCCTCTCTCCGATATTTCCCAGCTCACAAGAGAGGCGCGAGAGCAGCTTCGGCCCAAGTTTTTACGCGCAGACATGGGCGTGACCGGCGGAAATTTCGTGATTGCCGAGACCGGTTCCGTTGCGCTGGTGACCAACGAGGGCAACGAGGGCATGTGCACCATCATGCCCAAGGTCCATGTGGTGGTAACGGGCATTGAGAAGGTGTTGCCGACCCTCGAAGACTTCGCAACCATTGCACGATTGCTCACCCGGTCTGCTACTGGACAGTCCATTTCGAACTACATCTCCCTGCTCACCGGCACGCGCGTTGAGGGGGAGCCCGATGGCCCCGATCATCTCTACTTCGTGCTGGTCGACGGAGGACGGTCCTCGCTCTTGGGGAGTGAGTTTCAAGAAATGCTCCGATGCATTCGCTGCGGGGCATGCATGAATCATTGCCCTGTGTATCAGAAGATTGGCGGGCACGCCTATGGCTGGGTGTACCCAGGGCCAATGGGCTCTGTGCTCACGCCCGCGTATAGGGGCCTTGAGAACACTCTGGACCTACCGCAAGCGGCCACGCTCTGCGGTGAGTGCCATGTGGTCTGCCCGGTCAAGATTCCGCTGCCTGATTTGCTTAGGAAGCTGCGTGAGCGTCAGTTCGAGCGACACCTGCGGCCATGGACGGAGCGCATAGGACTTGCGGTCTGGTCGTACGTTGCGGCGCGGCCACCCCTGTATAGACTCACGACGCGTATCGGAAGTCGGGTGTTGCGATTGATGTCGAATCGTCGCGGCCTGATTCGGAGTCTGCCACTGGTGAAGGGCTGGAGCGCCACGCGCGACATGCCCGCGCCCGCGAGTGGAACCTTCAGTCAGCGCTATGCGCGCTGGCAGTCTGACAGAGCGGCGACCAGGTCCGAGACTAACTGAGGTCCCTGGTAAATCAGGCCGCTGTAGACCTGGACCAGGCTTGCTCCCAGTTGCACCTTCCTGCATCCCTCAGATGCGGACAGGATGCCGCCAACCCCGATGAGGGCCACCGCTTGGGGTAGGTGAGCGCGCAGCAGGCGCAGGGCCTCATTCGAACGCTCAAACACCGGTGCACCAGAGAGGCCACCGGCTTCTTGTGCGTGTGGGTGCCCCACAACGTGGCTGCGGTCGAGTGTGGTGTTCGTCGCAATCACAGCCTCAATCTCGTGAGCAACCACAGCCTGGGCAATAGCCTCGATGCTGGTTTCGTCGAGATCAGGTGCCACCTTCAGAAAGAGCGGAACCCGGCGACGATGCTGCTTTTGGAGGCCAGTCGCTTCTCGCCGAATGGCACTAAGCAGTCGATTCAGGGCCGCCTCATTTTGTAAGTCTCGCAACCCCTTGGTGTTCGGAGACGAGATGTTGATGGTGACGTAGTCCGCCCAGGGGTAAACGCCGCGCAGGCCGATGCAGTAGTCGTCTTCAGCCTGATCGACGGGGGTAGAGGCGTTCTTTCCAATGTTGAGCCCGAGCACGCCACGCTTCTCGCGTACCCACACAGACCGAGAGACGTTCTGAATGAACGTTTCGAGCCCAAGATTGTTAAATCCCATGCGATTGATGATGGCCCGGTGCTCTTGCAGCCGAAACATGCGTGGCTGCGGGTTCCCGGGTTGGGCCTTGGGGGTGACCGTGCCGACCTCAATGAAGCCAAATCCAAATCGAGCAAGGGAGTCGATGTGGGCAGCATTCTTATCGAGGCCGGCGGCCAGACCCACGGGATTGGGAAACGAGAGGCCAGCCACTTGAATGGGTGTTGCATAGGGCAGGGGCATTGCCTTCGGCAGCAGAAAGCCAAGCGATTCATGGAGTCGTTGGAAGCCTTGCAGACTCAGGTCGTGTGCGCGCTCCGGAGAAAGAGCGAAGAGCGCAGGACGAATCCAGCGGTAACTGCTCTCAAAAAGGGTCATGCACGGGGTTCTTCTACGGCTGTCCACTGGCCCTGAGAGAGCACTTCAGTGGGCCGAAAGCGAGCCTTGTATGACATCTTCGGGCTCTCCTCAATGTAGTAGCCCAGATAGACATAGTCCAGACCGAGTCTCTGACATTCAGCGATTTGCCAGAGCACACCGTAGGTTCCGAGTGAGTCCTTAGAAAGATCGGGGTCGAAAAAGGTGTAGACCGCGGAGAGGCCACTTTGCAGTCTGTCGATGAGCGAGACCATGACCAGCCGTCCCGCCTCTCTGAACGTGATCAGTCGGGTGTCAACCTGGCTCTGGAGCAGAAACTGGGCGTACTGATCGCGGCTGTCTTGGTCCATGCCGCCGCCCATGTGCCGCCCGCTCTGGTAGCGCAAATACAGCGCGTAGTGCTCGTCCGAGAACATCAGGGGGACTTCTTGTGCCTGGAGTCGCCCTGAGAGCTTGCGCCAGGTACGGACCTGCGTTTTGCTGGGGTTGAATGCTGCGACGGGAACCCGAATGGGCTGACAGGCTCTGCAGTTGTCGCAATAGGGCCGGTATGAGAAAACGCCACTGCGACGAAAGCCCAACTGGACCAGGTCGCTGTAGACGCGAGACTGAATGAGATGGTTTGGCGTGGCGACCTGCGAGCGCGCCTTGCGCCCCTCGATGTAGCTGCAGGGGTAGGGGGCCGTCACGTAGAACTGTAGACGGCTTAGGGGGAGGTCGCGAAGGTTGGCCATGGCAGGGTTTTCACCCCCCAGTCTAGTGCAGGCAGGTCCACATTGGAAAGCACTGTGGATTCAAATGTCGCTCGCGGGATGGGGCGGGCGCCGTAAAGGGCCAAGTGCTGGGTTTGCTGCTGGCAGTCAATGAACGGTGCGTCCTGGGCTTCTGCCAGTCGCACCAGGGCGTCCAGGCAGAGCTTTGAGGCGTTTGCCTCGTGGCTGAACATGCTCTCGCCAAAAATCATCTGCCCAATCGAGACGAGGTAGAGCCCACCAATCATCTGCCCGCTGCGATGCAGGCTAATGGAGTGGGCGTATCCGAGGGTGTGAAGGCCGGCATAGGCTCGAATGATCGCTGCGGTGATCCAAGTGCCATCTTGCCCCTCTCGCGGCTGTGCACAGGCGCGCATGACCGCCACGAAATCATGGTTCAGCCGCAGCTCAAGGCCGGTTTGGGCGGCCTTTCGGATGGCCTGCCGCAGGGACTTGTGCCGACGGAAGTTGCTCACGCTCAGCACCATGCGTGGGCTCGGTGTCCACCAGAGCACAGGCTCGCCTGGACCTGACCACGGGAAAATGCCCCGTCGATACGCCTGCAGCAGCATGGGCCCAGTGATCTGATCGCTCGCCGCAATCAGTCCATTGGCACCGCTCTCCTCGGGCCAGGCCATGTGACTTGGCGGGAAGCTGCCGTCAGGCTCGACCCAGGCCAGGCGTGGCGTGCTGAGTTGGCTCACGCCTGGGGTGCAAGACGCGTAATCGATTCAGCGTGGACGCGCTCGATGCCCAGGCGTCTGTCCTCGAAGTAATGCGTGAGCGCCATCTGGACTGAGCGAAAGGCTAATGCTTCCCAAGGAATGTCGGCCTCCGTGAACAGCGCAGCCTCGAGTGTTTCTGGACCAGGGTCGAGTGCTTGTGTACGCATCTCGGCCAAATAAAACAGGTGCACCTGGTCGACGTGAGGAATGTCGAAGACGGCAAACAGTCGTCCAAGCGCGATGTCTGCACCGGCCTCCTCAATGGTCTCGCGAATGGCGCCCTGCGCAGTCGATTCGCCCAACTCCATGAAGCCTGCTGGGAGCGTCCAGAACCCGTGGCGCGGTTCAATGGCCCGGCGACAGAGCAACACCCGGCCCTCATAGGTGGGAATGGTCCCGAGCACCATCTTCGGGTTCTCGTAATGCACAGTGTTGCACTGAGCGCAGACAGCACGCAGGCGATTGTCATCGGCAGGAATCACGCGTTGCACCGCATAACCACAGCCTGAACAGAAATTCATGTATACTCTCCAGTCTTCGACGCGGGGTGGAGCAGTCTGGCAGCTCGTCGGGCTCATAACCCGAAGGTCGTAGGTTCAAATCCTACCCCCGCTACCACTCATTTCATGAGTGTCAGCTCAGCCTAGCCTCGTCTCTCTCCCAGTAGACAACCATAACAGCGTTGGCACATGCTCGCGGTTATGACGCTCCTCAAATTTTGCCTCAGTCTGGTCGTGCTGCCAGCACTCTTGGCCTGTGGCGGCTCAGGGGCCACCCCGCCGTCAAGTCTTCCCGTAACCGATCGCGGTGCCGTTGCGCTCGCGCCACCGGCCACACAGCTGCCGAGTGACTGGCCCTACGGTGCGGTCATGCAGGTCTATGTGCGCGCTTACCAAGACAGCAACGGCGATGGCATTGGTGATCTCAAGGGGCTCACGCAGCGACTCGATTACCTTGCCTCCTTGGGCATTAAAGGTATCTGGCTCATGCCAGTAACCGCCAGCTCGGATCGGGATCACGGATATGCGGTGCAAGACTACCGAGCCATTGAGCCCGACTACGGCACCCTAGACGACCTGCGCGCCTTCATTCAAGCGGCCCACACAAAAGGCATTGGCGTCATCACCGACTACCTCATCAATCACGCCAGCGATCAACACCCGCTCTTTCGCAATGCGCGCGCAAGTGCCCAGAGCCCCGATCGCAATTACTTTGTCTGGCAAGCGGAGAAGCCAACTGGCTGGGATGTCTGGGGAAAAGACCCCTGGTATGCCGCTGAGACCGGGCACTACTTCGCGACTTTTGGTTCAAATATGCCCGACTTTAATTGGCGCAATCCGGCGGTCGAAGCTTTTCACTTTGACAACATTCGCCACTGGCTAAATCTTGGCCTCGATGGCATTCGCTTCGATGCCACCAAACACCTCATTGAAAACAGCGCCCGCAATTGGGACAACCAACCGGAGAGCCACGCCATCATGCGACAGGTGCGTGAGCTCGTGCGGCAGGTGCCCCATGCGCATATGGTGTGTGAGGCCCCAGCGGCCGTGAGAGACACTACCGAGTCTTGTGGTCAGGCCTTCGACTTCGACCTGCCGGGTAAGCTGTTTTCGGCTGTCAATGCGCCCGCAGAGAACCACGTGGCTGTGCTGGCCGCGCACATTCGTGGCCTGCCCGCCAACCCTGCAGTCTTTCTCGCCAATCACGATCGCTTTGCGGGGGATCGCGTCTGGAACCAGGTGGGAGGCGATCTGGGTCGCGCGAAGCGTGCAGCGGCGTCGATTCTGCTCATGCCGGGAACGCCATACCTCTACTACGGAGAAGAGATCGGTATGGGTTCCAACCCGAACCTCTCGGGTGATTGGGGACTGCGCACCCCGATGAGCTGGACGGCATCTAGTGCGGGCTTCTCCGCGGGCCAGCCCTTTCGTGCGGCATCGGGCAACCAAGGTCAGCAGAATGTCGCAGCTGAGGAAGCAAGGCCCGAGGGGCTCTTACACTTCTATCGACAGCTCATGCGCCTGCGCAATGCCAGGCCGTCCATTGCGCAAGGGGAACGTCTTCAGGTCGTCTCTCAAGGCGCGGTCTTGTTGGTGGAACTGCGTCGCGGGCAAGAGGGAACCCTTGTGCTGCTGAATTACAGCGACCAGTCTGTGAGTCAGACCGTCACCGGCTTGTCACGCTGGAAGGGCGTGGTGTCGCTCTTGGGAGCGGCCGATACGGACGCATCCATCTCAGCCGGGGGCACGCTGCGCGTGAGCCTTCCCGCTGGAGCGGTCGCAGTGCTGGGGCTGTCACCATAAATTGACGACGTAGCCTGTCAGAGGCAAAGTGCGGGGATGACTAAATCCCCCTATCCATTTTCGGCCCTTGTGGGCCAAGCAGAGATGCAGCTGGGGCTGCTCATCGCCGCAGTCGACCCTCTCGTGGGCGGTGTGCTCATTCTGGGGCATCGCGGCACCGGCAAGTCAACGGCTGTCCGAGCGCTTGCAGATGTGCTTCCCCCAATCAACAAGCAAGCTGTCCCCGTGGTGGATCTGCCACTTGGTGCAACTGAAGATCGTATCCTGGGCTCCATCAACCTTGAACGCTTATTGGCGACGGGTGAAAAAGTTTTTGAGCCAGGCCTTCTGGCCAAGGCGCACCAAGGGTTTCTCTACGTGGACGAGATCAATCTCTTGGAAGACCACCTCGTGGATTTGCTCATCGACGTGGCTGCCAGTGGGGAGAGTCGGGTTGAGCGCGAGGGACTGAGTGTGGTGCATCCATCTGCTTTCGTCCTGGTGGGCAGCGGCAACCCGGAGGAGGGCGAGTTACGGCCACAGCTCCTCGATCGCTTTGGTCTGTCAGTGGAGGTTCGCACGCCCACAGACCTGCACGAGCGGGTCGAGGTCGTCTTGCGCCGCGAAGCCTATGATCGCGACCCGGGTGCTTTCCATCTGGCGTGGGCAGACGCGCAGGTTGGACTGCGCAAGCAGATTCAAGCGGCCCGAAAGGCGCTTCTAAAGGTCAAGCCCGATGACAACCTATTGCCTGCAGTTGCAAAGCTCTGCATAGACTTGGGAACCGATGGTCTGCGGGGTGAACTTGCATTGCTCCGTGCTTCAAAAGCCTATGCCGCACTGCATGGGCAGAAGCGCGCGGGGCTTGATTCGGTTCGCGCGGTTGCGCCCATGGTGCTGCGCCATCGTCTGAGGCGTGACCCCTTGGATGATGTGGACTCGGGTGATCGCGTACAACTTGCCCTCGAACAGATGGTCGGATGACCGTTGACGACCTAGACTGCCTTGTCTCCGCCTGGCTCTCCCCGGGGGGCGGCGGTCTATGGGTGCGTGGGTCGGAGGGGCCGAGCCGGCAGGCCGTGATGCAGGTCATCAAGCGGCATTGCGCCGGCCTGGGCCTCACGATGCGAAGGCTGCCTGCACGGTTAAGCGCGGATGCGCTCGATCCGCAGATGGACCTCGCTCAGACCCTGGCCTTGGGTCGGCTGATCACAATGCCTGGGCTCTTGGGCCAATCGACAAACCAAGTGCTGGTCTTGCCGATGGCCGAGCGCCAGCCTCTGGAAACGCTGCAGCGGTTGGGTCAGGCCGCAGATGCTCAGAGCCTCAAGCTCTTGGTGTTCGATGAGTCGTTGGACGATGAGCCCGCGCTGGCGCCCGTGCTTGCAGACCGCATGGGCCTTGGACTCGATCTGCGCGCTGAACCTCGACTGGTCGAGGCTGATGCTGATGTTGATGTTGGTGCCGATGCCGAGCCCAAGACGCAGAGCCTCGCAGTAGAGCTGCCAGCAGCGCTCGCCGAGCAGGCTGCTGGCCTGCTGATGTCGATGGCCATTCTCTCGGTGCGTCCCTTACAAGCCTGTTTGAGACTCATGCGTCAGCGTGCGCAGTGGTGTGGCCGATGCGTCTGTACGGCCGAGGACCTTGCCTGGGCCTTGGCGTTTACGGGCGCTCCGCATGCGCGTGTCATGCCCGGTTCGGTGCCGTCTGAGGGTTCCTCACCCGACGAACCGACGGAGCCGCCACCAGACGCGAGCGACCCGGGTGACTCGGAGGCGCAGCCCCAGGAGGATTTTTCAGAACAGGTCTTGGAGGTGCTTGCCACCCAAACCTTACTTCCGGAGGCCCTCCTGAAGGTATTGGTGCAGGCACGTCGCGATCGGCGCCCCCCGGCGCGTCGTGAGGGAGGGCGCCAAGGCCAGCGTGTGATGACGCGAAGTGGGCGTGGCGTGCGCATGGGTCTTCTGCGCCAAGCGCCGCGGGACGGCCGTGAGCGCATTGCATGGCTGCCTACTCTGCGCGCCGCGCTGCCACTGCAGCGCTTGCGAGAAGCGCATGGGCGCTTGAGTGTGCGGCTCGACGACCTGCATATTTATCGGGTTGCCCATCGACGTCCCGTCACGACCGTGTTCTTGGTCGATGCCTCAGGCTCGATGGCCATGAACCGTCTGAACGAGGCGAAGGGTGCAGTGGAGCTGCTGCTTGCGGACTGTTATGTTCGAAGGGATCGGGTGGCACTCATCAGTGTAGGTGGGAAGGGGGCGCAGCTCTTGCTGCCCCCAACACGTTCATTGACTGCGGCCAAGCGGGCCCTCTTGGCCATGCCTGGTGGTGGGGGAAGCCCGCTTGGGGCTGGCTTGGTGCTGGCCCATCGTCTTTTGTTAAATATCGCTCGGGCTGGCGAAGATGCTGTGCTGGTCTTGCTCACAGACGGGCGCGCCAACCTCTCGCGTGACGGCCAGCCGGGTAGAGAGCAGGCTCAGGCAGAGTGTCTCGCCCTTGCCAAGCCATTGGTGCTTCTGGCGCAGCGGCGGCTCGTCATTGACGGTTCGGTGCGACCGGAGCCAGCCGCCCAACGCCTTGCAGAGGGATTAAACGGGGCCTACCTCGCCCTGCCGCACGCCCGCGCGCAGGGCATTCACGCGGCGATCCAGTCTGCAACCCAGTGAGCGGTCGCCTCGGGTTGGTGCTCATGAAAGAGGTGACCTCCGCTGGGCCATGCGCTCAGTGACGCTTGGGGAATGAACCGCTCCGCGGCGGCACGCACCTGCTCGTAGGGAATCCACGGGTCATCTCGCGAGGCCAGCAGTGCGATGGGGGCGTGGATTTGGCCTCCATGTTTGAGTACAGCCTCTAGATCGCTATCGGACATAAACCTCAAGGCCCCCTCGAGATGGCCCGGCGCTCTCAGCAGTGCAGCCATCTGCGCCATGCGCGTGGCGGGGAGTGGAGATCCCGTTGAACGAATGATGGCCTCAATCACGCCCGGAACGCGGATGCTGGCTTCCATCAGCCAGAGGCTGGGCCGGCTCAGCAGCAGGGGGGCCAGGATGGGTCCGAGGGCGAGCGTGTATAGCGTGGGCGGAATGATGAGCGACGGAGCAAGGCCAATCAGCCCCCAAGTCTCTGGGTGTGGGTGCGCTTCGAGCGCCTGAAGTCCCACAGCAGCCCCTGCGGAGTGCCCGACCAATACCGCCTGTCGGCCATGAAGTGGCTGGCTGCGGAGTAACACCGCAAGGCTTGCCCCAATCTCTGCAATGCCCATCGCACAGCCGCGCGGGGGCGATGGGCTCTCCCCGTGGCCGGGCAGATCGAGCACCCAGAGGGTCCAGTCTTGTGGCCAATGCGGCACCAAGGTGTTCCAACTGCTGCCGTCAGCCCCCGTGCCATGCAGCAGGACAACCACCGGGGCGTGAGGGCTGCCCGCACGCATAAAACCAGACCAGCGCAGTCCATGGGCCTCGCAGGCAGTCCGAGACCAACGATCGCTTTGGGCCAGCGGGGGCAAAAAACCGTTTGACGTGTCCATGATTGATGTCTATGTTAGTTAACAATCAATGTGTAAATCAAAAATGACATTAAGGGGGTGGCCATGTTGAAGGAACGGATCGATCGGGTCCTGATGCAGGTCGTTAAGGGGGCAGCGGCTGAGGGCGGGCCCCCAAAGTTGGCCGAGGCCATTCACCACGCGGTATTCCCTGGTGGTGCGCGTGTTCGGCCGCAGCTGTGTCTGGCGGTGGCGCTGGCCAATGGCGATGATGACGCCACGCTCAGTGAAACCTTCGCTGCTGCGCTTGAGCTCATGCACTGTGCCTCGCTTGTTCATGACGACCTCCCGTGCTTTGACAATGCTGCACTTCGCCGCGGCTTGCCATCCGTCCACGCCGCATATGGCGAGCGGCTCGCAGTGCTGGCCGGCGATGCCCTCATTGTGATGGCCTTTCGTGTCGTAATCGGGTCGCGCACACGACATGCCCACCGGCTGGTCTCTGTCCTCACTCATCTCGAGCAGAGCGTTGCACCGCCCTTCGGCATTGCTGCAGGCCAAGCTTGGGAATGCGAACCGCGCGCGCTGCTGCAGACTTATCAGCGCAGCAAGACGGGCGCATTGTTTGCTGCTGCCACGGCCGGTGGCGCAGCCGCGGCTGGCGCTGACCCCCAGGTCTGGCGTGGACTCGGCGAAGCCCTCGGAGAGGCTTATCAGGTCGCTGACGATATTCGTGATGTCCTCATGGACGCCGCCGATCTGGGTAAGCCAGCCAATCAGGATCTCTTGCTTGATCGACCCAGTGCAGCGCGTGAGCTGGGTCTCGAGGGCTCATTCGAGGCCTTTGACGCACTCATCGCTAAGGCCATAGACAGCATTCCCCCGTGTCGCGGCGCCGTGCGCCTGCGCAGCATGGTGCTCAAAGAGGGCGAGCGACTCCTCCCACTGGATCTGCGAACCCATCCTGCAGCTCAGCGCGAGGTTCATTGAGGTGGTGGCTGCCGTTGCATGGATCCGTGATTTTGTGCTCGCAAAGCCCAGCCGGCAGCGATGGTTTATGCGCATCCCCTTTGTGGGACGGTATGTCCGGCAGCAGTCGCGAGAGGTCTTCGATCTTGTGGCCGGGTTTGCCTATTCGCAGACCCTACTTGCGACGGTTGAGCTCGGATGGCTCGAACGCTTGCGCGGCGGAAGACATCTCACGACCCAGGCGCTTGCATCGGCAGATGGGCTCAGTCCGGAGGCAGCCCTTCGCCTTGCCAATGCCGCGGCGGCACTTGACTTGCTGCGCCTCGTAAATCCCTCAGGCGTGCCAGACCTGATGTCACAGTGGGAGCTCGGTAGTCGCGGCGCAGTCATTGCCGCGAGTCCGGCGATGTTGGCACTCGTTCGTCATCACAAGTCCGTCTACCGAGACCTGGCTGACCCCATTGCCGTGTTGCGAGGCGAGTCTGGCGATCCGGAGCTGCGGAAGACTTGGGCCTATGTGAATCATCGCGGTGAGGGCCAGGTGTTGGGTGAGGACGATGTCGCGCCTTACTCAGATCTCATGGCCTCATCTCAGCCTCTGGTGAGTGAACAGGTGCTCCAGGCTTTTGACTTCTCCGCGCATCGTCAGATGCTCGATCTCGGCGGAGGGCTGGCAGCTTTCGCCTGTGCTGTGGCTCGCCAGCATCCCTCCTTGGGCATCACGGTCTTCGATCTGCCAGCCGTGTCGCGTTTGGCTGACAGGGCTGTGGCTCAAGAGGGGCTCTCAGGACAGATCCGTTGCGTGGGGGGCGACTTTTTCAGTGATGAGGTTCCGCAGGGGGCAGACCTGGTCACGCTCGTGCGTGTCTTGTACGACCATCCCGATGCCTTTGTGCAGCGGCTGCTCGAGCGGGCTTTTGCGCTGCTCAAGCCCGTCGGCGGCCGGCTGCTGATTGCCGAGCCTATGGCCCTTGGGCGGTCTGAGGCAGCCATGTCGGATGCTTATTTTGGACTGTACCTCTGCGCCATGGGCGGGGGCAGGGCGCGATCACCCCTCGAGCTCGAGCAGCTCTTGAGGCGGGCTGGGTTTCGGTCTGTGCGGCTGTTGCGCACCCAGTTGCCCATCCAAACGGGTCTGCTGGTTGCCGATGTCTAGAAAACCGATGTGTAAAAAAGAATTGACATCCTGGCCAAACGGCATACGATGGGTGTCATCTAGACTAGACATTCAAATAGTCAACTAAAAATGACAACACACAGGGCAAGCGCCGTAATTCTGGATCAGCCGGGCAGCATTGAGCTCCGCACAGTCGACCTTACGGCCATGCAAGCAGAGGACATCCGCGTGCGCACCGCATTTAGCGGCATCAGCACGGGCACTGAACGTCTGTTTTACACGGGAGAAATGCCCGCCTTTCCCGGAATGGGTTATCCGCTTGTACCGGGCTATGAGACGGTTGGAGAAGTCATCGAGGCGGGCCCAGCAGCAAATCTTCAAGTGGGTGACTGGGTTTTTGTGCCTGGTGCGAACTGTTACGGACCCATCCGCGGGTTATTCGGTGGCGCCTCGTCAGAGCTCATCACCGCAAGTTCACGTGCCTTGCGCATAGCGCCCGATCTACAGCAGCAAGGTGTGCTCATGGCACTGGCTGCGACAGCGCACCATGCGCTCGCAGGTGCGAATTATGTTTTTGATGTGAAGCTTCCTCGGGCAGGTCTGCAGGCACCCCTGCCCGACCTCATCGTCGGACATGGTGTTATGGGCCGACTCTTGGCCCGCATGATCGTTGCCTTGGGTGGCTCCCCCTTGGTCTGGGAGACCGACACCAAGCGCCATGGCGGTGCACAGGGTTACCGTGTGCATGAGCCCAGCTACTGCAAGGGGCAGTCTTACTCCGTCATTGTCGATGCCAGCGGGGCTGGACAGGCGCTTTCGAGCTGGATCGATCACCTCCGTCCGGGCGGTGAGCTCGTACTCGCCGGCTTTTATACACAGCTTCTCTCATTTGGCTTTGTGCCTGCATTCCTGCGTGAGGCGCGCATTCGTGTGGCCGCTCAATGGCAGCCCGACAACCTGCTCGCTGCTGCCCACATGGTCTCGATCGGAGCACTTTCGCTCGACGGATTGATTACCGATGAACACTCCCCAGAGCAGGCACCGCAAGCCTATGCGCATGCCTTCAGTAGCTCAGAGGCTTTGAAAGTGGTTCTTGACTGGAGAAAGCTGCAATGAGCATTTCTGACACCAATCTGAAGGGTGCGCCCGTTCAATTCATGATGAAAACGCGCCTGGCCGCGGAGGCTGCCATGGAGCCTGATCCCGTTCACACGGGCGAGGTCACTAAAGAGACTCAGATTATTGCGATCTATGGCAAGGGCGGCATTGGTAAAAGCTTCACCTTGGCCAATCTGAGTTACATGATGGCCCAGCAGGGCAAGCGCGTGCTCCTGATTGGCTGCGATCCCAAGAGCGACACCACCAGCCTTTTGTTTGGCGGGAAGGCCTGCCCCACCATCATCGAGACCTCCTCGCGCAAGAAGAGCGCGGGTGAAGCTGTTGATATTGGCGATGTCTGCTTCAAGCGCGATGGCGTCTATGCCATGGAGCTCGGTGGACCAGAGGTCGGACGGGGATGTGGCGGCCGCGGCATCATCCACGGCTTTGAGACCCTCGAAAAGCTTGGCTTTCACGAGTGGGGATTTGACTATGTCCTGCTCGACTTCTTGGGCGATGTCGTCTGCGGCGGCTTCGGCCTTCCCATTGCTCGTGACATGTGCCAAAAGGTGATTGTGGTGGGCAGCAATGACCTGCAGTCGCTCTACGTTGCAAACAATGTCTGCTCGGCTGTGGAGTACTTTCGAAAGCTCGGCGGAAATGTCGGCGTAGCGGGCATGGTCATCAATAAAGATGACGGCACGGGAGAGGCTGCGGCCTTTGCTGAAGCAGCAGGTATCCCGGTGCTCTCGGCCATTCCTGCTCATGAGGATATTCGTCGCAAGAGTGCGGCCTACGAGATCATTGGAAAGCCCGATGGCGAGTGGGGTCCGCTCTTTGCCCAACTTGCTGAGAATGTCGCCATCGCGCCACCGGTGCGCCCCAAGCCCTTGACGCAAGACACTCTGCTCGGTCTGTTTAGCGCAGATACCGTGGGGCGCAATGTCACGCTGCAGCCGGCAAGCCTGGCAGACATGATGGGCCGTGAGATCACGGTCAAGCCCAGTCTCGAAGTGATTTACGACGAAGCCTAAGCCCTCCATGAACGCGCGTCAGCCTATTCCCATTCAGCCGGTCCCTGCCAGCGAGACCCTGCAGCAGTACGCGGCTGATTACCCCAAGGGGCCGCATGATCAGCCGCAGAGCATGTGTCCTGCGTTCGGCTCCTTGCGTGTGGGCCTGCGTATGCGTCGCACTTCGACAATCCTGTCGGGCTCTGCGTGCTGCGTGTATGGGCTCACGTTCACTTCGCATTTCTACGGGGCGCGTCGCAGCGTCGGCTATGTGCCGTTTAACTCCGAGACTCTGGTCACTGGCAAGCTCTTTGAGGATATTCGCGAATCGGTCTACGCCGAGGCAGACCCAGAGCGTTATGACGCCGTGGTCATCATCAATCTCTGTGTGCCCACGGCCAGTGGTGTGCCACTGCAGCTACTGCCCAAAGAGATCAATGGCGTGCGCATCATTGGAATCGACGTTCCGGGTTTTGGCGTGCCCACTCACGCCGAGGCAAAAGATGTCCTTGCAGGCGCCATGCTGGCCTATGCGCTCAAGGAGGCACAGGCTGGCCCCGTAGCGGCCCCTCGCAACGGTCGCGCGAGTCTGCCCACCATCAGCTTGCTGGGCGAGATGTTTCCGGCAGACCCCATGATCATTGGGCAGATGCTTGCCCCTATGCAGCTCGCGGCAGGGCCTGTGGTACCCACCCGCGAGTGGCGTGAGCTTTACGCGGCACTCGATTCGGTCGCCGTGGCAGCCATCCACCCGTTCTATACGGCGAGCATGCGCGTATTTGAATCTGCCGGCCGCCCGCTCGTGGGATCTGCGCCCGTTGGCGTCGAGGGCACCGCGCGCTGGATCGAGTCCATTGGCCATGCTGCGAATGTGCCCGAGCACCTCATCGCGCAAGCGAAGCAACAGGTCTTGCCTGGAATTCGCGAAGCCCTGGCCCGAATGCCGATTCGGGGTCGGATCACCGTGAGCGGCTATGAAGGGTCGGAGCTCTTGGTGGCCCGTTTGCTGATTGAGAGCGGAGCCGAGGTCCCTTATGTGGGCACCGCCTGTCCGAAGACGCCGATGAGCGCAGCCGATGCAGACTGGCTCCAAGCGCGCGGCACGCAGGTCCAGTACCGTGCATCGCTCGAGCAAGACATCGCAGCGGTCGATGCGCTTCGCCCCGATCTCGCCATTGGCACGACCCCGGTTGTGCAGTGGGCTAAGGAGCGCTGCATCCCTTCGCTCTACTTCACCAATCTCATTTCTGCCCGCCCCCTCATGGGTGCCGCTGGCGCCGGGTCGCTTGCGCTTGTCGTGAATAAGGCGATTGCAAACCACGCGCGTTTTGAGGCTATGCGCGACTTCTTTGGCGATGTGGGCCAGGGAGACCAGGCTGGCATTTGGCAGGACACCCCGCAAGAACGACCCGAGTTTAAGGCGCATATCCGTCGACAGGTTCAGAAGGCAGCAGCGCGCCGCAAGGCAGAGGAGATGGGCGCATGATGGTGCTTGATCACGATCGTGCCGGCGGCTATTGGGGCGCCGTCTATGTGTTCACAGCAATCAAGGGATTGCAGGTTGTGATCGACGGTCCTGTGGGCTGTGAGAACCTGCCGGTCACCTCGGTATTGCACTACACCGATGCACTTCCGCCGCATGAACTTCCCATCGTCGTGACGGGGCTCGCCGAGGAACAGCTCGGTCGTGAGGGCACAGAGGGCGCCATGAAGCGCGCCCATGCTGCGCTTGACCCCGACCTTCCTGCAGTGGTCGTGACAGGTTCTATTGCCGAGATGATTGGCGGTGGAGTCACACCAGAGGGCACCGGGATTGCGCGCTTCCTGCCGCGCACGATTGATGAGGATCAGTGGCAGTCGGCCAATCGCGCCATGCTCTGGCTCTGGAATGAGTATGGCCTTCGCAAGCCTGGCCCTGTTCAGCGCGTGGAGGGCCAAAAGCCCAAGGTCAACATCATTGGCCCGGCCTATGGCACCTTCAACATGCCCAGCGACCTTGCTGAGATCAAGCGCCTGATTGAGGGTATTGGGGCCGAGGTGCACATGACCTTCCCCCTGGGCAGTCATCTGATGGATGTTCCCCGACTTGCCGAGGCTGAGGTCAACGTCTGCCTGTACCGCGAGTTCGGTCGTTTGCTCTGTGAGGCCCTCGATCGGCCCTACCTGCAAGCGCCCATCGGCCTGCACAGCACAACCGCCTTCTTGCGCGAGTTGGGCAGGTTGCTCGATCTTGATCCGGAGCCCTTTATTGCCCGCGAGAAGCACACCACCATCAAGCCAATTTGGGACCTCTGGCGCAGTGTGACCCAGGACTTCTTCGGCACCGCAAGCTTTGGCATTGTTGCAAGCGAGACCTACGCGCGTGGTCTTCGACATTATTTTGAGGACGAGCTTGGCTTGCCGTGCTCATTCGCAATTGCTCGCAAGCCCGGCGAAAAGACCCAGAACGAGGCCGTCAGAGAGGCCTGCCAGAAGTCGACACCGCTGATGGTCTTTGGCTCTTACAACGAGCGCATGTACCTCGCCGAGGTGGGTGCAAAGGCCACTTACATTCCTGCCTCATTCCCAGGTGCCATCATTCGACGGCATACCGGAACCCCGTTCATGGGTTACAGCGGTGCAGTGTATCTCCTGCAAGAGGCTTGTAACGCGCTCTTCGATGCACTCTTTCACATCCTTCCCCTGGGCTCGGACCTCGATAAGGTCCAGGCCACGCCCACGGGCAGCAACACCGCCGACGATAAATCGCTGGCCTGGTCTGACGAGGCTCAGTCCCTCCTCACTGAAATTATTTCCACCCAGCCCGTCTTGCTCCAAATCTCTGTGGCCAAACGCTTGCGCGATCGCGCTGAGCGGCTCGCCCGAGAGTCGGGCTTCGATCGTGTGGAGCTTGATCTGCTTCGGGAAGCATACGAGGCACTGTATTCGGGGGTGACCGCGTGAGCGCGTTGCCCTCCAACCGAATGTCGTGGCGTGGTGTCACGGCTGCCCATTCCGTGCGGGCCCTGCGCGGATTTGGCCTTTAAGCCAACTCAAAGGAGAACCTCCCCATGAGCAACAACCGAAGCATCTCCGGCCTCACCGACGAGGAAGCCCAAGAGTTCCACACCTACTACATGCAGGGTTTAGTGGGCTTTACGGCTTTGGCAGTCATTGCCCACATCCTCGTTTGGGCGTGGCGCCCCTGGTTTTACTGATCTCTTAAGCAACAGGAGGAATGTCCATGGAGCAAGTCTCGCACCTCAGCCACCGGTTACCCCACAAGGGCGACGCGTGGGCGGTTCACGGGCTATTTGCCGTGCTGTTTATGGCCTTTTTCGCGGTCGCGCTGTTGGCCCAAGTGCTCATGCTCGACTGGCGTTCCTGGTTCCCTGGAGCCGAGAGCAGCAAGACCATGACCGGCGGCGTAAGGGCAGCGGTTTACACCCTGATGTCGCATCTCACCTAAATAGGAGTAAGCAATATGTGGCGAGTTTGGAAACTCTACGACCCGCTTCGCGCCATGGTGGTGCAAGGCGTTTTCTTGTTCGGTCTGGCAGCAATGATTCACCTCATTCTGCTGAGCACCGCACGCTTCAACTGGATGGATGGTATGAGCCAAGCCGAATACAAGGCTGCAGTTCAGAACTCTTCCATGCCCAAGAAGTAAATCGTTGGAACGCGAGCACCGCGGGGCCTCCTTGGGACCCGCGGCGCTCGTCACCTGAATTCGGAGGACATCGACATGGCCATGCTGAGCTTTGAACGCAAGTACCGCGTGCGGGGAGGGACCCTGCTGGGCGGTGATTTGTTTGACTTTTGGATTGGGCCCTTTTATGTCGGGTTCTTTGGGGTCACCACAATCTTTTTCGCCTTCCTGGGCACTGCACTCATTCTTTGGGGCGCCTCTCAAGGGCCGACCTGGAACCCTTGGCAGATCAACATTGCGCCGCCCGATCTGAAATACGGACTCGGCTTGGCCCCGCTCGCTGAAGGCGGACTCTGGCAGATCATCACGGTCTGTGCGATTGGAGCCTTTGGGTCGTGGGCCCTTCGCGAGGTAGAGATCTGCCGCAAACTCGGCATGGGCTATCACGTGCCCGTGGCTTTCAGTGTGGCCATCTTTGCCTACGTGACCCTGGTGGTCATTCGTCCCTTGCTTATGGGCGCGTGGGGGCACGGATTTCCCTACGGCATCTTGAGCCACCTCGACTGGGTCTCCAACGTGGGCTACCAGTTCTTGCACTTTCACTACAACCCCGCGCACATGATAGCGGTGAGCCTATTCTTTACGACCACTTTTGCGCTGGCGCTCCATGGTTCGCTCATCCTCTCATCGACGAACCCGGGGCGTGGCGAGACAGTTAAAACGCCTGAGTACGAAGACACCTTCTTCAGAGACACGATTGGCTACTCGATTGGCACCCTAGGCATTCACCGGCTTGGGCTCTTCCTCGCCCTCGCAGCCGGCTTCTTTAGTGCGGTCTGCATTGTGATCAGCGGGCCCTTCTGGACGCAGGGCTGGCCGCAGTGGTGGGGCTGGTGGCTGCGTCTGCCCATCTGGTCCTAAGCGGTCATCCTCGAACTGGCTCAAGGAAAACATCATGCCTCAATATCAAAACCTATTTACTCAGATCCAGGTCGAGGGACCTGCTGACCTTGGGATTCCCTTAGATCGCGAGATTGATCAGCGTGAGCGCGGCACCACCACGTGGCACGTTCACTTGCTTGGTCGCATTGGCAATGCGCAGATCGGCCCGTTCTATTTGGGCTTTCTCGGTGTCGCCTCTATCTTCTTCTTCGTGATTGGCTTTACGGCTATCGGCTGGAACTATTTGGTGCAGGTGAATTACAGCCCCATCGAGTTTGTGAAGCAGCTGTTTTGGCTCTCGGTAGACCCACCACCACCCGCCTACGGGCTGAGCATTCCGCCCATGAATCAAGGCGGCTGGTGGCTCTTTTCGGGCTTCTTCATCACGATCTCCATCCTGCTCTGGTGGGCCCGCACCTATCGCTTGGCTGTTCAACTCAAAATGGGCACGCATGTGGCGTGGGCCTTCGCAGCTGCGATTTGGCTCTACCTAGTACTGGGCTTTTTCCGCCCAGTCCTGATGGGTAGCTGGGGTGAGGCCGTGCCGTTTGGCATCTTCTCGCACCTCGACTGGACGACCGCATTCTCGCTGCGGTACGGGAATCTCTTCTACAACCCATTTCACATGCTGTCGATTGCCTTCCTTTACGGTTCCGTCCTGCTGTTTGCGATGCACGGCGCCACCATTCTTGCCGTCGGCCGCTACGGTGGTGAGCGGGAGATCGAGCAGATCGTCGATCGTGGAACAGCCTCAGAGCGCGCAGCACTCTTCTGGCGCTGGACCATGGGCTTTAACGCCACAATGGAGTCCATTCACCGCTGGGCGTGGTGGTTCGCGGTCTTGACCTGCATCACGGGTGGTATTGGCATCTTGCTTACGGGTACTGTCGTCGATAACTGGTACCTCTGGGCTGTGAAGCACGGGGTTGCGCCGAGCTATCCAGCGATCTGGGATCCAGTCGTTAGCCCATACACCGACGCGGTCACTGCTGCTCCCACCGCCGCTCCTGCTGCTCCTGCTGCCGCAGCTCAATAAGGAACTCATCATGAAAACCACTCGAATCGGAATCTTGGCGGGCTTGGCGGTTGGCGTTAGTTTGCTGCTCACCGGCTGTGAGCGTCCACCCGTTGAGGTCGATCAGATCGGCTACCGCGGTGTGGGCATGGAGCAGGTGAAAAATCCTGCTCGAGAGGCCAAGTTGGCGCTGTTGAACCAGGCGCCTGAAGCGCTTCCGCCGGCCGACCCGAACGGACCGAAGGCGCGAAACATCTATAAGAACGTGAAGGTCCTGGGGGATCTATCCGAGGCCCAGTTCAACAACATCATGGCCGCTATGACCTTGTGGGTGGCCCCCGAGCAAGGCTGTGCCTATTGCCACAACCTACAGAACTTCGCAGACGATAGCCTCTACACCAAGGTCACGGCACGCAAGATGACGGAGATGACCCTGGCCATTAACAGTCAGTGGACCAATCACGTCGGAAATACTGGCGTGACCTGCTACACCTGTCACCGTGGCAACAATGTGCCAGAGAAGCGGTGGTTCTCTGCGCCCGATGTAAAGGTCGCGGGTCGCCTCTTGGGCAATGACTCGGGTCAGAATCGTGCCGGCGTTGAGGCCAACGGCAATACCTCCTTGCCCTACGACGCGTTCACTCCCTATCTCCTGAATGATCAAGAAATTCGCATGGCGGGCACGACTGCACTGCCCACAGGGAATCGTCAGTCCATCAAGCAGACCGAGTGGACGTACTCCCTCATGATCCATATGAGTGAGGGATTGGGCGTGAACTGTACCCACTGCCACAACACGCGGGCCATGGCGGAGTGGGAGCAAAGCACACCTGCGCGACTGACGGCCTGGCACGGGATTCGGATGGTACGAGAGCTCAACAACACATGGGTGGTCCCGCTCACCGACATTCAGCCGAAGGACCAGCTCGGTCCCACAGGGGATATCAGCAAGATCAACTGTGCGACCTGTCATAACGGCGTGAATAAGCCGCTCTATGGAACGAGCATGCTGACGAGCTTCCCCGAGTTGGCCGGCAAGAAAGACCTCGTCGCAAAGCAGTAGGTAAAGGACACAGATAACAACTCGCCTCCTCTCCGGAAGCGTGGTGGCCTCTACTCTCCCTGGTCAGGGGCCACTTTTCACCACCTTGGTCTCCAAGGTGGTGTTTTTCTGTACGGGTTAGCCTTTAAGGGTTCAGTACGACAGTCGCTACGTTGAGCAGTCCAGCGAAGCTGACCCAGAGCCAGGTTGGGACCATGAGCCAGGAGGCTCGAACCGAGATGGGCCGTAGTCGAATGACCAGAAGCCCGACCGAGAGCCACAGCAGGCAGATCTCCATGAGTGCGAGCGCGGGCTGCTGGAGAAAAAAGTAAAGCATGCTCCAGCCCACATTGAGCAGATAGTAAAGGCCAAAACCGAGCAATACCCAACGCCTTGCAGCGTCGCCCTGTGCTGCGCGCCACGCCACGACGCTAGACCAGGCGGTGAGCGTAAAAAGCGTTGTCCAGGCGGGCCCAAAGACCCAGTCGGGCGGCTTGAACCAGGGCTGGTTGAGGCTGTAATACCAGCTGTCCAAGATTGTGAGCGCCCCGCCTGCGCTGGCCACACCGAACGCGGCAAGCGCCGCAACGACTGTGTCTCGCTTCACGCCTTGGCTAGGCCGAGCAGATGCGCAATGTCCTTGACGAGGATTCGGAGGTGGGCCATGGGCTTTCGACGAACCATTCGCTTATTCATGTACGCATCGAAGGTGATTTTCTGGACATCTTCATCGCGACAGATTTTAACGAATTGTTCACGGCGTTTATCGTTGCCGTACCAGAAACGTTGCAAGAGACCGAGCACGAAAAAGATGCGCCCATGGTCTTTCATGAACGCCTTTCTTGCGATCTTGAGCGAGGCTGGCTGCCCGGTCCGAAGGAAGGCCTCGCCCGCGCGAGCGGCAAGCTCTCCGCCGAGCATGGCGTAGTAAATGCCTTCGCCCGATGCTGGTGCCACCACGCCCGCAGCATCGCCGGCAAGCACCACATTGCGCCCGTCATCCCAGGTGGGGAGAGGTTTCAGAGGAATCGGTGCACCCTCTCGGCGCACCAACTCGAGTTGATCAAGCTGGGATTCTTTACGAAGCGCCTGAGTGGCCGATCGCAGCGAGAACCCCTTGTCCATGCTGCCGGTGCCAATGCTCAGGCA
>Ga0079300_10000015_pt1 | contig 46933 bp, 35 predicted proteins | sample Wag4_2014_7_11_FD_74799 | JGI IMG/M metagenome (GOLD analysis project Ga0079300, IMG submission 74799) | Fresh water microbial communities from Ohio, USA - Utica-2 Time Series HT 2014_7_11 | ecosystem: Environmental > Aquatic > Freshwater > Water tank | place: USA: Ohio | collected 2014-07-11
TTTTGTGGGGATTTAAGTCTTGGTTTAAGTTTAAAGAACCTATCAGATAGTTCTTTACCAAACTTGTCTGTAAATCTGGCTATTGCTTCTTTATTCTCATTTAATTCTTGCTTAGCATATCTTTTTAAATATGCAGGTATAACATCTTCTTTATATCTTCTAAAGTCAAATGCATAATCTAAGTTTGATGGTTGGTCAAATCCAAGGTCTGTATCATAAATAACATCACTATAGGTTCCTGTAAAGTTTCTATCTTCATCTGTAATATAAAAGTTGAAAAATCCATAATAATCTACATCAATAACCTCTTCGTCAATAAAATTTTGCAAATCATCATCAGTAAAAATTTCTATACTTTCTAATTCTTTTGGCATAGAGAACCTATCATTAGGATTACCATCAACCCATTTAACTTCAAAATCATCAGTGAAGGCAGAAATCATAATACTAATTTTATCTGAGTACTTTATTTCTGCAATCGCACCATCATACCAGTTTGCCATCTTTCTTAATGGGTATAAATCTTCAAGCAGTATTAACTCAAACCCATACTGTTTGGCTTCTTCTTTTAAGGAGTCCATATACTCTTTAGAACCTTTCTTGTAATCTACTTGTTCTATTGGTTCTAATTCTATGTTCTCTTTATCTTCTTTTAATTTACTTTCTTCTTCATTCTGTTTTATATACTCTTGTGAAAAAGTTATAAAATCATCAAAATTAAAAGCTTCCTCTAAGCTTGTAGTGTCATCATAATTATAATCAAATCCCCAAACATCTATGGAGTCATCACCATAGCCATTTCTTAAATCAACAAGTCCCATAAGGAAAGTGCTATTAGTGTCAATCTCTAACACACCGGCATCAAAGGCTTCATTTAATTGTTCGTCGGTAAATATTCCATTTGTTTCCAAGTCATCTTCACTTTTAATATCTATGTTATTATCAAGGTATAACTTTCCTTCAGTTGACAAAAGAAGAACATGTATGTCTTTATTAATAATAACCCTAGCAACTGCTCCTTTAGAGGTATACCAAATAGGGTCTTGTCTTAATGGGTATATGTCTTGTATGAATTCAACTTCCAATCCATGTTCTTTTGCTTTGGCTTTAATGCCTGCCATAAACTGTTTAGAATCTTTTTTGTAGTCTGGAGCTGGAAGGACTTCTAAATCTACTTTTTCGTTTTCCATAATTAACCTACCCTATAAGCATACATATCTATGCCGTTTATCTTTCCTAAAGATATTTCTTGATTATCATATGTGGCAAGGTAAATACCACGTCCATTAGTACTTAGTTCATCGTCAATCATTGACTCTATGTCAAGAAGATTTTTATCTTCAACAAATTGTTTAAAGTCTTCTTTTCCAAAGTTAGAGATATACCAATCAACACCATCTGTATATTGTTCCATCCTGTGTTCAAGTAATTCATCAAAAACATTACCAATATTTACGTTTGCTTTAGGCTTTTCAAAATCTACATCACCTGCTTCATTTGTTTCAAAGTCTGCTTCTGTTAAAATATCTGCATAAACAGCTTGCTCTAACAGCTCACTATCATCCATGTTTTTTAAGTCTTCTTGTTCATTGTCCTTCCAAAAATCGTTAAAGTATGCTGTATCAACAAAGTTATCTAAATGGTACTCGGATATATCACTGTTTCCTTCAAAATAATCTCCAGCATACTGCCTGGCAAGTCTTTCTGCTTTATCGCCATCTAAAACAAGATATTCTGACTGGTCTTCTAAAACAACGTAAATGTCATCATAATGCTTACTATTATGAAACTCTGCACCAGTAACTATGTCTGTAGGATTTATTTCTAAGTGGTTTGCTAAAAGGTTAATTCTTTCATCACTTATTTCAATGACTTCTAAATCAACACCTTCCTTTTCTTCTAATAGCTTTTTAATCTTTTTAAGTAGTTCACTCATAATTAAGCCACCCTGTAAGCATAAATGTTTAAACCATTTTCTGCTTGAATTTCTAAGTCTATCTCTTTATAGTCATAAGGAGCTAACCAATTACCATAACCGTTGTTTTCAATATCATCTGAAGCAATAGCATCAAAATCAAAAAGGTTATTATCCGCTAAAAAAGTATATACTTCTCTTCTTCCGTATGTGTCTTCTATCCATTCAAATGGGGAACTATAACGTTCTAATCTTGCTTCTAATAGCTTTTCACGAACATCGTCAATATCAACATGTTCTTTCGGTCTTTCATAGTCAGGGTTACCGTTTTCATCTTTTGCAAAGTCATCTTCTGATAATATATCTTCACTGACCGCAGATTCAAATACATCAGAATCGGTGTCATAGTTAATTCTATCTCTTTCACTATCTTCCCAAATATCAATCAAAACATCTATATCAACATAACTTGTATACTCATCTAAGTTTGCATCGCCTGATTCGTAAAAATCTCTTGCATTTCGATATGCCATATCTCTTGCTTGACTCGAATCAAGTACAAGATATTCTGCTTGGTCTTCATTCATAACAATATATAAGTTTTTACCATATTCCGAACTTGAGCCCCTACCAGTTAAATCATCGTTTTTTACAATCAGTGCAGGGTCAACTTCAAGAGCATTAGCCAAAGCAAGTATTTTGTCATCTGTTATTGGAATAACTTCTAAATCAACGTCTCCCCCTTCTTCATTAAGAGTTTCATCTCTTAGTTCCCACATTTGCCAGAAGTCGTGTTTAGCATACTCCTTCCCTCTCCATTTTATGGTTTTAAGTTTAAAGCATGCCTCAAAAGCATAGTCATCTAAATATTTTAGAGAATCTGGGAGTGTTATTGACTCAAGAGAATTACATCTATAAAATGCTCTGTTCGCTATTTTTTCTAGTGTTTTTGGGAAGTTTACAGATTTTAAAGCAATACATTCTGTAAATGCACGTTCAGGTATATCTTTAATTTTAGAAGGTATATTTATTGATTTAAGGGAAATACAGCCACTAAAAGCTGATTGACCAAAGGATTCTAGAGATTCTGGTAAAATAATATCTTCAACGTTTGTAAACATATCAAATGCAAGACCTGGTATAGACTTAGTACCTTCTTCAACCACTATTTTAGTAAATGATTCTTTAACAAATGTAACCTCATCCGTTAAACCTTTTCTTTGTTCTGGGGCAATAAAATAAGAGGGGTCTTTAATCATCTCCTCTTGAGATGGATAATAAAATGTAGGCTCAAGAATTTCTATATCCACACCTGTTTCTTTTTGCACATCTTCTAATAAAGTTTCAGACTTTATATACTCTACGTTCTCTTTTTTGAAGTATTGTCTTACCTTACGTCCTTTATCATCAAAGTTTACTAGAACAGTTAGGGTATCACCCTTCTCTTCTTCTAGTACACCTTCTTTACCTTCAAACACATCTCCAGTAGATTTAATCTTAACACGGGTAGCAGACTTACTTTCAAGTTTTACTTTACCTTTAACATATTTAGTATAAGTATCATCTAGGTCTTTAACAAAAGCATCAATGACTCTTCTGTAGTTTCTAATGTCTATCTTTACTGGTTTAGATTCAGAATACTTAACAAGAGCACAATCTGTTTCTTTAAGACAGTAATGGCCGAGGTCAGATGGGTCAACTGTTCCGGCAGTCAAGCACATATAACTGTATTCTTGTTTACCGTCAACATAGCTGTGGCAAATACCTGGAAGGGAGTTAACCCCAAACTTAGAAACACTTTTAATATACCCAGACTTAGTGCTTAACTTAACGTCAAAACCTTTTTGCTGTAAAGCATTAAAAAGATAACGATTAAGTTCAACAACCTCTTCTGGGGTTAATCTCATTACTTATCTCCATCACCCTTTTCTGGTGTGTATTTTCCTAGCTTGTTTTCAAAATCAAAATCATCCTGCATATCTTCAGTCCAGCTTTCTAAATCCTCTTCATAATAAGCACTCTTAAGATAAAGTTCTTTAGCTATAGCTAAAAAGCCTTCTTGTTCGGCAAGGTTTTCAAGGGCACCCAAGTCAATAAGCAGGTTCCATATTCTTGTGTCTTTTGCATCAATAGTAACATCTTTATAGTCAGCATATTGACGAAATGCTTCTATAAAAACTTCAAAAGGGATGTCTATTAATTCTGTAAATGTTTTGTCTTTAAACTTAAACTCTACGTTAATATCGAATCCTGTGGAATTCTTTCTTCGTATCATATGCTTCTCCTTTATGGTTTAATTATACGCTATCACATATAATTTAGCAAGTAGATTATACCTCAAACTGTGATTTTTTAGGGTATTTGTCTAAAAACTTTTGTTTTATTTGATTATCCCAAACCTTATTTGTTTCCTCTAAAGCATCATTCAAACACATAACCTTGTTGATATGGGGATTGGCCATGCAGTTTGCAATAAGGGTAATGGGTGTTTTATTAGAAAAATGGTGGTGAAAATAAGATTTTTTTGTAACTAACCCAAGATTTTTCATATAAAAATCATAAATATAGACAGTAAAGTTCTTTTTCTCTCTAAACCTTGTTATAGATTCAAGTATTTCTTTTTCATGTAAATTATAAACTTCCTCTAATTTTGATTTAAGGTATGGCCTATTTACATGCATGGGTGTAATATAACTGTTTTGGGAAAAAAGTTTTTCTGTTTCTTCTTTATTAACAAGGAGGCCACTATTAACTATGGCTTGTTTCCATAATGGCATGGGTTCGTTAACACCACTTGATACCTTAAAGTCAGTTCTAACACCGTCTTTGGTAAAATAGTCTTCTGGAGATACTGAGCCTATAAAGTATATATCGTCATTAGAGTATATAAACTTTTCACTTAAACCAGGTATTTTGTGAAGAAACATCTCAATAACTTGACTACTAAAAATCGGTAGGTGCTCTACAGGAATAAATTGGTCGTGAGTTATAATTTTAACCCTATCTGTTTTTAATACCCAAGTTGGAACTTGACTTGTGCTTTGAACCAGTAAAAAAATATTGTTAATCCAAGGTGCATAAGTTTCAACACCTCTAAACCAATATCTAAACAATTCATTCTTTCTAAATCTTTGTTTTCCGTTTGAGTCCTCACGAACATCTTTGGGAGCATATTTATTATAAAGCTCTTGCCAAGCAGTGTCAGAAGAGTCTACATAAGGAACCACTATATCTATTTTGTCACTTATTTTTATCGGCTTAATTACAGATGATAAGGCTGCATTTAAAGGAATGTTTTTTTCTAAGTTTTCTCTTATTTGTTTTGTGTTTGCCCTTAATGCCTTCCAGTCATGATTACCTATAGCCCAAGTGGATGGGACTTTGTTTTCACCAGTATAACGAAAGCTTGTTTCTGTTAATCCCGTGCTAGTGAATGTGAACACCCTATCAGGGAATAACTGTTTGCACGTATGAACAAAAACAACATCTTCAAAACCTTGGTCTTTTTCAGGGTCAACATTTGGTAGGTCTACCTTAGAGTATATGTGTTTAGAAATGTATAAAAGATTTAACTGTGAGTGCTCCCAACAAAATACACCCATACTATTAGGTTTATTATCTATTTGCCTCAAAAACTCTTTTCCAGATTCCCCCGATATAATAACATCATCATCCATAGTAATCATATTTTCATAGGTTGAATCTAAAAACAGCTTTCTTAGTGTTTTTCTAGCATTGAGTATTCCCAATTTACTAAACTTATGTATAATCATTTCTCTAGGTGGCTTATAATCCCCCCAGTTTTGAGCAACAACCATAATAGGTATCCCAGGGAAAAGCCAGTCCAAAGTAGATAAAAGAGAGTTAAACCTATTTATCCTTAGGTCTCTATCGGGTTGTTTACCTGGAAAATAGCTAATAATACCTATTACTTTTGACATTTTTCACCTTACCTTACAATAATTCATATAATTTAGCACAAAAAAACAGTGTTCACCTAACATATTATACAACTAAAATAAGGTTATGTGTTTTCTTATATATATATATATATATATATATTCTTTCTTTATTCTTTTAAGGATTGTTAAGGATTTTTTCTTTTTCTTTCTTAAAAGTTGTATAATATGGTAGACAGACGTTCACCCCTGTCAACATTATAACTTTTTAAATTGAGTTAGAAATTGATTATGGCACCTTTCTATTTCAGAAGGATTCCATATATCATTATTTACTATTTCAACATATTTAATGTTATATTGTTTCTTATAATAGTTTATGTTATCAGGGTGTTTATCCCCGTAACCCTTACTGATGGCCTTAATACCAACAAAAACTACCCTATTTAGTATACCATATTCTATTAAGGTTTTAATGATTTTTTCAATATTGTTGTTTAGCTCTTTATTGTTAGAATCTAAATCCAAAGAGTTAAAGTTAATAGTAAAGTAATAGTTCTTTTCAGTTAATACTTTTTTATAGAAGTCTTTAAATAGAACACACCTTGCTTTTAGTTCGTTTTGATAGTTAATGTCAGTTGCTTTATTATGAACTATTTGAACTATATCATAATCATAAGTAGTATCAGAATCACCCTTAAATGTCATTTTGTGTGGGGATAGATTTGGTTTAGACGTTACAATATGTTCGTAATACTTGTCATCTAATAATGCTTTAATACATAAAGGTCCTTTGGTTAAAACATTGTCAACAGGCCCACGTAATCTATTAACACCGAGATAACCCATACATGAACAATCTCCAGCTAACTGCATAAATTGATAGGGAGATTCTGGATACCAAATTCCTCTTTTAGAAAAATCAATGTCTTTGTCTAATCCTTCTTGTATAAAAAACTTAACACATTCAATAACCCACTTACCACGCATGAGGCCCCAGTGCCATTGTTTATTAGACTTTCTACCCCAATTAATGACACTGCCTGTTTTACTAATTAAAAACTTGTAATCCTTAATATAATTGTTTTCTTCAAACTTCCAGGGGTTTGTACTATAATCAAATAAATCTAACATAGCATTTTTTTGCCATAAAGTACACATACAGGCAAGGTTCCATTTACCGGGGCTTCTTTCTAATAATTCATCCGATATAGGTATAGCTTTTTTATCACCATTAAGCTGCAAGTTTATATTAGCATAGTTACCTGTTAGATACTTACATAAGGATAAGACTTTATCGTTGTCTACCTTTTCTCTAATAAACACATCATCAACCATAAAAAGAATATAGTCATCATTTATTTGTTTAACAGTTTCCCTTACCCTATCTGTCCAATGTTCAATATCAAAATTTAAAGGGATTGTTTTGTAAAAAGAGTTAATCACAGATTCCGTAGAATATATCACTTCTGGGTGGTTTGGCCAATACTTTTCTAAGCAATGATAAAATGGTTCAAATAAATCTTTGTTTTTATCACAACTTAACACAACTATTTTCATTACGTTTTCCTCACATAATTTAGCAAGTTTAAACAAAAGAAGAATACCTTAAAATACTAAAATAAAAAGACTCCCCGATTAAGAGGAGTCTAGTTAGCTTTTTAAGGCTACTTGTTAACTTAAAGATTAAGAAACAAGTTCGGCTTGAACCACTTGTGGTAACGCAACAACTTCACCTGCTACGAGCAAGTCTTGGTTGAGCATTTCCAACGCATAGAGCGTGGAGAAACCTTGGTTCATACCACCGTCAGCATAACCGAGTAATTGTGTCGGAACGACAGCCATATACGGAGCATAGACAGCAGCACTGGACATCATGTCATCACCGTTGACACCGAGCACGAATTTACCGGCACCGATGTTAGGAGTGACGAAGACTTTAAGACCATTTAAGGTACCAGCTAAGTAAGGACCATTAATCTTGCCAGCAGGGGCAGCTTTGAATCCTTTAATGAATGACAAGATTGGGAGGATGTTACTTGCAATTAACATATAGTTAGGAGCAAATCTCTTTGTTTTGTCATAAATCAATTGACGACCAATTTCGATGATTTCCACAAATCCTTCAAAGTGTTCAGCTTTTGAAACACCAGTTGGGACTGTCTTGTTAAAGGTTAACAAGGAAGAAACTTCGGCTTGGGCAATGAGTAAGTCAGTAATTTCCGTGTCGATTTCATAAGCCAATTGGCCAACAGCTTTTTCAGCTAATTGGTCACCTAAGTCGAAACCATAGTCAGTCTTGGCTTGGAACGCAGCGATTTGCGAGTAGTACACCGCAACACGACGTGCTTTAGCAACAAGAGCGATAGATTCGATTTTGGCATTGACCGTTGGTAATGCAACTTGAGGAATCACTTCGTTGTTATACATATAGGCAATTTTACCAGTGGAAGGCACTAACACTTTACCATCAGTGACGGTTAAGTAAGAAATAGGCGAACCAGCAGCAGGAATAAACTTGACAGTTTGGCCAGGACCGAATGCGTTAGCAATAACAGGTGTCCAGGCTAAGGTAACTTCAAGACCTTCAGAATCTTCAACAGTGACTGGTTCAACAATCGCAGACGATGTCCAGTTTTTGTCAACAGCACCTAATTTGAAAGGTTCGTTGAAGACATCACCTTGTTGTGTTTCACCTTTTGTCGTACCAGAGGTATACTTCACATAAGTGATGAACCCGCTGATAGAAGCCATCGGTTGAACGATAACTAAATCCATTGCGATGAGGTTAGGCAAGGCAACAGTTGTAAGATTGAGCGTAAACTTTTTAAATTCTCCTAAGTCAGCACGTTGGGTACCAACGGAGCTAGCGAATGCTTCGTTCAAAAAGCGATTGGTGTTATTTAAGACCATAGCAACAGCCATCTTACGATGATTGTCTAAAGTCGCACCTTCATGAGCTTTTGCGAAGACAGATTCACTAACCGCTAAGCGTTTGGAGTATGTTTCTAATAAACTAGCCATACGATTATAAATCTCCTTGATTTAATATATTTGATTTTTTTACTTATTAATTCCTGCTAAGTTCAGTAATGAAGAATCCACGTCATCGTCGACGACTTTGTCAACTGGTAGGTTCTCGTTCTTGGACTCACGGACTTTAACTTTGACTTTTCTGTCAATGCTGAATGGCAACTTGCTTATGTTCAGCTCATAAGATTGTAGTTCTTCACAGATGGAATCGATATCTTCGATAGTATATGACTCTGGCAATCTGTTCTTGATTTCCTCTTCTTTAACCCCTAACATTTCTGCTTTGGATTTAATATAGTGTGAAACAGTTTCGTTAGCCAGCTTCTTATAGCTTTCTTTTAAATTCTCGAGTCTTTCAATTTTTTTAACACCTTCTTTTTCTTTCGATTCAGCAGATGTTTTCAAAGCTTTAATGCTTTCGTTTAGCTTAACTATTTCAGCTTCGTGTGCAGCCTTTTGCTTTGTCAAACTTTCATTTAACTTGGCAATCTCACCATCTTTAGAAGCAACAGCTTCTGTAAGGGCTTGAGCAGGTTTTGTATCAACCTTGGTAGCTTCTACTAATCTAGAAAGTCTTTGTTTCTGAGCAGTAATAGCTTCATCTTTTCTCTTTAGTTCTTCTTCTAAAGTTGAAACTTTATCTTGCAATTTCTTCTTTTCAGCAACTGTAGATGAGAGTCTCGCTATGGCATCTTTGTATTTGCCAAGCTCTTCACTAACCTTACCAACCTTAATATCATTAACTGCCAGTTGTTCTTGAAGTGACTTCACTTGTGCTTCTAGACTTACTTTTGCCTTTAGGGCTTCTTGCAAACTCTTGATTAGTTCATCAGACCCACTAACAGTGGCTTCTTCTTTCTTCTCAACAGCTTGTTGAGGGGTTTTAATTCCCTCTTCTACTTTAGCGGCTATATTCTCATCCTTTTCAGGAGTAGAACCAACTTTGGGTTGCTCAACTTCGATATTGAGCTCTTTTAAGGTATTTTCCATAACCTTTCTTTCTTCAGCAGTAGCTTTTTCTAAGGATTCATTGAGAGCCATTTTAAGGTCTTTCTTTCCTGAATCAAGCGACTCTGTTACATATTGTAATCTAGCGGTTTCCACAGCGGGGATTAATACAACGTCCCAGCATTCAAACTCATATGTATTGGGGTCAACCATCTCATTACCATTCTTATCTTCTATAACGTCTCCAGTACCTCTGGAACTGATACCAATCGTGGAACCGTAATCACAAAGAGTTTTTAAGATTCTACCGTTAGGAGTGTCTAAGATATCAAAGTAAGCTACTAGTTGTCCTTTATCGTTTTTCTTTGGGGCTTCTCTTAATGAAACAGCAATTTTTGTCATGTCTGTTTCTGTTCTATCGGTTGGATGTCCTAATTCACCAAAGCACACACCGTTTTTAATCTTTTCTTGAATGAGTGGGTCTTTAAAGACATTTTCCCATAATTCTTCTGTATACTTTCTACCATTACGAGTAGGATTAATAAAGTCAGCACAAGGGCCAACTAAACGACCCAAAATACCTTTCTTAGCCATTTCTTCTGGCGTAAGTTTTTGATATTGGAATGTTTCGTTCTTTTTTAAACTTTCTATCATTTATTTATCCCTCTTTTAGTTTTTTGTAAGTAAAATAAACATCTTTTCTATTCTTCAACTAATTTAGCATGCAAAAATCACGAAATATTGGTTTTTTAGTGTTTTAGATGTAGCTTTAACTAATTGTGTCTTTTTCATTACTATATTTTATCTACGTATTTAATTCTTTCCTTTAAAAACTCTAAATCGCTTGGATAGCATTTAATCTTATGTTTTGGAGTAAATATGGTAACTTTTTCACATCCTTCAAAGGCTCTAACACCAATTGAGGTAACTACTTCAGGAACATAGATTTCTTCCATATTTGAGCAACCTTTGAAAGCAAATCCTGGGATTTCAGCTTTATTATAATCAGGAACAAATCTAACAATCTTAATAATTGGAGCGAATGAGGCTTTAACTCTACCACCAGCATACATGTAAGGTTCACCTTTGGCTAATCTTTCCATGTTTTCCACATCAGTGATAGCATCCACGTTCTTTAATTCAGAAGCTTTGAGTGCTGGTAATAACCCTTCTTGGTGGATAAAGGTAGCAAACTCAATACTTGGTCTATCATCAGCATCCATGAAGGTTGTAACTTCAATACCATTCTTAACGTGGGCTTGGAACTTCTTTGTAACATCACCAGATTTAGGATAGAATATGTAAAGCTTACCTGACTTGGTATAGCTGTCATAGTAACCTTGATAAGAAGTTGAGGCTGTGCACCAACGGGTACCTGAACCTAACTTGCAACTTGCTGCATAAGTCTTTGGTGACCAAATTTCCCATTTGTCATTTTCACCAATGAATTCTGCTTCTTCTCCAAGGTCAGCGTGTTGTTTAGCTTTTCTTGCTTGTTTTGCAACTTGGTTAGCTGTTAATTGGATATTATCCAAAGCCGTACGAATTTCATCAATTGTTTTATATCTATTAATGTCTCTCATTTCGGGTGGATTAATAAAACGTTTTCTATCGTTAAAGTCAAAGAGGATTTCATTAACTCTTCCTAAATCAGCTCCCTTTAATCTTTTTTGTTTAAAGGTGTTAAGAATCCACTTACCGTAAGTACCAAGCTTATCTTGGTCTGCTTGGAATGTGGGGTCTAAAGCAATAAGCTTATCAAATTGGTCACGTTTAATGTCTGAGTAGTATTGTGCATGAATGTCGTTTAAACCTTCATCTAATAGAACACGTTGGGCCAAACTTTCCATGATACTTTCGGGCATGTTAGGCAAAGCACCAGCAGGACGTTGACGATTACCAATTCTTCCAGCACCACCGAAATTTGGTAATTGACCACGGTTTCTGCTAATGAATTGTCTGAAAGCTTCTACATAGTCTTTTTCGTTCATCTTTAATAAAGCATTTAAGGCCAGATTAGAATCCATTCCAATGTCTTTAGCGGCTGTAGCCATTTCTTTTGTAATTTGTTCAATAGGAGTATCGCCTTTAATTACATCAATGATTTCTTCACCACCAGCAATACGGAGGTCTTTAATGATATCTTCCATAACTGCCTTTTGGTCTAAGCCGAATTCATCACTGACAGCTTTAGCCAAAGAAGCAATTTTACTAACTATCTTTTGATTTATATCTTCTCCACCTTGAGCTAAAGCAGTTGTAGCTTTTGGGGCTACTGCCATAGGCTTTTCTTTGACAGCTTCGTCAAAATCAGCAGAGTTCATTAATTTTATTGCTTCTAAGTTTGTTTGCATAAAAAATCTCCTATTTTTATTATTCATTTAATTTAGCAGTATAAAATGACAATAATTGATGTTTCCAACAAAAAAAGGAACTATGATTAAGTCCCTTGATTTTTGATTATAAATTACTTAACTAACTTATCGTGAGTTTGTTCAACAACACCCTTGACTTCTTTTAACACATTAACCCAATGGATTAATTGTAATTCAAGCTTTTCTAATCCGTCGACAATCTTCTTAGCTTGGGGGACTGGAACAACTAATAAAACAGCTTCCAATAAGTCCAAGACTGGGAAGAGTAAGTCAACAAAGAATGCTAGAATGTGTTTTAAGAACAAGCCAATTCTGTGCAATACTTTTTTCATATCTTTTCTCCTTTCTCCTATATAATTTAGCCTTTAAAATCCTTGATTATTTTGCGAGAACGGTCACCCATCTCTTTTTTGACGTATTGACCTTTCCACCAGGTTGAAAACTTATCATTACCACTATCGCTCTTTTCATCTAATCCGTGTCTTACAAACATGAAGTATTTACTTGGAAACTTCTTTTTACAAGTTTCAACAAAGACCATATCTTCAAATCCCTGACCTTTTTCTGCCTCAATATCTTCATAGGATACTAATCCCATTAATGTTTTAGGCATCGCAAATAACTTTAACAGAGTTCCTTTAAATATTCCTATTAAACCATTTTTTTCATCTATTTGCTTTAAATACTTATCTGCATCTTCTTTCTTTCCTACTAGTTGACAATCATCATCTAACATGATAATATAATCATAGTTAGACTCTAAGAACTTTTCCCTAAGCTTCTTTCTTGCCCCTGTTATACCAAGTTTATTATATTCATAAATTACACAGTTTGAAGTGGTTTTAACACTTGAGTCCCAGTTCTGGGCTATAATCATAATAGGAAGATTAAACAGCTTATCACACTGAACAAGAAGATTTTCAAGTCTATCCTGTCTGGTTTTTCTAGTCCCATCAGACGGTAACCAAGAAATGATTCCTATTACCTTTGTAACCATACTTATTTTTTAATACTCTCAAAAGACTTTAAATCAGCCTTAATTAAAGAACGTAATGCAATCACAGGCTTTAAGTCATAAGTTCTATAATAATTATTTAATACCCGTGTAATCTCTTCTGCCCTGCTGTGGGATAAAAACATCTGAGGGCTATTTAAATGTTTGGCAAACAACAAGATTTGTAGGTTAAGACTTGCAAGGGTTGTTAACATATCTTTAGGGTCTTTAACTTCTTCTCTTACAAGGTTTATGTATAAAGAACTCTTTTTAGCGTTGTAGCTTTTTCTAATTTGTTCATAGAATTTTGCCACATCTAAAATTCTTTTTCCGTTAATAAACCTTAAAACTTCTAAGGATATTTCACCTTTAGTTGCTAATTGTCTCAATTGTTGGGAGGCACCTTCTACACCTTTTTCTTCTAATTCCGTGAGTAATAGAATTAAATCACTTGTTTTAAGCATTGCTATTTACCTTCTCTTTCTTTTATTTATTTTGTGTTAAGTCTACCCCAAGCTCTTCTGGACTTGGTAAGTATGACTCTTCGCCTTCAGCTGGGGCAATTTCTTCAGGTGCTGGTTCTTCTTCTGGAGTTTCTTCAGGTGCTGGTTGTTCTTCAGGTGCCGGAGTTTCTACTGGTGTAGATAACTGAGGCTCTGGTTTTTCTTCTTCTGGAGAACCCTCTGTAACTCCTGCCTTTTCAAGCTCATCAATTTGTTGTTGTAGTAACTCAATTACACTCACGTCTGTTAATGAGTCAGCAAGGAGTGATTTAAGTATCTTGAGCTTGATAACTGGGTTTTGAATTTCACCAAGTTGTTGCATGATATCATTAATGACACCAACCTTGTTTCTCTTATTGTCACGACGGTCTAATTCTTCTTGTGTAACAGGGGCTTGCATTCTGATTGTGAATTTGTTAATATATTTAACGAGGCCTCTGTCTAATAACATTAAGTTAATTAAATCTGTGATAGCTTGGCTGAGAGTATTTTGAAGTCTCTTGACTGATTTAGCATAACGGCTAGATTGAATAGCAAGTGAGGTACCACCATTGAAACCTGCACCATCATCAGTAATACCAAAGAAAGCTTTAGGAACACCTAAGGCACCAAACAATTTGTTTTGGAAATAAGAAACGTCTGATAGTTGTTTAGGGTCAAAGTCCCCACCAACAGCAGAAGCAGCTATCGCACCAACACCACCGTGAGTAGGAATATAAATGTTATTTTCAATAGGACCTGGGTTAGTATATTCTTGCATCGATTCACCTGTCTTAAGTGCTGTTTTTTGTTCCATTAAAGATTTAATAGATTGTAAGTGAGCACCAACTTGTTCTTTAGGCATATCACCGACTTCAACAGAAATCATACGAACAACGCTAGATTTTGTAATACGGTTTAATAAAGCACTGTTTTCGAGTAAAGATAGCTGTCTCCAAATTTTAAAGACACTGGACAGTTCAGATTGTCCACGTTTAACTTTATATGTATGTACTTTTTTGTCTGACTTACCTTCCATATCATCCTCTAAGAAGATATCAACTTCTTCAGGAGAACGATTAGAACTGTCTTCTAAACACGCATGGATAAAGTCCGTAGCAGAATAAACTTCCACGTCTTTCTTCTTCATCTTATATTGCATATAGGAGTAATTCATAAAGTCACGTTTAACTGCTTGAGCTGAAACAGGGGCTTTGATATAACCCATCGTTTTACCGAACTTGGTCAATTCAAACATTTCACCAGGATTTGGAATAGCTTCAACATAATTAACATAATGGTCATCTTTATCATGAACAACAATGTTAACAGCCTCTTTTAAAAGCTCATCTTTTTTAATACTTTCTTGTAAAGGTAGGGGTTCTTCCATAGACTCATTAAGAGATTCTTTTTTGTTTGCAGCCTCTTCACCAAATAAAGCATCTTTTTCATAGTCAGATTGTCTATACAGTCTTAAATACAAATCACCATATTTAGTTAAAGAGTGCATCCAAGAGAAAGCATTCTTATCAACGTTCATAGAATCTAAAAGATAGGTAACGTATTTAGCTACTTTAGCATCATCTGATTCACACCAGATAACTCTACCGGCATCATTTGTTTCTACCGCATCTTCAGAAATGGTTCTTAAGTAAGATGCTAAGATTGGGTCTTGAGCCATCGTGTCAATCATTTGATAGATTTGTTCTCTTGTTTGTGCAACAGTGGAAAAACCTTCTAACTTAGAAATATCTACGTTAGAGTTGATTGCTTGACTAACAATATTTGTTGTTAGTGTGTTGTTGGTATCAATACCAATTTCTGGTTGTTGAAGGGGCACAGCTGTTATCTGTGTTCCTACCAACGGGTTTTTGTTATTGTTTTCTGCCATTTAATATAATCTCCTGTTCTGTTATATTATTTTTATATATCATATAATTTAGCCATGTTTATTTGCCTACCAAATGATAATTCCATCTTTTATCAGAGGCACAGATGATGGCCCTTTCTTTTGCTGATTACCCTGTGGTGGTGCCACTGGTATGTTTTTATTGAATGTTTTCTTCAATTCCTCCTCAAATTCTACCACAATTTGTTGTTTTAGGGCTGCATCTGACACCATAATGTTTGTATCTCTTATAGTATCAAGGCTTTCACCCCACTCGAAGGCAAACTGCTCTGCAAGTCTACTAGCGTTATATACTGCCCCACACAATGCGTCAGCCACGTCCTTCTTACCACCATCTGGGTGGTCTACCTTACCTGTATTGATGTTTCTTTCTAAGTCTATTAATTCTTCTACGAGGTTCTTAGAATCATACATCTCTATTCTCTTTTCATAGATAGTTGATTTTAGATATTGATACGGTTTAGATATTCTGTCCGTATCCACCTTATCCACAGAGATTACCTCATAAGGGAATCCTCTAGCCTTTAAGGTTTGACCTGTATCATAGGATTGATAGGTATCAGAACTAATGCCCTTTATATTAAATCCTTGCTCTTTTAACCAGTAGATAAAGTTTCTATTCTTTTCAAAACTTATCTGCCTGCCTTTAGGTGCTTTTATGCTTACGCTGAAGGCTAAGGAGTAGAATAGGTCTTTTGACTGGTTCTCTTGGGTTGAGGTCTTCTTGCCTTTAATCCACACTCCAGCAATACCTGTCATGTCACCACTCACAGACATATCTAAATGAACAAACAAAGGCTTACTTTTCATTTCTGAGGGTATCTTGTTTATATCAAAGAAGTCTTTATATTGAATAGTGTCTTCTGTGGCATTACCAACTTCAAGTATTTCTTTTGTAAAGGGATTGTTAATGTTTTGTGAAATAACTTCATTAACAGCTACACCACTAATATACTTACTGATTTCACTAGAAGATATACCAGCATAGTCACACATGGCTCTATCTATGTCATCCATGAAGTTTGCTCTAAAGTCAATAGGGACATCTAGAATCTTATATCCTTTGCTCTTCCAAATCTTTAAGTCATCATTATCAGGTATAACAGCAGATTGCAAGAATTTGTTACCTAAAGCCACTTTAAAGGTCTTATCGCTGTAGGTTCCTTTAGGTTTAACATTCCAAACAGGCTCATCAACAATCATGACGTTTTCTTGTTCAGACTTAAGCTTTCTCTTCATGTGTTCTTCAAGAAAGGACTTTTCACTTCTTTTGGATGATGCTAAGATAAGAAGGGTGGGATTCTTTCCCTTATAAATGAAACGAGTCTTCATACCACCAATAGCAGTATCAATCATATCAATAGCAATTCTTTTTTGTTTATCTATATCTTGATTACGAATAAAAGAGATTTCGTCAAAGAAGGCTGCAAAGATAGGCTGACCGATAACATGGCTAGATTGAGAACCAATAATAATATCAACTGGTTCAGGAGGCATCCAGTATGGTTCATTATTTCTTTGTGACATACTACCACGTTCCATAAACCATGGACTCATTTGAATAGTATGTTGAAACTTACTAATACCGATTTCTTCTGCCAATATCTTGGTAATGTTCATAAAAGCAAAGCAAATCTTTTCAGTAGGTTTAAGTCTAAAGTGCTGTTGTGGATTCTTCATACACATTACACGATACATCAAATAGGCCATAATAGCTACCGCAATTTCAGATTTACCAAGACCACGGGCACCACTGATGATTAGGTTATTAACTGCTGTGCTATAACCATCAGGTAATAGTTCTTTTACTTTGTTATTCCAATAGTCATATAGTTTAACTTTTCCATCAGAGTCATGCCAAGCTTTTCCTAAATAGCGATTATCCAAAATAAAGGTAATGATATCAACTGGAGATTCTTTATAATCCTCATCCAAAAGACCTTTAAATATGTCACTTTCCCCTGTTTTAGAGTATTGTTCTAAAATGGAAAGAGCCAACTCTCTTTCTTTAGGAGAAAGTCGGCTTAATATTTCATTATCAATAACAGGCTTTTTGTTTTCGCTCAAGACATTATCTCCTAGCTTCCGTATAGAATTATACTATACAATATATTATACAACTTTTTATTTAACTTTGAATAATCTAAGTTTAGTATGTGTATTACTTTCTTTAATATCAACAGGTAATGGTTCTCCATCTGGTCCCATTGGTATTCCTTCTGCTTTAACTTCTTTTTTATCTCTTGGGTTATAAATAAGTCTAACACCTTCTTTGATTGGTTTCTTTGATTCCATTACTGGTTTCTTACCTTCTTCTAAGTCACTCAAATCATATTCAGCAATTTCTTCTTCACTTAAACCTGCAGATTTTAAAAGCTCATGAATTTGTTCCCAAGGTGCACCGTAGTCGTGAAATAAAAAATCGACTAAATTAGCAACAGCTTTTACGTGTGCTAAAAGTTTTTCGTCTTCTTTTTCTTCTTTCATTGGTTTAACTTCTTTTTCCATTTCTTTTTCCATAATATTGTCTCCTTTTTTTGTTTCCTTACCTAATTTAGCCTCATCAATTGACACTTGTTCTTGATTTAATGCAGAAATAAGTGCTAGGAAGTCACTAGTTTGTTCTTCTGTGAAGTTTAAGTCATAGAGGCCGTTGTCTGTAATTATCTCTAAAACATCAGCCAGGTCTATTGAACCATCTCCCCAGTCTAATATAACATCATCCATCTTAGCATTTTCAAGATAGATTTCTGCCAATTTTGTCAATTCTTCAATTATTTCATCTGTTTTTGACATATTTAGTCTTCTTGTTCACCTTCAGGTTGTTCTTGAGCTTGAGGTTGGTCAGCAGCAGCTTGGTCTTGAACTTGAATGTTACCAATGTTTTGTTGGGCCCAGTTAACAAGGGTATCCACATCATTGAATACAACAAGGGCAAATTGTCCTGGACCACGTTGAGTCATTAAAGGACCACCTGCTCTGCCATTAAAGACAAACAGGGTAAACTTACCATCACCAAACTTAACAGCACTAAGGGTTTGACCACCTTCGTCTTTTAAGGTTCTAACAAACTCAGCATTACCAAATTGTCTTAAAGCATCTTCTAAAGAGCTAGAAGTAAATTCCATAGCTTGTGGGTTAGTAACCGGTTCTAAGTTAAATGGAGGAGGAACTGGTGGACCTGCTGGTTCTTCGTCTTCTTGTTCTTCATCTTCTTCATATTTAGGATTATCTTGTGAAACGTCGGGTAATCCTTGAACTTTAGGAGCATCTTGAATAAATGGAATTTCTCTATCTTCCGGGTTAAATATAGTATGTTCACCACCTTCATCTATCATAACAGCAAACTTTTCATTAGAGCCTTTCTTTAGGAAGAAATAGAACTCATTACCATCTCTGGTATAAGAGTCCCAATACCTTCTACCATAAGTTTCATCACCGTCCATATTTTTACCAGTAATGCACCATTTGGTTCCTGCACCATACTTTTGGCATGCTTCAAAGTTCTTAATGGAATAAACAAGCCACTTATCATCTTGGAAAAGAATTTTAGCACCGTCTTGAATAAGCTTCTTTTCTTGTTCTTTAGATTCAATTTCTTCCTCTGTTTCTTCAATAACAGCTAATAATTCTTCTTTTTTACGTGGTTGTCTGGTAGAAGTCCAAAAAGTCATGTCATTCATAGGACTTTCCAGTCTTTCTTTAATTTTTAAAAAGCGATTGAATAGGTCTTCACCTGCCCAAGCTTTAAAACGGTCTCTATCTGCTCTAGCTTCAAGTATTCTTTTTGCGTTAGTTCTCATGTATTTTATGCTCCTCTATTTAATTTAGCCTTGTTATTTGGCTATAATTAGTTATTTTTTGCCTTTTTCTATAGCATCTTCTATTTCTGGAATACCTTCAGTAACAAAGGTGTCATTAAACACTTCCTTATCAAATCCACTAAATCCGTATCGAGGCTCTCTCATATGAAAACCTTCTATAAACTTTTCTTGAAAGGCATTGACTATGGCATTATGAAAAACACTAGTATGATACTCAAAAGAATAAAGAACATCATTTAAGTTACTTACAATAAAATCTTTAGATATTTTGATAAGAGCAAACCTTCCATGATTATCATCACCCCAAGTATAAGTTACCCCATTAGGCATGGCCCTATTGAATGAATACATAAAACTATCCATCGCATCTTTTTCTGAACCTGCTCTATAAGCATCTGAGGCAGCATATCTAAGTTCATTCTCTAATATATTTTCATACGGTGCATTTGGGTCATCCTCGTTTACTTTACCATCTATTACATCTTTAATAAATTCTTTTGTTATTCCAAGCTTAGATAGCTGAAGAAGACTCTTTTCATCTAGTTGGGTTTCTAAACTATCTAAGTTTACATCACCCATATTATAATCAAAAAAAGAAAATAGTTCATCATCAAAACAGGCTTTGATAAAATGTTCAGAAACATTCATGTTTTTCTCTCTTGGGAACACTAAATCAGAAGAATACATTTTATACTCAATTGGACCGTTTTTTTCTACATACTCATCATACTTATCTAAAAGTAATTTTTTAAGGTATTCTTTTCCTGCACTAGAAATATCTCCTGAAGGGAAAGCATAGTTTGAAGTTAATAAATCTATTAGTTGAGAAATGTCTGTTGGGAGTAAAGAAGAATAAGTAGTAAAGAGCTCAGCCCCTAAATCTTCATAGGATATCTCTTCATTTTCTATTTGCCTTTTTATATCTTCTACAGAAGTGGCTTCTAATTCTGTTTCGTTTTCTTCTGTTAGTGATTTTGGTGAAACAAACTGCATTAAGAAATCCTCTTTAACCCAGTCAATTCTTTTATTACCTATCCATAACCCATAAAGATAGTCTGTTTCTTCTTTTGTCATACCCTTTCCTGGTTTAAATACCCACTCTTTATCTATATTATCAACATACATATCAATGTCTTCATCAATATAACTTTCCATGTTTAAAAAATATTTTGACATGTCTTTAAAAGCCTCAAGGCTTGCGGGTGTGTCATCATCTAAAATAGAAACCATAAGACCCTTAAGTCCTGGGGAGGCTACATAATCTTCACCCCTTTTTGTTAAGGATATATCGTGGGACTCTAAATCTATATCACTTTCTTTGTTCTCATTTAATGGTGCACCCATAATATTATAAACGAGCTCAGCAGTCACATAATCCATGAGTGAATCTCCTACATAAAATGCATAAGAAAAATCATACCCATCTTGTCTGTTGAATAAATATTCATCCCTGTCATCTAACTTATGGTATTTTATTGACCACTCTTTATCTAACTGATGCTTTAAATCTTCTATTTTAAAATCATCGAAGCCAGAATTAAAGCTATAAAAGTGCTTACTAAAGTCTGAACTTTTAGATAACATATCTATTATATCTTCTTTAAACTCTTTTGTCAACACATACTTATTCCCTTTAATTACAAAGTTTACTTTTGTGTCCAATAAGTCATTATTAGATTCTCTAAGACTTTCTAGCTCTGGTTTTATAGTTTCAAAGTAAGCCATAAACTCGTTGTCCAGCATGAATGTCTTTCTTCCAAACCAATAATCATACCAATCAATAAAATCACCTATTGAATCATACTTATCATTTTTACCAGGCTCAATAAAATAGGATAAAGGTTTTTTACCTATTTCGTCTGTATCTTCTAAGGTTTCTAGTTTAGGCATATGTGAAATGACTTTATTTCCTTTAAACTGATAAATACCATTAATACCTAAACCTATATTTTTAGTTTCATTTTCATTAACATAGACATCAAAATCACTTTCTATTGTATAAACAACATTGTCAATTAAAACGACATCAAACCAATCACCTTGAATGTTTTCAAGTATTCTTTCCAACAATTCTTTATACCAATTAACGGGTTCTAAAAGCTCACTGTCATTATCTTCTTTTAGTTTTTTATTAACAGTAAAAGGTTTACCTTCCACCATTCTTTTAAGTGACCTGTTTATATTACGATAGTAATTCATTATTATTTCTTCATTCCTTTAACAAAGGCTACTGTTTGGTCAATATATTCGGCAAGTTGTTCTGAGAATAAAGACAAGTCTATTCCTGCAACATTAGATTCGTGAACAAGCATTTCCATAACCATTTTCTTTTTTTCAGGTCCAGGCTTACCAGATGCTTCCGCAACTTTCATTGCCGCATCAGCCATGGCCATAACTGTTTTCCACTTTTCGTATATGTTTTTATTTTTGTTCTTTTCAATGGTGGCTTTAATTGCAAAAAAGGTGCTTACTGCTGTACTAAGAACACCGAGTAAACCTACCAAGAGTGACAGTACTTGTTCGGCTGTTGTTAACCATCCCATGTTATTTTTCCTTTACTGAATGTCTGCTGTATGCTTTTCTTGTGCTTCAATAACTTTTTTAACTGCTTTTTTTCTCGGTTTCTTTTCTGCTGGTAAAGATTCTGGCAAAGCAAGAATTGCTTGATATGTACTATCCATAACACCGTTCTTACCTAAAAGATGGTATTGAGTATATAAATGTTCAAAGTCAGATTTAATTCTTCTTGGGCAAAATCCTTTAGCTAACCATTCGTCTGCCATCATAAACAAATCATAACGAAGACCTGCTTGGGTTCCTTTCTTAATCATTTCCAAATCTTTCTTCATTGGTTCTAATAATTCTTTAATGGTATCTCTAATGTCTTGTTTTATCTCTTCTTTAGAGCGTTGTGATTCTAAAACTAAAAGTTTATCAGCCTGTTCTCTTCTTAATGTTTCTTCTCTTTCCACTCTAGAGAAGTGTTTAGAAAGACTTCTATTAATAAGTGTGGCAATAAAACTTGTAATTGCTGCACTACCCGCTATGGATAAAACTGTAACTAACCAACCTTCTAACATGTTTATCTCCTGTTTTTTCTTTAGTTTACATAGTAATAATATTGATATTATCTATCACTCAATTTAGCACGTTCCTTTTAGTAGATTTTTAGTATTCTTGAATTTCTAAAACATTTGTGTTATAATGAAACTACGGCCAATATTAAAGGCTAAATTATATGTATGGAGCACACACACAAACAAAAAGTGAAGATTTCCTTAGAGGAAGCTAATCGTCAACAATTACTGGCTAAGTCTAGAAAGGCTAAGAAATACTCTAAAAACAACCAAAGTAAGGGTGTTAATAGGTATGAAAGAAGACTTAAGTCATTAATCTCAGCTTCTGTTAAGGATTACAATATTATTGATATGGACCGTTTCTTTAAACGTGACATTCTATCTTTCAGCGTTCCTGTTAGGGGTGAAACTGATACCTACATGGTAAGCCTTGAGCTTCAAGGGGTATTAAAAGAGATTCAACGTCAAATTCGCTCTAATAAGGGCAAACTTGAGTTTAAGGTAGTCTTATCTAGCTTATCAGCTGTTTTGAACACTGGTGACGTTTATACAGGCTGTACTTGCCCAGATGCTAAGTATCGTCAAGCCTTCTGGCAAACCCGTAACAACTATAAGGCTGGATATAAAGAATTAAGACCTAGTAATGATACTAACCCCAAGGATGAGCTTGGAGCAGGTTGTAAGCACGTTATGCTTGTCCTGGCTAACCTTAGCTGGATGTATAAGGTTTCTAGCGTAATCAATAACTATATCAAGTATAGCCGTGATAGACTTCAAAAGAACTATACAGACTATATCTTCCCCAAAGTCTTTGGTATGAAATATGATAAGGCTATTCAATTACAACTATTCTATTCTGATGAAGAAAGTGGTTTATTGCCTACTGACCAAGAGACAATAAGCAAGGCTATTGAGCAGGGTTTGAAAGACAAAGATGCTGCTGGTAAGTTTGTTCCAGGCAACGCTATGAGATTTCAAAAACAAAACCCTTCGCAAGAAGACGAAGATATTAAAGAAGAAGAACTTAATAATAAGTTCTAATTATTCAATAATAACAAATTTAGTGACGGGCAGGATAGTTGTAATCCTGTCTTTTTGTTCTACTTCAGAAGTAGCAGGAATAGGTTGATTAAGCTTAATAGAATAGTAATAATTACCTGGAAGTAGGTTTAATGTATCCATTGTTTCAAAAACAACGGTAATTGAACCATCACTGTTTGAATCGGCAGCAGTAAATACCTTCTTGATAATAGCATTCTCAAATGTTTGGTTTGGTTCTATAACACCTAAATAGAGCTTCTCATCCCCTGTAAGTGTATGGAAAATAGGATTCATACCCGTTCCAGTGTTAATAGTAAAGGTAAAGGTAAAGTAATCACCTCTATTGACTGTTATAATGTTGTTTGGACTAATGTGTGCCATATATTATTTCCTTATAATGCTTGTACTATATAGAAATCACCTTTGTATATGCTTGATATTGTTAACATACCGTTAAAACAAGAAAAATTTCCTGAATAAACTTCTATCGAATTACCACTTTCTGTAACTCTTGAACCGTGCACATAAAAATATACTTGCGTTCCTTCTGGGTCAAACCTGTAACCAACAGTAAAACTAGAAAGACCTGATATGTTTTCTTGTGCTACTTCTTGTCTATTTAATGGGGGTGTACCATAGCCAGAACCAAAATTGGCCAGTGTAAAACTCATTGACCAGTCATCTAACGCTGATTCTTTAGGTATAAAGAATATAACAAAAGAGCCTTCAGATAAACCATCCTCACCAAACCCTTTTGGTAATCTTATATCAAACTCGTTTTCTTGGTCAAAAAGATAAGAAACAAAGTTAATATCATTTGCATTTGCTTTTATTAATTTAGGGAAAAGAATACCCGAAGGCAATTGTGCTTCTGGAAGTTTCCCATCTACAAGGTCAGCCTTACCAGAAATATCTGTTTCAACTGAGTATTGAACACCGTCTACTGTAATTGTTTTAATTTGTGGCATATTATAGGTCTCCTCTACTAATTTAGCTGATTATATTGAGTAATAACTTTAAACTGCTATCCAATAAGTAACACCACAAGAAACCAACTCTTCAGTAAAAGTATTTACTCTTATTCTATATCCAGGTGAGTAATTTGAGGGTGGGTACTCTGTTGTTAACCAAGCATCTATTCCAAATTCAGAGGGACATGAAGTTCCAGTTTCAACAAAAGTAACAGTTTGATTAAAAGTTGTCCCTACTGCCACTTGCCAGTCACTTGCAGTAGTATTATCTCTAAATTTAACAGTAGAAACATCATTAAGTTTAATAGTGGTTGTCCCTAGCAATTTTGATGTAGCCATATCTTTAACCTTCTGAACTTTCTGACGATTCAGTTAAACTTTCTTTTTCAATATACATATAAACACCGTTAACTTTTGTAAAGTCTGATAACTTATAAATCCAAGGTGTGTCTGTATCTGGTACTTCGACTTCTTGATAACCTTCCACATTTAACATATATTCAACAGTTTCAATCGCTGTTAATTCTTTATCTTCTGTTACTAAGTCATTATCTTTTATAAATATAATCATAGTTTATCTCCTTCCTTATGCTATTCTTACTCTGGTAGGATATCTAACTTGTAAGTTTGAAGTGGATATGTTATATTGAGCAAAATATCTATATACTTGTAATATACCTGAAGATACACCAAGATAACCATCAGCACTTAATAATGCCATACCTGTTGTTGATTGGTTTGTTGCACAGGTTACTTCAACAAATACCTTTTCTTGTTGTGCTGTTGTGCTACCTAATGATAATTCTATTTTAAGAATGTCACCTGAAGCACCTGTCGTTGGTGTATAACCTAGTGCAAATGTTGTAAATGTTGCTGTGTTAGATGTAACTGCTGTTGGAGTTGTAACATTTCGTCTTAATGTCCATGTATGTGAGTTAAAAGGTCTTGACCATATTCTACCTATGTTGAAACTTGTTTCAAGTTCACCTAACAACCCTTCACCAAGTCTTGCTGAAGCAACTGTTCCAGTTAACTGTCCAGCTGGTAATGATGTTAATGAAGCACCTGAACCACTGAATGTTGTTGCAGTAACTGTACCAGCATCACTTATTGTCATTCTTGTAGTCGGAGTTGACCCTGACCTGAATAGCAAGTTTGTTCCAGATTCAATTTGCCAAGTCTGTGTACCTGAACCAGTTACAATACCGTTTGCAAATGTTTTTTCCCCACCAATTGTTTGAGCAGCATTTGATAATACACCAGAAGCACCTGTTCCAGCTAATGGAATAGCGGCACCTGTACCCGTAGAAGAGTTAACAGTTGGACCAGCTGTTGTACCAGCAGTCCAGGTTAAGTTAGTAGCAGGAACGTTTACTGTAAATGTTGAGTTGCCAGATTGGTTAGCCGTAAATGATGCAGAGCCTGTTGCTATACCTGATGTGGCTAGTGTTAATGTGCCATTATTAACTGTGGGTATTTCACTTGTTAAAGCAAGAGTACCCGTCGTTGAAGGTAAAGTAACCGTGATAGAACTAGAGGTTGAGCTGTTTGTTTGTAAAGTTGTTTGAGCAGTTGTTCCAGATACACCCTTTATTCTTAAATACTTACCTATAGAACTATCCGAAGGTGCAATCACAACACCATCTAAACCATAAGCATAAATAGGTTCATTCGTTAAACCACCCACTGCTTTTACAACTAAACCAATTGCAGCGTGGAAATCTTGGCTTGTTGCAGTGGCATTAATTTCAAGACCTTCTGCAGTTAATGGGGCACTCGGTAAAGCACCTGCGTTTACTGTTGAGTTAATTGTTAAAGAAGTATTACTTGAACCTGTTGTACTGTTCGTGATTGTTTTTACACCTGCAAATGTTTGAGAACCAGTTGTTACAACACCTGATGCAGAACCACTTGCTGAAGGAATTGCTGCACCTGTACCAGTTGAAGAGTTAATCGTAGGTCCAGCTGTTGTTCCTGCTGTCCATGTTAAGTTAGTTACCCCAGCAGGTGTACCCCAAGTACCATCATTACGAAGATAAGTAGTTGTACCTGTTCCAATTGTTATACCACGTTTAATAAAACCACTATCACTTGAATCTGTAATAACAATCGTATCGGTATCTCCGGGAGTAACCACAGCAGCGGTTATAGCACCTAAACTTGAAATTTGTCCGTGGGAGTGAGAAGATAGGGCAAAAGCAGAGGCATGATTACCATCAAGTAAGTCTGCGTCTAATGTAGAACCTGTTCCATCATTACCAGCATGCCATACTGTATTGCCTTGAACTTTTAAATCTTGAGTATTTAATGTTCCAGATACAGTTGTATGTTCTCTGGAAAATCCTGTATAAGCAGTCGCAGAAGGATTTAATGTTACTGTATCATTTGTTAATGAAACAATTTCAGTTTGAATGACTAAACCAGCACTTCCTGAGTTATACTTTACATAAATATCAAAGTTTTCGTTATCGTCTGATTGAACTTTAATTGTAACTTGTGTATATTGTCCAGATTGTGAATTAATAACTATGCTTTGACTATGGTTTACTAAAATATCAGCAATAACATTTACAACAACAGAGTTTGTTGTTCCTGTTAATGTCATTCTAATTGAAGAAGAAAGAACATTACCTTGTACTCTAGCTATTCTATAATAGGTATCTAAATTAGTTAAAGTTGTTGTTCCTCGATAAACTCTTAAAAAGTCAGTTGAATTTAAACCATCTAGTAAATCTGCATCAAGACCAGAACCTGTGCCGTCATTACCAGCGTGCCAGTATTGACTTCCACTATTATCAGCAGAGCCTTTCCATAAATCACCATCAGGTCCCATCCAAGCTACAATAGTTCCATCACCATTACCAAAAATAACACCAGTAGTTCCTTTATAAAAGTTTAAATATGTTCCAAAACTTGTAGCTGCATCTAAATGTAAGTTACCATTTGTAACACCAATAGACCCTGTATTCGCATCACCGTTATTAGCGTCTCCGCCTATAATAAGATATTTACCCCAACTTGGGTTTGCTGAAAACTTAAGTTTACCATTAACTTCCAACTTTTCACCAGGACTCGTTGTTCCAATACCGACATTACCTGCAACTTTTAAAGAAGTTCCAGTGTTTGAAGGGTCTAATGAATAACTTGAGTTATTGTTGTCTACAAAAGATGTACCATAAATAGCACCGTTAAAAGAACCTTCACCATTCACGTGTAATTTATAAGAAGGACTTGTATATCCAATTCCAACTTTTCCATCCGCATTAATAAACATTCTAGTTTTACTACCAGTTCCATAAGAATCTGTGGTAGCAAAATACATATTTGTTCCATAGGTGCCATCTGTTCTTGTATATATACCTGCTTGAGCAGTAGCACCATCTGCAGCATCTCTAGCTCCAAAAGTAATAGCTGTACCAAAATTTGATGTAGCTGAAGCTTCACCTAAATGTAATGTTCCTCTTGCAGTTCCCGGACTAGTTTCATTCCAAGCAGCAGAACCACCAGAAAGATATGTTTTACCTATAACATGAAGAGATTCAGATGGTAATGTTGTACCTATACCAACATTACCTGTGGCTGTCACTGAAAGTCTATTTGTAGAGTTGGTATTTAAAATAATTCCTCTTGCACCATCAGTTGCTAAACTAACATTTGATGCAGTTGAATCAATATAAAAATTACCACCATTGTTTAATAATGCTTTACCTACAACATGAAGTTTTTCACCTGGACTTGCTGTACCAACACCAACACGATTTGTTTCAGCATTAACTGCTAACATAGTACCGTGAGCACTATCCCAAACTTGCCAATATCCGCCAGTAAATCCATTACGTACAATATCAAAAGACCATTCTTGTCCGTTTCCACTTTGATTCAATGCAATATTTGCACTTGGATTCCATGTACCACCATCACTTCTCCACAAAGAAGATGAATGATAACCATCAACCATATCTGCGTTTAAGTTTGTAACAGCAGTTGTTGATGTAACTAATAAAGGTGAAGTACCTGTAGCAATGTTAGATATTAAACGTGTACCTGTTAAAGCAGCAGGAAATGCTACGTTTTTATTTTCATCAGTTGTATAAATATTTCTTCGACCGGCAGGATAACCACCCCATATTTGAAATTTGTCTAAAATAATAGGAAATGTTGAGTAAGCCCCACTTGCCCAAGTTGGTTGAAAATCAATATGAATAATATCATAGTGTCCAGATGATGTTCCACCCGTTAAAAAAGGTATTGTACTAAATGGTAAATACAAATGACCAGGCCAAGCACCAACTGTCGAACTACTATTAGTCCATTGAACAAATACTAAATCACTTCTCCTACGTGCTCTTATTCTTACTGCAGTACTATGTGATTGGCTTGACCAATACATATATAAAGCATTAAGAAATACATAAGGACCAGCATTTGTAACTTCAATTCTAAAATAAGGTGTAAGGTTAGGTATAGTTATTCCAGCATTACCGTCCCCACCTAAAAATATTCTTTTTTGTGTATCAGTAGGTGTGGTGTATTCAGTAAAAGTAACGTTATCTGTAGAGGTATAAAACTTTAAATTTGCAATAGGATAAAAAGCAGTTTTATTATCAAACTGTTCATCGAATAAAGCCATTTCTGTTATAGTCGGAGAGCCTAAATTACTTGTAGGGACACCCGTAGAATTTTGAAAATATCTATTAGCACTTAAATTATTAGTAACATTTAAAGTACCAGACACGGTTAAGTTACCAGACTTTGTTTGTGCTGTACCTGATGTATCTAAATAGTATGAACCGTGTTGACCATCTAGTAAATCGGCATCAAGACCTGATGAAGCTCCATCATTTGCTTCGTTCCAAATTTTACGCCATGCAGTCCAAGCCCCTGTGTTAACTTTAGTTCTAAAATAAGAAGTGCTTCCTGCTGTTCCAAAAGCTAATTGTGTTATCCAGTTATCTGTTCCATTATGAGCAGTTCCTGAGTTTACAATATTAATACCTTGACCGTAGTCTTCAGGTCTCCCTGTTGTTGTATTAGCAAAACCAAACTGTCCTGTTGAATATAAAGTATCAAGATTACTTGAAATTGCAGAGTTATAATAACCTATTGTATGAGTATGTGATGCAGCAGCAAATGCAGTAGCATGGTTACCGTCAAGTAAATCTGCGTCAAGACCAGAACCACTACCGTCATTACCTGCATCCCAAATAGTGTTACTATTGTGTTTTAATTGACTAGAAGCATTTGTTGTAAAAGCAATACCATCAGAAGCATCATTCTGAGATGATATTTCTAATACAGAGCCTGTATGACCACCTGTATTGGTTGTATGTTTAATAAAAGCAGCATCAGAAAAGTCTGTAGTTCCTTCTTTATCAAAGCCTGTAAATTCAATAGTTCTTGCTTGGTCTGTTGTTGTAGCTGTACCTGTTAATCTAATATTACCACGAACATCTAAACGACCATTTACATCTAATTCCGTTCCAGCAGTGATAGTGTCTGTTCCAACACCTACAGCACCACCACCATTAACTAAAATAAGGTTATTGCTATTATCTGCGTTTAAAGATAAAACACCACCATTAGAATTAATGACTAAAGAAGCATCACCGTTAGCGTTGATTCTATTTTTGAATGCACCAACACCAACGTCTATATTACCAAGACGTGTGTCCCCACTAATGGTTAAGCTTTCATTTATAATAAGGTTTTTTACATCTAATGCCATATATTACTCCCTATATTGTTCTACGGAATTTGAAAGTCATTGTATGACTTGATATTGTTGTACTTCCAGATACTTGCAACTTCAAGGTTGAAGGTGCACTTGATGTTCTAACAACACGAGCAAATATTCTACCTGCACTTGCTGCTGGTCCTGCTCTATGTAAGACTATTTCATCAGCCGTGGTTGAAGTGGTTGTTCCACTGAACCAAGACATTTCTCCTGTATAGTATTCTCCGTTAGATATGATTTGGACAATATAGGAACCTGTCGCTAGATAAGTTCCAGACACTCCTGTGACATCTGTCCAAGCTGTCGTGAGTGCCGAGGTGAACGTGGTTGTTTTTAACTGGTCGACGTTCGTACCAGAAGTCATAGTAAGACCTGTATGTTTAACATCTCCTACTACATCTAATTTAGCGGAAGGTGCAGAGGCTCCTACGCCAATTCCTATATTTCCAGCACCAGCATCTGCAACAATTTGACCGTTTCCATAATACATGAAGGTATTAGCTGGATTGTAAACAGCTAAGGCAGCATCCCCACCATTTTCATATAAACCCATTTCAGTTGAACCGAATAGGTTAGCATTACCTATGTATAATCTATTTCCACCAGAACCGACAGGTTGGAAAAAAGCAGTATTTGTGATTAAAGACTCACCGTTTACATGGAATGTTGTTTCTGGGGATGTTGTTCCAATACCAACGTTTCCTCCAGCAGTAATTCTCATTCTTTCAGAAGAGACTGTATCATCATCTTGGTCAATAGGAGCAGTACCAAATGTTAAGTATCCACCCTTATCTCCTGTAGAGTGGTCTTCAGCTGCAAAGGCAGCAATATAAGCTGAGGCTTCTAATACGGAAGATGGGACGTTACCATCTGTAGAGTCAAATCCAATACCACCTAATATTTCATTAGTAGTCGTAGTTGTATCTGCTCTGCTAACCATGATACCATCATTAGAGTCAGCACCTGTGATTCTTATGTCTAGTTTATTAAGTGGGGTATCTGTTCCAATACCAACACTTCCATCGTTATAAAGTGTACCACCTATTCCACGGAAGGTATATTTAGAAGTAGAGGCACCACTAACACTTGCTGAAATAGCTACAACTGTTGCACCTGAAACACCTATAGCATTAGCAGTTAAAGCATATGCTGAATTACCAGAATTTAATGCTTGAGCCTGTGCATCAACACCATAGTTTGCAATTGCACCTGAAGAATTAAATCTACCAGCATATGCATAACTAGTACTTCCAACACCTGAAGTAGGATTAATACTTGAATCAATACCGTATATGTATGCATCTACTGCTGAGGTAGTTGCTTGATAATTTAATCTTAATAATGCCCCTCCAACATCATTTGGTAATGTAGAAACGGAACTAATTTTAACTAAAGCACCTTCTTCTAAATCTGTATCTTCAATAACTAATTTATCACCATCTAATGTTTCACTTAAAAGATATAGTTTATCTGAAGAAAAAGTCCAAGCACCATAATTTTTATTCCATTCAATTCTATGGTCATTATCACCTTTTAAAGTAATACCACCACCGTCTGCCGTAAAGTCTGTTGCACCAGAAGCAGTAAAGGTAATAGAACCTGCTGTGGCATGATTAATCGTAGCAGTTAAGGTTGTAAGACCTGTAATTGTTGCAATACGTGCATTAGTACCAAAAACACCTGTTCCTGAGGTTTTAGTTAATGCTTGACCGGGAATCATTCCTTCTGTTGTTCCTGTAGTTAAAGTGATGTTTGCTGTGCCTGTAGATAGGGTTGCCACTAAGCCAGTCTTAGGAGTAATAACACCTAATTCAATATTTTTATCTGTAACAGTTAAATTAGTAGTATTAACTGTAATGGTAGACCCGGTATTAACAATATTACCGTTAACAGTTAAATTACCATTTACTTCAAAGGTATCTGTAGATTCTACAAACTTTAAATTACCGCTAGCATAAATATACTCATTTGGAGATTGTTTAAATGCAGCAATAGTTTGGTCACCAGAGTTATGATATAACCCACCAGCACCATCTACACTATTAACACTATTTTCTAAATAAATAGAATCATTTCCAGAACTTATTAAACCTACTCTTAATCTATCTTTAATGTAAGCATCACCCTCAACAGATAATTTTTCAGATGGGGTAGTTGTGCCTATCCCAACATTACCAGCACCATCAATAACTAATCTTCTTGTAGCATTTGTTGATAATGACAATTTGTTATTGCCATAGACAAATAAACCAACATCGGAAGAAGTAGCACCACCAAACATACTTGCTTCACTACCTAACAAAGCGATGTTTGTAGTTGTGTTTTTAATTTGTAGAAAAGTATCACCACCACTAACAGCACCACTTAATATGGTTGCACCATTGATGTGTAATTTAGCACCAGGAGTTGTCGTTCCGATTCCAACTTTTCCAGTGTCTAAAACTAAAACATCATCGTATGCGACACCATTATTTACTTGACTAAAGTTCCAACGAACATTTCCTGAAGTAATCGTTTGTTTTAAATCTAAATAAAAACTTGACGGAGAACCTCTTGACCATCTTTGATTTATTGGGTTGGTTGTTGAAACTTCTAAAGTAGCATTAGGAGCACTCGTCCCAATCCCAACATTACCATTACCTAAGATTCTCATTCTTTCAGTTACGACTGATGATGAGTTTGTTGTGTCAAATCGTATAAAAGAAGCACCACCAAGTCCTTCTCTACCACCACCAATTCGAGAACCAAGATTGTCAGTCGTTGCTGATGGGAAATCAAGATAAGTTCCACTTGTATTTGTTGTAGTTCCATTACCAACTTTAATTGCTCGTTGATATTGAGTTGCGTCAGGTGTTCCAACTTGCAAAGGTGCTAATGGACTTGCCGTTCCGATACCAACATTACCAGCACTTGTAATACGCATGGCTTCGCTACCACCAGGAAAGAAACGCAACGCAGTATAACCACTTGAACCATCACCCAAGGCAATGGTATCATCAGCATTTACGCTTAATAGATTTTTTTGTGTTCCGTTTGCTAATTTGGATTTTAATCCGTTAGTATTTTGAATTTGTATATTTCCATTTACTTCTAATTTTTCAGCAGGACTTGTCGTTCCAATACCTACATTACCATTACCTTCGATACGCATTCTTTCAACTGGGGTTGAAGCACCATTTGCTTTTGCTAAGAATCGCATATTTGCAGGAACTGTGCCGTCACCATTAGCAACAATGTCTAATGTTTTAGTAAATGGAGAACCAGCGTCACTTTGGTAAGATACAATAAAACCACCAGGATTTGCAGTATAAGTTTTTAACGCTGTATTACCAGATTCAAATATTCTAAATTGACCACCAGCAACTTCTAATTTTGTTGCAGGACTACTCGTTCCAATCCCAACATTACCTGCTTGTGTAATTCTCATTCTTTCGGTAGCACCTGAAACAATATTACTTGTAAATGTTAAATCGTTTGTAAATCCAATTTCGGTTTTTGCAGTGCCATCACGATAGCGTCTAAACCAACCTTGTGGTGTATCACTTTCTTGTAAAACAAAACTCATTGTTGTATTAGCACCTGGAGTTCCTGCGTTAGAAACTATGATAGCATTATCACTTGTTTGGTCTTTTCTAACTTGCAAAGTTCCTAATGGACTACTCGTTCCGATTCCAACATTACCATCATATCGAATAATCATTCTTTCAGTAAGTGGTTCATTATTACCAGTTGTGTTTCTAATTAAGAACAATAAAGAACCTTGGTCTTGACCAACACCACTTGGACTTCCAGCAAAACCTAACGAACCTTTAATTTGAGCCATTGGTAAGAAATTTGGATTGGCGTTAAAGTTTATTGAACCACTTGCACCACCAACGTTTCCACCATTTTGAACACGAATGTCGCCACCAGCAACATCGAGCCGATAGGCAGGAGTAGTCGTTCCAATCCCAACATTACCATTTAATATTGCAGAATTTCCACTAGCATTACCAAAAGGGTCTACAAAATAGTCTCCGTTGCTAGCATCTTGAAAAAAGTGTCCTGCTACTCCACCGTCGAAAAAAGCATTACCTGAAACATTTAATCTATATGTTGGTGAAAAAGATGTACCTATACCAACTCGACCCCATAAACTTGTATTATGTGGACCATATGTTCCATCTGCTCTTCCAATTTCAAATCCAGATGCACTAGAAAATCTAATATGTCCTATTGTATCAGCTGAATCATGAAAGCCTATACTTGAATGAGTTGAACCGTTTAAAAAGAGATTGTGGTTAGAACCATTGTTACCAGTGTAATCTGTTCCAGTAGAACCTAAAGTAAGTAAACCAGTTTTTGTTTGACCAGTAACAGAGGTATTTAAAAAGTAATCACTGTTTAAACCATCAAGTAAGTCTGCATCCAATCCTGAGCCTGAACCATCGTTTTGAGCGTTCCAAACTTTATTATTATTTATAAATAAGTCATTTTCAGCAACCATGTCAGTAACTGTTATACTACTATTTATTTCTGAATTAATAACAGTAGAAGTTTGTGTATTAAAATAATCTAAACCAAAAATAGCGAAGTTAGACTCACCATGGAATGTAACTTCTGATAATTCTGCAGCACTAAAAAAGAATTCAATACCACCATACCAAACACCGTTGTATTGGAATTTAATATATTGAACGTTATCACCAAAACTATCACCAGATTGAACTAAAGAAGTATAGTTTGCACCAACAACGTTATAACGTTTTTCCATTGCAATTTGCATTAAAGCAGGTGCTTCTAAACCATTCGTTCTATGGAATGTAATCATTCCGATAGAATAACTATTAGCACTTGGGTTTGTATTAGTTAATTCACATAAAGCAATTACAGATTTTCTATAAGATGCTGTTTGAACTTGTCCTGTTAAGTTAACACGTTTTGATAAACCTGCAGCATGGAAACCATCTACAGTATCAGCATTTAAGTTAGTGACTGCTGTAGTTGAGGTAATAGAAAAAGGAGCAGTACCTGTAGCAACTGGTATTTCTAATTGACCAGAAGTATTAAAGGTTGCCCTTCGTGTTGCGTTTTGAACGATTTGTAAGTTACCAGCACCGTTGGTTGTTAAATCATTTGGAGACTCATAGATTTTCCAAAGGTTACCACCAGCCCAGCTAATACCTTCATTTGGGCCTGGGTCAGTGATTTCTATATTATTTACACCAACAATAGAGTTATTGCTCATGTCTAGAGCACCGGTTACACCTGTGTTAGTTAAATCAAGAACACCAGCAATATTAACGTTACCTGTAAATGTTTTAGTACCTGCGATAGATTGGTCACCAGTTGTTTGAACAAGGGAACTTGAATCTAAACCATCTACGGTATCAGCGTTAAGGTTAGTTACAACTGTTGTAGAAGCTACAGTGAAAGGAGCTGTCCCAGTAGTCTGAGTAGATATAAGTCTAGTAGCACTTACGTTACCACTTACAGTTAACTTTTCAGTTGGAGTAAGTACCCCTATCCCAACGTTACCAGTAGATTCTGCTAATATTACTTTTCCATCATCAAATACTTCGATGCTTGGAATACCTGAAATATCATTAACAGAAAATATTGAACCTGTTAAACTATCGACAATAGAAAATAATTGACCACTACTACCACTAAATGATAAACTACCGTCATCTAATACGGTAAGGGTAATGGTTTCTGTACCATCTTGTTCTACAAATTGAATGTTCTGTGTTTCAAGCCCATTCTTTACTACGAATCTTTTACTGTTTGCCATAAGTTCACTTTCCCTGATGGTTCACTAGTTTAGGCTTCGCTGGAGTCGACTGTCATCGGTGGTGTCCAATCTTCTCCTGCTAGTATTTCTAGGATTTCCGTATGTGTATATTCTATCGACTTGGTTTCTAGCGTTTGTACTGAGGGTGGTGTACTACCTTCCCACTTTACAAATGTCTTTGTTCCATCTACTGATTTACGAACTGTTTCAGCAGAAGTCTCAAAAACCTCACTAAAATCAATTTTAGGTAGTTCAGATACATCAAATATTACGTATTTTCTGTTTGAATAGTCCATTTTATATCCTCATATATTTTAGCCATTAAAATTAGATGCTTTACCTTAAATTCCATATCTTGAACGGGTTGCTTCGTAGTTTTGTTTAACTTCGGATGCTGTTAAAGCCCTATTATAAACTTTAAAATTAAAAAAGGTATGGTCACCACCGTTTGACCAAGCAGTTAAAACTGAACCTCTAGAATTTAGTTTTGGATATGTGGTTGGTTTATTTAATACTCCACCACCACCGTTAGCATAATTACCAACATAATCTAACACTAAAACACCATTCACATAAGTTTTTACTGAGGTTCCATTATAGGTCAAGGTAACATGTAAAGTTTCACCTATTGCAACATTATAGCCTGTATCTTGCCAAAACCAAACTACATTAGAAGTTCTCACAGCCCATGACAAATCTCCACCAACATCTCTTAGTTCCCAAGAATCTTCTTTGTTATATATAATGTGGTCTGCTGTACCTGTTGTTGAATCTCTTCTATAAACTAAATCAACTGTAATATAATCTAAAAAATTAAAGGTATTATTAACATAAACAAAATCATTTACACCGTCACAGTTAATTGCACCTAAAAAAGTATTCTCAAAAACTGGACCATTAGTAATTATACCATTATACCCATTTCCAGTTAAATCTGTCCATGTAGTGCCTGTTCCTGGATAACTCTTTTCGTTAGCTGCATCTAGGTATAATACTAAACCTTCTTCTACTATTTTAGGCCCTGCTATTATACTCATATACCATACCTTCCACGTAATGCTTCAAAGTTTTGTTTGATTTCATTAACATCTAAAACTTTATTATAAATTTGTATGATAGATATTCCACCATTATAAATATTTGAAGTATTAAAAGCCCTTCTACCTATTTTCCATATCCCGCTACCACCGAATTCTCCTAAAAAAGTTGTACTATTTGAAAATATACCATTTACATACCATGATAATTCTAAAGAAGTATTTTTAGTTATGCAAATATAAACCCAACCACCATTTGTGATATTTTGTGATAAAAATGATAAATCAGCAGTATTATTTCTACCTATAGAATTTGTATTTAATTCAAGAGAACTAGTGGGGTCTACTCCTATATTACCTCTATCTAATATTCTTCCAACATTTAAAGGGTTACACCAATAACAAATAGTCCAGTTTGTTGCACCATTTATTGTACTGTTTAATAATGATGAGTTACCTAAGTCTACATAATCATCAATTCCGTCAAAGTTTAAAACACCTCTATTTGCATAATCAAAAGAAACCCCATTTATTAATGAGCCAGAAGTGTTAGATTTAATATCTGTCCATGTTGTCCCTGTTCCAGAATATGATTTAGGATTGGCGGCATCAAGATATAATACCAATCCATCTCTAACTATTTGTGGAGAATGTGATAGTGCCATTAGATATCATACCTCCCACGGAAAGATTCTTGTATTTTTTTAATTTCTTGTTCTGATAATGCTCTATTATACACAAGGAAACCTTGAATTCTAAATCCACCATAATTTCCACCAACATATCTTCCCATTTCAAAAGGTCTATTTCCAGCAAGAACTAAATCAAATGCAGAAGCATCTTGACCACGTAAAACACCATTAACATAAGTTCTACCTATCTTATCAGCTGGGTATAAAACAGTGTAAACAGAAAAATTACTTCTCCCATCATAAGAAAAATCATAGTCAGGTGTTCCCCAAAATTGGGCTCTAAAAGCTGTAAAACTAGAACCAAGCCTTAAGCAATAATGTTGTCCTGAAACTCCACTATCACCAACCTCAAACATACCTGAAATATTTGAACCAATTTCCCTTATTTGAGCTATAGCAATTACCGTCTTTGGTGAGTTACCACCGATACCTAAATTAGCTACTGTTGCTGAAACAGAATTAGCTATAGTTCCATCGCAAGAACCAAAATCATCCACACCATCTAAATCAAAAGACTTTAATGTAGAGTTAAAAGATGTTCCATTCTTTAAACTCATGTGAAATCTATTGCCACTTAAATCAAACCAACTTGTTCCTGTTCCTGGATATGATTTGGGATTGGCTGCATCCAAATAAAGAACTAAACCATTTCTTATTATACTTGTGTTATAACTAATTGCCATATAGTTATACTCCTATCAATGTGAATGTTGTTTTATAAGCTGTTGATGTTGCTGAAGTAGATGTTACTAATATTCTTACGTTACCACCACTTATGTCTGTTGTGACTGTAAATAGGTTACCTGAAGTTTTTAAGATAGCATATTCAGTGGCAGTAGATACTGTTCCGTTATGTGTAACTAATAATTCTGAGATGTGTCTATTAACACCAGTTGTTGCTTGAATTAAGAACTTACCTGTTGCATAAGTTGCAACTGCATATGTAGCAAGAACTGTTTGTGTTGTTGATGTTGTTGTTACTGTGGCTGTGTCTTGTAAGTGAACAGCATTAATTTTTAATGAAGTTGCTTTAATAACACCATTAACATCTAATAGTTCAGACGGGGAAGCTGTACCTATACCGACACTTCCGTTTGCCGCTATTCTAACTTTTTCAGTACCTTCTGTATTGAATCTAACAACACCTGCTGATTGACTGTTTTGAATCGTAAATATTTCATTTATTGTTGCAATAACAGAATCATTACCTCCTGCAGTTAAGGTAATAAAATCTCTATCGGATGTAGAGTCAATAGTTGGATAGTGTGGACCAACACGTAATACTGCACCTACAGCTCCTATATGAAGGTTATCGTTAGGAGCAGTTGTTCCTATACCAACTCTTCCGTTAGGCATAATGGTCATACGTTCAGTTAGAGAACCCGAACTAGCTGTTTGGAAACCAATACGACCAGAATTATCAGCACCACTACGAATAGCGTTTATTAAAGCAATATTATTATTTACACCGGCACTATCTTTAATATCAAAACTTAAACCAGAAGCAAACCCATCAACCATGTCAGCTGTGGTTGTATGTCTAATAACTAAACCATTAGAGTTAGAGTTTGTTGCTGTTGATGTTCTTTCCAAAACATGAATGGATGAACTTGAAGCACTAAATGTACCACCAACGTTTAATCCTTTATTGAAAGAGAATATGTCTGCAGTGGAACCATAAGTTAATGTTGCAGTTCCATCTGTTCCTAAATCAACTGTTAAACCACCACCGTCAGAGGCAGCCTTGTTAGGAGCACCTTTAGAAACTGTAATGTTCTTATCATCAACATCCAAGGTAGTAGAGTTTATTGTAGTTGTGGTACCATCAACTTGTAAGTCACCTAAGATAATAACTTTACCTGTTGCATCTCCATAGGCTGATGGGTCAATCGTAAAGGTAGCAGGAGCAAGTAATGTTCCATCTTTCTTAAATGAAATTACATTAACACCTGCTGATTGTAGGTTTAACAGATTACCTGTAGATAAAGCATTAGCATTGTTGACTGTTAACGTTGCTGTAGCATCATTGATGTTACGAGTAAATGTTGGCGATGATTGTATATTTAATGTTGCATAGTTTGAACCATTGATACTTGCCAATGCTGGTGTATATAATTCACCTGTTTCATCTACATAGGCAACTGTGTTTGTTGCTAATTGCCAATTTTGTAAATGTGCACTTGTATTAGTGTCATCTTTATTAACTGTTAAAGGAGTAAAAGCATTATCTGCTAATGTTTCAATTCTAACACCTGAAGAAGTAACATGGATTTCTCCATCACCACTTCCTGCTTTTAATTTACCACTACTGTCTATTACTAATCTTGTTGTTCCATTAACTTTATATTCAGCAAGGTTTGTTGCATGACTTGCTAATGTATCAACGATAAGTGGAACACGAGTTGTCGCACCCGATTTGACTTGTAATTGGGCTACAGGAGAGGTTTCGTTAATACCCACAAGACCAGTGGTTTTAACCATCATTCTAAAAGAAGTATTGGTTTCGTCGTAAATTCCAAAATCACCGTTATTGTTAATGATTCTATAATCACTATCACTATTAGAATCGGTTAAATATATTTCGGGGTAAGCACTTTCTATTCTTAAACCACCAATAATATGTAATGCTTGGTTAGGGGCAGTTGTCCCAATACCTACATTACCTGTATTTGTTAATGTAATTGACCTATTGGCAACGGCAAAGTTTCCATCGCCATCGGTTGTGTTGCTAATGTATAAGTTCGATGAACTTCCTGCGATACCAATTTGACCAGCACCAATAGCAGTTTTAATAACTTTTAATGCTACATTGGTAGAAGTTCCAGCAACATGAAGGTTGGTGGTAGGACTCGCCGTCCCAATCCCAACTTTTCCATCGGAAGTAATACGCATTCTTTCATTAACAACACCACCACTATCAACAGTATGTAATCTTAAAAAAGAAGCACCGCCACTACCTTCACGACCACCACCAATTCTTGTTCCAACATCTGCGGTAGAACTTGGAAACTCAATATAGTTTTCATTGTTTGTCGTTGTGCTACCAGAACCAACACGAATTACTCTTGTAGAAACAGCGGTGGTTGGCGAAGCGATGTGTAGCGAGGCAACAGGACTTGCCGTTCCAATACCAACATTACCATCATCACGAATACGCATTTTCTCGGTATTAAAACTATTTGAACGAGTGACAAAAACCAAATCGCTATCACCAGCAACAGCACGATTAGTTCTAACACCACGAATTTCTGCCATACTCGTTGTGCTATCAATGTTTGTGATAACAAAACTTAAATTAGCATATTCGTTTGTAGTTGTAGAACTTCTACGAATTTGAAGTCCATCATCATTAGATGATGTGACAAGTGAGAGTAATCGAGCAGGAGCACTTGTTCCAATCCCAACCTTTCCGTCTGAAAGAATACGCATTCTTTCAAGGCCACCAGTAGCTTGAGTGGTTGTAGGATTAGTATAAAACTGTATTGATGTAGCAGGATTGGCCTCATAAATATGACCACCAATCATAACATTGTTTTCAGTAGAGTTTGAAACTAATCCAATAATACTTACACCTTCTGGTTCAGCTGTAGATGAATAATGTGTTCCAGTTATAAAACCGTATTTGGTTGTTGCATCTGTTGTAACACCTAATCTAATATTACCACCAGCGATGTTTCCTTGCAATCCTGATTGTAACTGAGAAGTAAATGTTTTAATTCCAGCAACAGTTTGATTTCCTGTTAGTTTTACAACATCACCATCTAAAGCAAAAGCAGAAGCATGGTTTCCATCAAGTAGGTCTGCATCTAATCCTGAACCTGTACCGTCGTTACCTTCGTGCCATACTTTATTTTCTTGTATTTCAACATTACTTGCAGAAAAGTTTACTTTACTGTTAGTATTAAAAACTGTTACAGAAGTAACTGAGGCTGCACCTAAAGTGGTTAAAAATCCACCAGATGTGCTTTGTAAATATCCTGTAAATGTTGCTGTTGTAGAAGGGAAAGTATTTCCTTGATATCTTATAGCAATCCAACTAGTACTATCACTTGTTCGTGTTAATGTTACTAAGTCATATTTTTCTTCTCCAGGTATAGTTTGTTGATATGCCTGATTTGATATTAAAGAACCACCTTGTATTCCAACACTAGCCCCAGAACTAATAACCACATCAAGATTTGCAGCTTGATAATTACCGGTTGTTCTATTGATTTGTAATGTACCATTTACGTTATTGTTAGAAGCATTTCTACACAATAAAATATATTGAGGACTTTCACCCTCTATCATTGAAAATGATGAAAATAAATAATGGTCAGTTAATTTATCATACTTACCACTAAATTGAGTTTGAATAGCACTGGTTACACCTTTAACATAAGATAACTCAGTTAAAGATGGGTAGGTGGCAGTAGATAAAGCACCGATAGCACTTGTTCCTGTCCAATATGTTAATTGATTTGCTGTACCAGTTCCTGTAACTGTTCCAGATGTAGGTGTTGCCCAAACAGGGACACCGTTTGCAACTGTTAGAACTTGTCCACTGCTTCCGATAGCTCTTGTATGCCAACCATAAAAATCTCCATACAAAATAACACCAGTATTAACACCACCACCAGGTGCATTATATGCTCCGGGATATGTTGAACCATATACGTTGGTTCCTTGAAAAATAGGATTAACCCAAGTTCCGTCACCACGTAAAAAAGTAGTGGCATCAGCTGTCCCTGTTCCTAGGCGAGCAGTTGAAAGTATCCCACTTGTTATGCTTGATGCGGCATGGGTATGGGACCCAGGCGTAGGAAGTAACTCAACCCAAGCATTTCCATCCCATCTCTTGAGTGTTACATTTGGCATAGCACACTCCTATCTTTCTATGTTAATTCTTGGAAGTATAAATCACCAGTTACAAAAGTACCCGAAGCTGGTACAGATGCTGTTCCCGTATAAGTACGATTTTTAACTTCTGCCAAGTCATATGCTCCGGCAATTGTTTCTGTATTATCTGTGTTATAATTTGTAGTACCACGAGCCAAACCAATCGCTGCATATAAGTTATTTAACTTCGTTAAAATGTTTTCAGAGGTTGCAGCAGCGGTTAGTTCACCCCAAGTATCATATCCACTATTGGCATTATCTAATGCACCAAGTGAAGCTGTTTTTGATGTTAAGTTAATCGTGCTGTTAGCAATTTGAGTATTTGTAATACCACCACTTGCAACAGAGATTTCGTTTCCAGATTTTGTTAAGCTGGTTCCTGCAGTGATTGTATCAACCTTGGAGGTTTCTTGCCAGCTTGTATCTGTAATAGCTTGGAATGTCCAGTCGTTATAGGTTGAACCACCTTCAACGAACACCATGATACCAGCTTTACTGTCTGTTGTATCCTTAGTCCATGCACCAACAGCAGCGGCATAAATACCGTTTTGTGATGCAGTGTCTTGTTTCCAGACAAGCACTCTTTGACCGGCTGTTAATGTCACACCATCAATCGTCAATAAACCACTTAATGATGGAATGTTTACAGTAGAAGCAGCTTTAACTGGACCATTAGAAGCCCAACGAAGACCGACAGCTATTAAAGCATCAACGTAAGATTTTGTAGTTGCGTGACCAGTTGCAGTAGGAGTTCCAACGGTTACAGCAGTATTGAATGTAGCACCTTGGTCTAATTTTAATTGAGCACTACCTGCTGCAGTAAGTGTAAAACCTTCTTGAGAATCAGCCATGATAAACTGATAAACTGAACCTGAGTTATTCCATAGTGCTTTTAAAACACCATCAATGGAAATGTTTCCAGTACCAGTCATGTTACCAGTAAATGCTGGATTACTCTTTGTTAAATAAGTTCCTGAAAGGTCACCAATTAAAGTTCTATCAATCTTGCTTGCATCTTGAGCAGCGTTTGCAGCATTAATTTTAACGAGTTTATCGGCTGCGTTAAAAGTAGTTAAATAAGTACTAATAGCAGTTCTTTCATCTGCTGTAAGAACCTTATAGTTTGTAGTTTCATCGATTAAGTCTGCGGAAGTTTTAAAGTAAAACTCTACCCATTCCGTACCACTCCAACGTTTAAATATTGACTTTGTTGCTGGCATAATTTATTAATTCTCCTCTTTTTTCAAGACTTGTCCATTCATGTAAACAAGTTCTTCTATTTTTGTATCTACTGGAAGTCTGATTGCAAGTTTTGCATCTTTTTGGTTCACTTCCTTTAAACCACCCTTTTCATCTGCTAACAAGAAGAATCTTTTGGTTTTAGCCAATTTGCGTTTAAGTTCTTCAAGTTCGACGGCTGTTGGGATTTCTCCTTCAACCATAAACAATACCGGTTGAGTTAATTTTGCTTGGAAAGCTAGTTTGCAAACTGGTAAGCCAACAAACACATCTTCTCCAGGTAAAATCTTAATAAAAGGGAATTCCTCCCATATACCATCAACTACCTTAAAGTTTTTTAATATTTCCATCTTTTATTCCTCTCAATATATTTTAGCGTGCTAACGGACTTCGTTTTCTGAAAAACCGGGAATTAACTCTATATCACTGCCATCTGTTGATTCTGTGATTTCCCCCTCAGATAATCCAGGTGTTTGTTCAACATCAGGCTCTATACCTTCTAGTGATTGTATATACTCATCTTCTATAAATCCCACACCCTGTTCAGAGCTTCCAGCATCTAATGAGGCAGCTAATAAATTGACTTCTGTATCATCCGTTCCAACTTCCTGTTCAACACTGCCTACTCCTCCATCTAAAGATGCTGATAGTAGATTAACTTCAGGCCCATCACCCATAGTAACTTCTTGTTCTATAACCGTAGGTGTTCCCATTAAAGAAAATGGGCTACTTTCTACTTCTGTTGGTTGAAACCATGTTCTTGCTAGCTCTGGAGCAATAGAAGATGTTCCAACTGCTACTTCATAGTTTAATGAAGCCAGCTCAGAGTTCATGTATACTTTATCGTAGAAAGCAACAGTCTTTTGTGAATTTAAGGTAAGGTTTTCACCAGAAGCATCACCTCTAGTTCCTAAATCTAAATCTCCACTTGTGACTTCTCCTAAAGAAACAAGGTTTAAATCATCTTCTGAGCTAGGAATCACATCATCCATGAAGATGGTATTATTAATGTTTTGGACTTCGCTTTCTAGGGTTTCAATCTTATTAATCATTTCAGAGAAGTCTGCAATGATATCATCCCCACCAACCGTGTGAATAACTAATTCTTTATTAGCATAATCAAGCTCAACGCTTTCAATAGGTGTTCCTTCTGGAACTTCTACTGAAGAAGTGCTTACTTCTTGACCATAAACGTTATAAAACGTGGTTGTAAAGATAAAAGAGCCTTCTAACTGTTGAATATTAAATCCAGCAGTATAAACAGCCCCTTGCTTTAATTCTTGGAACTTATAGTCTAAAACAGCATATTTCTTACCAAAGTCATACACCCTTCTGTTATCTATGTTTTCAGGTGCTTGTTCTGGTGTATACGCTGGTTGTTGTTCCGGGGTTTTGGTTCTACCAAATGTAATTTTCTTATCATCCATTAGTTATTAACCCTCACTACTTACGTCAAATGCATCCTTGTTAATTGAATCAATGATGGCCAGTCTAAACATATCACTATAGGATACTGTCCCATCTGTGAGCTTTAAGGCTAATTGAATAAAGGTATCTTTATTGTAGAAATTAAACAATCTGCTTTGTTCTGGAGTCACGGTCACCTTAAGGAAGAATCCACCTTCATATTCCTCAATAACACATTCTCCTGTTTGTTTTTCTAGGATAACGCTTAAGCCTTGTTTATAGCTTACTTTGTATTCTTCAATTTCTTGTTCTTCAACAGGAAGTCTAAAGTAATGGTAACTCGTTGCCCCTAACGTAATATTATCATATTCGTTAATGTTTAAAAAGGCGATACGATTATCGGGCCATGTAGTTGGTATTGTGTTGTAGTTATCAAACATTCCCATATTATTACTTATTCCTTACTTCTTAGCTTCGTCAATCAACACTTGACCTTCCCCATCTCCTAAGAATATAGAATAACCATCCATGAAGTCATATAGTTGACCTAACATAAAGTCAAAGTCTTCTTCACCGCTATTTTCATCTAAGTCTTGGAAACTTTGAATAAGTTCATCAATTTCATCAATAACATAATCATCTTCTTCAGGGTCAAAGAATCCTTTAGCTGTTTCTAAAACTCTTACAGCTGCAACCTTGACTCCCTCAAAGTTAACATCATCAATCGCATTTTTAAGGCCGTCTGCTAATCCTTGTGGTACTTGGTGTCTCCACATCTTCTCTAATAATTTGATTCTCATATTCTTTTCTCCTTATTTATCTTCTGGGGTTATTTCCGCAGTAAGTCTTTTTGGGTTTTGTAATTCGTTTCGTAAAACCATTACCATATTCTCCATAGCATTTTCTGTTATGTCATCATAGCACCCATCAGATAAACCATCCATTTCTCTTGACACCCTTTTACAGATACTACGTATTTCTTCTTTGGTTAATGTTTTAATTAACTCTACGTGGTCTGGAACACCATCTTCTTCATCGTCATAGTATCCAGAATTGTAATCATCTATAATCCTTTCAAGTGCAAGAAGGGCTTGATAGTTCCAAAAACCGTCACTATTAAACTCACTGCTTTGACCAACTTGACCAATAATATCTGAATCAATATGTTCTTTAAGTGGCTTCTTTAATGATTCTTCTGTTGGAACAATCTCAGCAGAAAGGTTTGCCAAGTCGGTAATATGTTCTTTAATCCAATAAGCAATACCATTACGAATGACTTCTGTAATTCTTTCCCACACGTCATCTGTATTTAATATAAAATTTCCCACGTCTAGGGACATCTTCTTTAATTGTTCTTCATTTAAATTTGGAAGAATGCTTTGTGCTTCCTCATCATCAAGTAAAGCAATCGAGTCTTCATCTTGAACAAGGTAATCAACTTCACCCTCAACAACAGCTGACCAATAGTCATCTGTCATGTCTTCTTTTAATGGCTTCTTGCTTTCTTCTAGCTTAGGTTCTTCCTTAACTTCAGGAACAACTTCACTGGCAATCTCTTCAGCCTTTTCTTCACCGTCTTTAACAAGTTCATAAGTCTTGCCATCAACAATACCTAGAACCTTTTGAAGCATACCAATATGGGCTGTCTTTTCTTCAACAAGTCCTTTAAGTATTTCAACAGAGGCTAAGTCTTCTGGTCTTTCAG
>Ga0079300_10000018_pt1 | contig 45121 bp, 32 predicted proteins | sample Wag4_2014_7_11_FD_74799 | JGI IMG/M metagenome (GOLD analysis project Ga0079300, IMG submission 74799) | Fresh water microbial communities from Ohio, USA - Utica-2 Time Series HT 2014_7_11 | ecosystem: Environmental > Aquatic > Freshwater > Water tank | place: USA: Ohio | collected 2014-07-11
GGTACATACATATTAGGGGAGGGGGTCATAGAGAAGTTCCTGACTCTCTCTCTTTCACCCAGTATGCCGAGCAGCCGAGAGAGGCAGTGAGGTGGCTGCCGGACATCCCCCTCATGCCTCCTCATTTTTTCCTAGAGACCTTTGAAATATTTTCTTGCTTTCCTCCTTTCATTTCAATAGAGAGCTCGGTGGCATATTTCAAAACTTGCCTCTGTATATAGAGAGAAAAGTGAGCTCGGGGGCACCTTTTTCAGACCTTCCTCTGTATATGAGAGCGTAACGTATGGTGACCAACGGCAATAAAAAGGGAGCTCGGTGTCATGTTTTCAAACCTCCCTCTGTATATGCATGAGGAGATGCAGAATGTATTGATTGAATGAAAATACACATATGAGAGCTCGGTGGCACATTTTTAAAACCTCCCTCTGTATATGTATGAGGCAGAAAGCTAGCAAGCACACGCAAGATATGGCAGCTCACAATACTATGATGCGCATATGGATTCTCGCACGCATATATGCCGTTATGTAAACCTATGCTTATGCAATGCCTAATAAGCAAAGTCATTAGCCGAGCTCTATTTTCAATCCTTCCTCTGTATATATGTATGTAAGCTGAAATGTATTCCTCTATGTAATGTATTGAGATTTCCTCTATGTAATGTATTGAGATTTCCTCTATGTAATGTATTGAGCTTTGCTCTATCCTATGTGAGCTAATGTATGAGGCATGCTGTCATGTGTGCTGTCCTATGCAATCCTATGTGTGTGTGCTCATGAATGTGTGTATGTATGTATGTGTGTATGTGTGTATGTATGTATGTGTGTATGTGTGTATGTGTGTATGTGTGTGTGTGTGTGTGTGTGTGTGTGTGTATGTGTGTGTGTGTGTATGTGTGTGTGTGTGTGTGTGCTCATGTGTGTGTGCATGTGCTGTCATATGCAATCCTATGTATGGGGATATAGGTGCATGCATGCATGCATGTAAGCATGTGTATGTGTGTGCTCATGTGTGTATGTATGCTCATGTATGTATGCTCATGTATGTATGCTCATGTATGTATGTGTGCTCACACATAGTGTAAAAGCTCTCGGTGATATAAAGAGAGGGCAGTATGTCTCGGCATACCACCCCCTCATATACAGAGCTCTAGCTCTAGTGCTTATTGCGGTCAATCATTTCCTGCATGCGAGTGCTGGCCTCTTTCATGCGCATAGCAATGTGCGTTACAGGAATGTATATCTCCTTGTATGGGGTAGCCTCTTTGGTCTTCTTAGCCTTCTTGGATTTCTCCTCAGGATTTCGACCTGCTGTGCGTGAGGGCTCATCCTCATCCTCATCCATATCCTCATACAAATCGTCGTCAGGGCCCTCTTCCTGTTTCTTTGATGCAGCCTTGCCCTTTGCCTCCTTGAGCCCAAGAGCACTGTCAATCAGAGACTGGGTGCTGTCAATCTTGCGCACCATGGTAGGGAGAATGGCGGTGTGCAGTGCTGGCTTTACCACATCCTGAGCCTGTGAGATTGGCGTGCGTGTGAATGTCTGACTATCTGGCAGGGCATTATTGGTGTAGGCATTCAGCTCCTGCTCGGTAGGCCAGAGGCTGCCTCCCTGATTCACAAGGCGGTCAGCAGCGGTCTTTGTGCCAAGGGCGGCCTGCGCATTCTCACCCCAAATCTTCTGCACGATTTCGGGGTCGTTGGTCCATGGCTTGCGCTTTGATTGGTTCATATCATCAGTCATGCGTATCCTCCTATTTCATCTTCCATCCCATTATGGCAAATAATTCACGAAGGTCTTTTACAGCCTCGCGATAATCCTGGCCTCTGAAAAAACGGGGCAATTCGGTGCTTATCGGATTGGATATGGTCGCTTGAAGCTCAGCTTGCAATCCATCCTGGTCCTTGACCCCACCAAATGATTTCCCCGCATCTATGCGGTCAATCATTTCGCTTGTCACCCATTGCTGATACAATCGAGCGAATATCTCCTTAGGCTGGCTCAGATAGTCCATCATTTGCTTGATGTATGGCTGGTCTTTCGGCGATGCCATATCATAGACGGATTGCATATCCTTTGCCAGCGTGTTTTGGAATCGGTCAATGATGCGCAAAATGGGCGCTACCATTGGTGACTTTGACATCAAGTCGGGATTTGATACCCCTGCGGATACCCCAATCGAATCAGTCATGGAAACAAAATCCCGCCAATTGGCATCTCCGTATGTCAGCGCGCTAATGTCTATGAGGTGACCGAATTCATGCGCTAGCGTGGAAATCCGCTCTCCTACCCGCATAGTCGGTGAATTCGATACAGAAGAAACGGCTGCAGGATTCAAGAGAATAACAGGGCGGCTCCTGTCGCCTATTCCGTACTTTTCATGCGAATCGTTGACATACATTCCCTTGGTGTTCGGAGGAAGCTGGTGCTCTCCTACCTGCACATCGGCGATGCCACCATCAGTGTGCAGCTGGTCAAGGATTTCCTTGAATGCAGTCAAGGCCGCAGCACTCTCGGTTGACAATGGCAAACTTTGCGTGTCCTCAAATGCCGTAGACGGGCTTTCGGATTGCGGGTACTTCAATGGCTCCTTGATAATACGCGATAGCTGCTTTTTGATTTCTGGGCTCAGCAAGGCATACATATTATCGGTCGAAAGTGTCACATTGTCGACACTGGTGGGCGAGCTTCCGAAAGTAGCGTCAAGGCCCGACGATGTTGATTGACGAGCCAGGGATGCTGAGGAATTCACCCCGCCAGATTCCTCAAGCGTGCGTGCTATCATGTCCTCTGCCAGCGCAGGATTAATGCGGGAAAGCTGTCGAGGATTGATGACGGTTCCTTGCGCGCTTGAGCCTGGCACGGTTCTTGCGCTTTCCGTTGGGAATGCAACCGTTGCAGAAATGCTCGGTATTGCTGCTGGAGCCATGGCTTTTGGCTCGTTAGCAGCCGTCCAGTCAGTTAAAGCTCGGTCATGCTGGTTGATTATTCCATCCAGCACAGCGTCATCGGCAAATGCTGATACGCCAGCCTTGTCTGCTGCTTCGTCCAGGATAGCGCCAATCGCATTCTTGCTGCTTGCCATTATCTTGTTTGCCTCGACGGCCATTCCTCGAGCGGCTGTCATTTCCTCGTCGTCATTCGAATATATCTTGCCGCCGACAAACCCCTGAATGTCCATGGCAAACGAAGCAGCGCCCTTGCGCATGTATGCTTCATATCTCTTCGTCAATGCTTTCCCGACCTTGAGCGCATATGCCTGAGCTACGTCGGCGGCCATGTTTTGCTCGTCACGCAGGTATGCCGCGACGTCTGTTTGAATGGCAGTGATTTGGCCAGTCATATACGACCACATATTGGTCTTTTTGCCCGTATTCGTGGGGTCATTTCCCTCAATACGAGTCGGGTTTTGAAACAGGTTAGCATTCTGGTCGCTCGTACGAAAAAAGTTGCCGTATGCAATGGGCTTCATGGCCAGCGGCGAAACGACACCTTGTGTGGGGGCGGTGAAATTAGTCATGCGGTGGCGTCGAATGTATTCCTTGCCCTGGCGCTCTGCTTCTGACCTTCGTGCAGCAGCTCGTTGCACACGAGCTGCTTGCAACCCAAATGCAGCCTGACGTTCAGGTCGAGCTCCCACATATCTGCCACTGGTGACACCTATGGTTCCGTCAATCTGATTTGCATCGGCTAGTACATTCTCAGCCACACCCACACTCCCCAAGACCGCTCCTCCTCCCCCTCGTGAAGAACGGCCACTGCCGCCCTGCTGAGCCACCGACTGGTATCCTGGAGGATATCGATTGTGGGAGCGCTGGTCGTGCTGACCACGCATATGCTTGGTTCGTTCTTTATATTCGCTGAGCCGCGCAAGGCGGTCGGTTAATTCATTCATGAGCGTCTTTCCTTCACATTCATAATGGTTGAAAGCACGCCTGGAGCACCGCTGTTACTGCTTTTGCGCATTGTTGCTACATTCTGAGGAGCTCCGCCCTTTGGCAGGCCTTCTTCTCGTTTGTTTGATATCGCTGACCGTTTTTGAGCGTCTGTCATCTTCGCCGCTCTTGATGCTGGCACGCACTTTGGATACTTTTTGCGGTAATCAGATTCGCTCATACCCTCTGTGCGACGACCACATGGTTCATACCCGCCGCCCTTCTTTGGGCGGCTGATATCTACCCATTTCTCGGAAAACCAATCACGAAGGTCTTTCTCGGTCTTCCATGTGCCACCATTTTGCTTGTACCACTTTGCCGCATACCCATTCGCATACGCTGATGGATACACTCGATACTTCTTCTTTGCCTCTGCCACAGCCTTCGACCATAACGATGGATTGCTAGGTTTGTTCTTGCCTTTGGTGGTCTCGTACTCGAAAGCCTTGATGGTCGATTTTGCATTTTGACGACGGGCTTTGATTGAGTATTGCATCTTGTGTCGTTGCTGCTCCACCTTGAGCATTTCATCGTTGCGGTGACGGTATATGTCGATGTTGCTGTTGAATACGTATGAAGGGTATTCCTTCTTCTTTGCATCAAGGTGACGGCTGATTTTGGAGGCCCAGGCACGGCCAGCATCGCCACCCCACAAGAGGTGTGCAATGTATCCATTCGACGGCTTTGACGGATTGCTCCAATCTGGCCGCTTATCAACCGCGTGGCGAGCAAAGAAGCTATTCATGCGGCGAATGGTTGAGGCACTGACACTTTTCCCATTGCTAAGGTCGCGCCCGCGTGCGATACCCACAGAGGTTCCGCCACGACCAAACTTTGAGCGCAATTCCAATCCTCGTTTGGCGGCTGAGCGTACACCAGCTGGTGGCGAGAAACTATCCTTGCCTCCTGCGTGAGCCTTGACGGTTGATTTGAGCATGCCACCAAATATCATGGCATTCAGTTCTTCGACTGATACGCCAAGCTCTTTTGCGTATAAATTAAGTCTTCCTGCGCTAAGAACTTCAGATGCTCTTACACCCCCCAGAATATTTTCTGCGTCAATCTTTGCTTCAGAAAGAATTTGCTGACGTCTGGATTCGGTAACAGAAGCTTGTGCTTGTCTTTTTTGTTCAGCATCTCTCGCCGAATGAGATTCCACCGTTGATTGTATTGCCCTATCGGCTTGGGCGCCTTGCGTATCACCCTTTGCGTCATACAAGTCAGCCATGTCACTAAGCTGGTCGACGCTCACGCCCATTCTGTCAGCTGTATCTTTGAGAATCCTATAACCATTGGGGTCACGGGACGCTTGTTGATTTGTACCACCTGGAAAATCGTAAATACTTCTCACCCGCAATTGTTCGCGCAGTTGCTTTCGTTGGAAAGCATTCAGGGGATTGTTTTTGACAAATTCAGCACGACGTGCTGGTTCTGCAGCAGCTCGGGTTTCTGCTTCTTGCAATTGAATTTCAGCTCTTTGACGGTTTCGATTGTCAGATGCTGCTTGATACCTTCTCATCATTTCAGGCATGACATCTAAAGGTACACCTAAGGAATCGGCCACACGTTTCAATTCATCATTGTCTTGACGGTATTCACGCGCATATCTATCGTTATAGTCAGTGTTCATACTTGCACGTTGCGCGAGCATGCCCTGAAATCTTCTTATTGCGCCAATAGAGAGAGGATTTTTCGCAATAACCCTTTCAAATGCACGTTCAGATTCAGCGCGCATTTCTGCGGCACCCGCTTGAAGCTCGGCTTCTCTTCGTTGGTTTTCTTCCGCAATCTGTGCTTGTCGTTGCTGGTCGGCTGCTTCTCTTGCAGCTGCGGCTGATTCTTGTTCTTGACGTTCTCGTGTTTCACGTGCCGCCTGCTCTGCACGCACTTGTGCTTGTCTAGCATCAAAGTCGGCCCGTATTTGACCCGCTCCTGCCGCAATATCAGCTTCTCTTTGAGCATTTTCTTGCGCTACCCTTGCAAGGTCTTCAGGTCGCGAAAACCCAAGGACGGCATCTCGGCGAGCTCCCAAACGGGTTTCAATATCACGCATAGCCTGCGCTTCACCTGGGTCCGTGCGCATGCCGCGTTCAACTCTTGCACGTTGACGGTCGCGTAAAACATTATATGCTGTAAGCTCATTTCGTTCATCAGAATTTCTTGGCCCTCTTGGGCCTGTTGTGTCTTGAGGGACACCACCCAATGAAACAGAGGTCGGCTGAATACCGCCAGGAGATTCTTGCCCTGCAATTTGGGTGAGCACGTTTGCCGATAAAGGAGGCAACCCTTGAGCTGCTCTTTGTCTGTTAATATTCTGCAGATTCTCTCTGTTTTGTGTGTCTTGCGGTATAGACCTCCTTCCTGGAAGCGATGGCGGTGTGTCATCGCCAGGGAAGATTAGGCGACCAGGCAGAGGAGAAGGCGGAGGATTATACGCAGCAAGTTGTGGACCACCTGCTGGTGTTCCAGGAGGTAAAGGTGGCGACCCTCTTAGCGTTCGAGCAAACTCGGCCATCGATAAAGGTGGCAGTCCTGCACTTTCTCTTTGTGCATTCGTCTTTGACAGAAGCTGTTGTCTTCTCTCTTCACGACTTTGTTGTGGCGCACCAAAAGGGCTTGCATCAGGGCTTGCATCAGGGCTTGAAGAAGCTGGCGGTTCAGTATCGCCATATCTATTAAGTAATTCGCTCATCTGACGTCGTCCCGCAGCGGCAGGTTCCCTTTGCTCTTCGTCTTGACGCGCTTGTCTCTCGGCCTCTGATATTGGCGCCAATCCTGTAGCAGCTCTTTCCCTATTCACTTGTTCCAAACTACGATTGTCCACAAAAGATGGAGTCAATGTTGGTGCGGCTGGTGTTGACGTGGCTGGAGATAATGGACGAATATCAGCTTGAGCTTGCGCAAGACGTTTGCTGTCTTGCACAAGTTGCTTGCGAGTGCGAGGCGGAAGTGGAGGATATCCGCGATTATCACGCAGTTTATTTCGCATGTCGTGATAAGTCATTTCGCCCGCATCAACCTGTGCTTGAAGTTTAACAATATCCGCTCGATGCTCAGCCATCGTAACTTTGGGTTTATATTGGCTCGAAGCTGCAGCTGCAGTTCCCCCGCCGCTCCTACCCATGCCTCGATTCCATGCATGGTCTCGCTGGTCGTGACGGCCGCGCATATGCTTATACTGAGACCTCATAGGCGTATCCATGCGGCCATTCAAGTATGGATGTTCGTAATTTCCACCTAATGCTTCAACAATGGGAGAGCGGTCAACGGTCTTTTGTCTGGATTTTGCGCTTGCTTCCATTTCCTTACGCCAGGCATTTGGCAATGCAGCGGTCAGGCCTTTTCGTTGCGCAACGGCCATAAGACCTTTTTTAAAGTCTTCATACTTGCTCAATCCGCGATATTGCGGCCATTCGTTGATAGCAGCGGTAATACTGCCATAATCGGTGACGGGGAATCGCTTTTCTGCAGGCAATGCAAAATCTCCGCCAGCGCCTTGATTGCGCTGACGACCCTTCGCAAGAATATCAGCACGAGAAGCTTTAAGCGATGTCGGCTTCTCTCTTTTTAATTTCATTTTGTCCACTTGCTCAGACGACCAATTAAGACCGTCATCTCCTCCGTGCATCATCCAATTGATATATGCAGCTGAAGGGTCGGCGCGGTTGCCCCAATCATCAGTTCTGTCACCTGTGTGGCGTTGCAGATATGCGTGCATAGTTCTGATATCGTCATCGCTGAGTTCGCTACGGTTTGCTATCTTACGTGCAAGCGATATCATTCCTGACGAGCCACCACGCTTGAAATAGAATTGCAAATCCAATCCACGTATTGCATTGGTCGAAGCGCTTTGTGATGGTTTGCGGTCAATTTCTGGTTTTTCTGATTTATAATTGCGCATGTTTTCCTCATATGCGGAAACGACAGAATCAACCCAATAAGGAAATTGCATCCCATTAAGCTGATACGCAAGCCATTCCTGCGTCATTGGTTCTTCATTTTTGTAAGATTTTACTGTGCTTTTTGGGCTACCCGCAACCACCTTGCCACTGCCATACGTACGATTACTTTCGCGTGCTGGCTTGCTTGCTCGGCTTCTCGATGCATTATTACGGCGCTCAAGTTTAGCCTGCTGCTCGGCAAGTGCTTGTTCTTCTGGGCTGCCATACATTTGCTCATACATAGCTCGCTCGTATTCAGCTTGTGCTTCTTCTTGCTGAGCTTGTGCTTCTTGTTCTCGCTTCATGATAGCGTCGTCACGAGCACGCTCAAATGCTTCACGAGCGGCAAACATATCTCCGCTACGAGCTGCATTGATATATGAACGGCCAGCTCCTGAAATGAACCACTCTCCTGTACGAGAAGATTGTTCGACAAGGCCCAATTCTTGCAATCGCATTGCAGTGAGATTTGGTAATCGACCTGGATTATCAGGGTCGGCAAAATTACTCAGTGCAGCACCTAATGCTCCGCCAGGACCTACAGAAGCATGTGTGTTTGATTCATTCTTTTTTTGCTCAACTCGAGCTTGGCGTTTTCTTTCGGCAGCACTTACTCCACCGCCCTTACCTCCGCCAGAATCCAATCCCATGGCTGCTAATAATTGTTGTTTTTTAATCTTTCTTTCTTGGTTCTCAACAAGTTTTGCCAATTCCATGGATTGCTCATACGCGGCCATTGACGAGCCTGGTTTGATGACATTGCCCATCTCATCGCAGTTTGCAAATTTGCCATTTTCATCACGGCACGCACTACCGCCAATTTTCTGACCGCCTGTTGCGCTGAAGTTACCTGTGGTGGCCGCTTTGCGGCGTGCTCGTTTTGACAATGTTGTCAGTTTTTGCGGAGTCTCTTTTGCCCATCGTTCAGCCCATGGTTTATTGTTTGCAAAAGCCCATCGCCATTGTGCTTGACTACGAAATGGCATAGTTACCCTCCAGCAGTAGGTGGATTATAAACAACGTCTTCGGTTTTTGGTTTTTCAATAACAGGAGCTTCAATGATTGGTCGCCAAAATGTTCGCATGTTACAAACATTGCAAGTAATTGGCGTTGGTTCGGTGGTATGCACGGTGGCACTCAAAGTCAGTTTTGTTGGCGTTTTCACTCCCAATGTAGCACCACAACGACGGCATGTAAACAATCGTGGTTTAATATCTGTCATTATCCAATCGCTTTCTCTACGGCGTCTTCAATCGCCTGTACAATACTCTTTTCTCTTCTCAACATGACACGTTCTGTTATGTTTCGAGGACGAATACCTGGATGCTGAACGGCTTTGACATAGACAGCAACGTCACTAGCAGCCGCTTTAGATTGTCTTCGTGCAATTTCATTACGTACGCCGTCCCCAGGACGAAATCGTAAAAACCGCGACTTTTTGGGAAGAATAGCATGAGGTTTCGTGCCTTCATCTACCCATGTATATCGTTGGTCTTCAGTCATTATTGTAGCACCGTCATCGGTTTCTACTGTTTCAAATTCAGCTGGTTTCTTCCATTTTGCCGTAGCCTGTTTCAAAGCACGAATGGTTTTTTGGTTTTCTTTTTCAATAGCTTTTTTGGTTGATTTTTGTATTTCTTTTGCAATATCATCAAATGAAAATTCAATTTTAAAGCTCATCGGTAGAATCTCCGTCAATGTTTTCTTTCAACATATTAATGACGCCGTCCATTCCATAATCAGCCACCAGCGCATCTAATACACTTTTGGGGTTGGAGCTTTTGTACCCATAAAGTTTCTTCACTGAATCGGGCATAGGTATAACTTTTCCTGGCACATCATTTCCGTCGGCATCTTTTGTTTCGGTACCTGGTATGGTGACGTTGAAATCAGGCTTCGGCAATGCTGCTGCAGCCACTTCGGGTGGTGGTGCTGCTTGAGGCGCAATACCCATTCCCTGAAACTTTGGCCCTATCTTGTACAGTTTCTTGATAGCTGATGGTATCTTGATTGGTTCTTCAGGTCCACGCACGTCCATAAGATATGATTCGTTGTCGTTTGAAGTAGCATCCTCTGTCGAATCAAATTGAATGAATTCTTTTGGAAATACACCTTCGTCGACCAGAAAGTTTCGCACTTGGTCTTGCGTAAGCACCTGTGTATCAAGAAAGTTACGGATAGCTCCAGACGCAGCTTGAAATGCGTCCATTTTCATCTTACGGTCTCGCACATCACTACTTGCAAATGTGAATGTTGTTGTGGTTGGTAATACATGATGGTTCAATGCAAGGGTAAAAGCACGCCGCCACGCCGCCATACCGCGGCCTTCGGCGGCTTCTTCCAGTACTACTGTCTGCGTACCTGTTCCCAGCCCTTGTCCACTCAGCGGTTGAATCTCTTGAACAGCAACCCCCAAAGCATTTGCATATCGCAAGTATGCGTCCTTGCGCTCTGAATCAGCGCTAAAACCGTCAGGCACTTCTGCCAACGGAATTGTGACAATAGAGGGATTTTCTGACTTAAGCATCGGGATAATTGTGCTTCCCTTGTACACCACATATCCACGTTGATTGTTTGCTTCATTGCTTGAAGAGAGTGCATCACGAAGTTGGAGGTCCGATATACCATTCACAATGTGAATGGCCAGATTACGGCTTCCGCTAACCTTCTCTCGGATGAATGTTTCAATAGCAGTCAATTTAAGGATTGTCTCGAATGCACGTCGTGCTGCACACATTCCCAGGCCGCGATGCTCAATACGCGGAGAAGGCATATCGCTTAAACAAATGACCTCTTCATGGCGAAGTCGATGAAACTCTCCACGGTAGTCTTGATAAATAACTGGATAGTCTCGGTCATTCGTGCGGTATGTGCGCAAGCTATCAAGGTGCATAAGTCCAACAACACGAGAACCGCGTGCATTCGATGCACGGACAATTTCGATGAATGCGCCATTATCCGTAGTTAGATAATCTCGTACATGACGGGCCAATCCATACGAATAGCTCCCGTCAAAATTAAGCATGAGGTCTTTTCCGCGGTCAATACGGCGAGCATTTTTGGTTGCATCGGATATCATGAACCCAATAGCAGTTTGTTTGCTTAACGTCGTGTTGACTGCACTTGCCCACATATTCTCAATCAAAGGCGTTTCGGAAAGAATGGCATCGGCAGCTTTTGTGCCATATGCAGGAAGCCCCGTTGCGCCCTTAATGCCTTCAAGAAGGCCAGAGCTCAATACTCCTCCCCACGATGTAGGACCAAGCATGATGGTAACAGGACCGCCGTGACGTTCGTATGTGTCCTGCCGTGTAACACTATGCATGCGTACAGAATCAGTCATATATATACCTCAGTATAAATTCAAATCTATGCATCGCATAGCGGCCATGCTCAACGCAACACACGCGTCAACTTTATCTTTCGGATTACCCTTGACTATACGAAGCTTATCTCCGCCAGCATCAAAATGCGCTTTAGCATTTGCAACATGCAGTCTCAATGTTGCATCACCGTCATGCACAAGTCTGCGCCCCATGATAAGGTCTCGTAAGTTTTTGTCAGCAATGGCACGGGCAGAAGATTGTTTGAATTCATTTGTCCATACTCTTCTTCCTAACCGTTGCGACATTTGATGCAATTGATACGGGTCATATGCTATCTCAATCACATTATACGTATCAATAATGGTGTTGATTTGTTTTTCAATTTCATCGTAATCAAGCACACGGCCATTTGGTATCCATGTGTTAACTATGCGAACCGCAACATCGTCTTTGCGGTCTCTCTGATGATGACGGCTAACCGCAACAAGAGCAAACGTGTCGTTTGAAACACCTGCGTCTAAAGCTATAACTATGGGCGTACGATTGTCTAAAGGCGGCATATCTTCCCGCAATACGTCCCACAGCATCATGCTAGGAATAAATGCCTCGTCTGATTCAAGGTCGACAAATTTACCGTCAATCTCTTGCGAGGCAAAGCCACCGTCGTATTGTTTCTGAAGAGTATCGACAAACGTATTCGGCAAGAATCTATTTTGACGAGACGACGAATATACAACATGAAAGTTTTCGTCGCCATTTTCAACAAATGCATTGTATAGCCAGTTTTTACCGCGAGGAGTAGAAGAGACCCAAGCACGAGACGGCATACGACGTAAACGACCAATCATGATTTGCCATACACGAGGAGACATCATGGCCGCTTCGTCTAGATAAAACCAACCCAAATTAGGTCCACGTAAACGGTCGGGGTCATCGGCAGAACGAAAAACCACAGTAGTGTCATTCACCAATGTGGCCGTCATATCACCAGCTTTCCATTCTTTTAAAGCGCCCGTCTTTTCACAAACCTCATTGAAGGTTCGCAGGGTCGCATCCTTAAGCATGGTAAACGTTGGCGCGCAAACCATGCCAATGCTTCCAGCAGGCTGGCGTAATATTTCTATTACGCCAGCATGTGTCTTGCCGCTACCAACTCCGCCTACAAAAGCCCTGAATTGTCGGTCTGATGTCCAAAATTCTTTTTGTGGCTCGGTATGTTGTGTGTGTTTAACCCTAACGGATTGGGTCGTCATCTTCTTCTTCTTTAGATGCTTCTTCTTCGACACTGGTACCATCAAGGTCAATGACTAATTCCATCTTGACTGGTGGTGCACCGTTTTTGCCAGAAAGACTAACATCATTTTTGCGACCCCAACGGTCGTTAAATCTTCGTTCCAATCGCCATGCAGCTGCTTGCCAATACTCACCAGCAGCTTTGCCAATGACGGCTAAATCGCGCGCTTCGGCAGAAGCAATGGCCTGCGTAATCGCATCAGCAAATGCTTCATATCGAGGGTCGCCACGACGACCTTTCTTCACCCATTCACGAATGGTGTCGTGATGAATGCCCGCCAAAGCTGCGGCTGTTTCAATATAATTGCCAGCCTTAAGGGCGCCAACAATTAAGTCTTGAAGCTCTGCGGTAAGTTCTATCGGCGGTCTTCCAGCCATATGCGGTTATCTCCTATGCGGTGTCGCGACGAGCAAGACGGCCTGAGCCGCGCACTCGACGACGACGTTGGAACAACGACGCGCTTGCGCCGCGGTCGGTTCTGCTTGCAGCATTGCGTGCTGAAGCCGACACGCCAGGCGTTTTGGTTGGCTGGATGTCGGAAGTTGGTTTTGCTCCAACGGCTCGTTTGATACGATTACGCTTCTGCTGCTGTTCAAGTGGGCTCGCCATAAACTACCTCCTAATGTGTGTAATCTCGATATGCTGGGTCAATTGATGGTGGACGGAATGCTACATCGCATGAAGGTATGGAAACCTTCCAACGTTTAGCCAATTCAATGCCATCAACAAATTGATTGTCATCATCAATGTTGGAACCGCCAATACCGTCAACAAATGCGTCTCGCTGGTCTTTGCTTTGGAATACAACGACACAAAAGAATTCCGCATCGTCAGTATAGTCCTTTCGGGCCTGTTCTCGATTCATTCTTTTGCGGAATTCACCAAGAATGTATTCCGTCTCGATTTTGCCATCCTGTTCGGCGTCGCCCGTAAATTCGACAGGCATTTCCTTGACTTCTTTCACACGCGACTCTTTAACGGTCCCGCGTTTGGAAGAAAGCACCTTGTCTGATGCTTTTAATGTTTCTTGTTCATCGACTTTATCATCGGCGAACAGAAATGCATCAAAATTAAAATCGGTGTCGTCTTGCATATTTTTCTCTCCATAAGACAGCATCGATAAGCGGAAAAAACTCTCGTATGCGTTTATAATCATCAGGCCACAATGCTTTGATAGGTCCGATGTATCGACGGTCAATGCCGTCAAATGAACGGCCAAAAGCAAGATAATCGGGCGGTAGATTTATTTCCGCACGATGAATCTTCGTCATAAGCATGTTTTTATTCCAATCCCAAATAGGATGGAATTTCAACAGGTTCCAGGTAATCGGGCCTGTTTTTTTCATTGCAGCCAAACGAGACATGTTGTCAATCGCGCGCACGCCCGTGGCCACGAATGTGTCTTCATCAAGGCCATGGTCTTCGCAAATTATTTCAGCTAGGTCGTTATAATCCCAGTTCGCATCAAGCTCAATCTCTTGCATAAAACGATTGTGCCATAACGGCATAAAAGAACCGCTTTTCATCATTCGATAGTATGTAGGAGACGGATATCGATGTATCTCTGTTTTGAAAAAGTCTTCGTAGTACGCCAAAGATTCGTCAACAAATTTCAATCCAGGAACGAGGTATCCGTAAAATGGGATGATTTTCTTAAACAATCCACTGTCTCGAAGAGCAAGCCATGCACCGATACTATCTTTGCCTATAGAAAAAGACAACAGAATGGTTGGGTTGACTTCTGCAATCTCTTGCAAAAGATTCATTCCTCGCGGCCATGTTTGAACAAATTTGAGCTTATCGTTATTCGTTATCAGCTCGTCGCTCATCTTGCGACTCCTTCACTCCGTACGTACTTCTCAATACACTTTCATCGACGGCTAACCAAATAGCTATTCGCTGCAATGCATCGGACAAATAGTCAATAGGTCGAATAATTCCTAAGCAGATAAATAAAATACATCGAAACAAATATGCAACCGATTGAAACAGAAGCGCAATAGCCATCCGAAACATTGCTGTCATATAAATCCTCCTAACCTAATTATACTCCCTATTGTAAAGACTTGCCTATTATAACTTTGTAATTTCTTCGGCCATGTCGGTGCCAAATCCTGCAATGTTTACTGCTTCCCATTGCACATCTTCAGTAACGACTCCGTTAGAAACACTTATAGAAACAGCGTTTATACGGTAATTGTCTCTGTATCCGCGATAATCAAGCGTAACAATATCTCCCAAATCCCAATCAATTCCACGAATAGATGTTGGGGTAGGCACCGCTTTTCCTTCTATCTTGACACGAGGAACACGCTTTGCCAATTGTAAAGCTGCATCATTTGACAGCAACATCGGCACCGTATACGTACGAGGATTCCCTTTGATAACCTTCATTTTTGAGTCGCGTTTGTATCTTTCTTCTTTAATTTGAGGATTACTTAATGCTTCGCGTAAATTAAAAGGACTATCAGATAAACGACGACGATTAATTGCAGCTTTGATATCTTCATCTTTGTCAATACTGTACATAACCGTTGTTTCTTCAGAACGGTCAATCGTCATTTTTGCATCGGCAAGATTTCCACGATACGAAGAAAATATAAATGAGCCGTCTCCCCGATTTTTTCCGTACAAATTGGGAAATGTTTTAAACATAAATTGCCGTTCGTTTATAGCAATTAAATCAAAAGAAAGCCAAATAGGAGCATATCCATTTTCCTCAGAGCCCTCTACACTTTGCGACTGCAATGATTTTAAAAGTTCGTAAACAACATCTCCGTTGCAGTCTGTTGAAACGCCATATATACCGTCTTGCTTGTTTGGTTCAATGATAATAAAATTTTGCAAATCTAGATTTGGCAACTTTAAGTCTTCGGTCCAATTTGCTTTGCCTTTATTACCTTTGGCACTTGTCATGTAATTCCAACGTCTTTTGTTGTTAAATATTCCAAAAATGCCATTATGTGGTTCTGTTTGATATGCGGCAGCAGCATTAATATAAGCAAAAGAAAAATTCTGACGCACGATACCTTTCATAATATCGCCACAAAATCCCCTTTTAATTTTAGTTTCATCCTCAACATCAGCGCCGTTCCAACTTGATTGTTGCGGACCCCAATTATTTCCAGTAAAACCACGATAGGCATTTAAACGTCTTGTAAGCAATTCCAACGCATGATATGCAGTGATTTTTGTGTATGAATCGGTATATTCAAATGCTCGAATAAAAAACATTGCATTGTTGTCAAGAACATATGGAGCTCCATTTATAGAGCGCCATACTCCAATCTTATAATCAACATTTGTCCATTGAAAATATTGGTCTAGCTCTCCTCGAGGTACGGTCAATGACAAAGCTCCAATTTGTCCATCAGCCCTAATTACATATTCCAAACCCGAACCACCAGCGTCAATAACGTCGGTAATGCTGGTAAGGAAATCTCCATAAGAATTGTAAAGACGTACTTCAAAATTGATAGTCATAATTACCTCAAAAGCAATGGATTTGTATGCGTATACAAAGCATCATGCACTGAATTGAATCCTATATTCCACGAAAGAGTAATAATGACTGGGGGAACAACAACATTCTTGTTTTGATTGTACACGACTTGATTAACGGCAGATGTCGACTTAAAGTATCTTTGTAACGGAAAACATGGACCATATCGAATTACGTTTTTCCCTGGTACTAAACGAAATATCTGTGCGTTTTCAATTTTAATTTTTCGTATATTCCGTGAAGAAAAATACGAATCGGTGACATCTCCTTTTAAATTTGAAATTACACTAATTCGTTCTTTTTCAGTACGTATGCGAATGATTTCTCCTGGTTGCACCCACATATTCAAATACATCTCTTGACCTGTAGTTACGTTAATAATAGAACCAACATACCCAGTTGTGTTAACGTTACCCTTAAAAGGGCAGTATAAAGAAATTGTCGGGTATACAGATATCGTGCCGCGATTATAACAATTAAATGTTTGCATAGTAGCTGCATCATACAATGTATTTTTGTAATTTTGCTTTGGCAAGGAAACCACGCCATACGAATCATTATTTGTTTGAATAGCAAGAGCCGCACCAACACTTACGGTTGGCGCTTGCATTTTTTTGCGGTCAACACCTTCTATGCTTAATCCTGTAATAGCAGTAGCTACTTGAGGTAAATTAACATTTGCATAAGCATAATTCAACGCAGTCAAATTAGTAACGCCAGCAAATTTCACCACAGTGGCGTCGGTAAACAATTTTATCGGTGTAGCATTTGCGCCTGTAATATACAAATTTTGAGGAGATTTTTTGTTTCGATATATTTGAGAAGGAACATGCGCTAATCCTAGTGAAGATTGATATATTGACCCCCAGTTTCCAGTTGCTACGACATTGTTTGTTACAGCAACTGGGCTTGTTACATTAGCCACAGCATGACGGACAATGTTCTTTTGTGTGGTATTTGTTGTAAAATTTCCAGTGACAAAAAGATTTTGACCGTAATCAACATCACCACTCGTAATATATTGATTGCTCCCCGTATAAGCTGTAGTGAAATTGGATACACTAGATAAGTTACCTATTGTAATACGAGCTATAGGAGAACCCGATGTAATGCTCGAAGCCCCACATTCAAATGGAGTTCCCGCACTAAGGGTCCAAGAACCCATTGGTATCATTTGTGTTGAACGATTAGTTCCACCTGTGTCAGTTCCCCACCATGGCACATAGGCAATATCTTTAACAAATGTGTTAACGGAAAATGCCGTGTTTATCGCAACCCCTTGAGGGGTGCCTCCCGTTTGAATGAAGTCAATTTTGTAGTATTCATATTGTTTATTTATCAAAGGATAAACGGAAGCAGATGTAGAATATACGGCAAGTCTACGAGCATCAATTGTTGAATTTCCATTTGACACTTCGGTAAAGTCGCCGCCTATATAAACTATTTGCGGGTCTGTCCTTGAGACCGTAGCAAATCCTGCATGTGATGCCTTGACCGAATAAACAGTGTCATTACGATTGTTGGTTCCGCATAATCCAGGAGTTCGAAACAAAGCATAATTCATATAAGGCACGCTAATATTTTGTTCGTAATTTTCTGGAATGTTCCAAGCAATATCAGTGTCTGCGCCATTCCTTTGTAGCTGTATGTCAATAAAATTTTTGAATCTTTTATTTACTGCGGTAAAGTCAAACCGTCCTCCTACGTATAAATTTGTAGGGACCGTATAAGCTCCGAACACAGCTGTCTTCACGTCTATAGAATATACTGCTCCGTTTACAACGTTGTTCCTATCGTTGCAATTAACACCGAAATGCGGTGTATCTTCGCCAGAAACTCCATAGTCATAATACGGGCTTTTCCCTGACGAAAAAGTCAACACACGATAAGGAAACGGAGACATGTTTTCATCATATCGCAAGGCAACCAAATTATTAACACGAAAATAGGTATCAGCTATTTTTATGTAATCAAATCGGCCACCAATAAAAATTGTATCGTAAGTAGCATACACAGGAAGTGTAGCGGCCACATCAGAGTGCATACGCACGGCGCAGTTTACCGTTCCCTCACTCCATGATGAAGTTGAATTTCGAACAAGAAATTCGATTGATACATCATCTAAATTGAAAATAGAACTTAATGCTGGATATGACAATTTGGCCCACAAAACTTCTACACCTGCTCTGGGAGCGTATGATTGTATGTCGTCATACACTGAATGCAATATAGTGGTTCTTTGTGTATTTGGACCTGTATAAAGAAATATATTATCTGCAGAATCTACAAGAATACTTTGCATAAACTTTTGAATCGCAGGCATAAAATATATTCCAACACCTTGAAAAGACAGGCCGTCCCATTTTGCAATACTATCAACAGCTGCTTTGTTTTTTACGTTTCGAAAATCTCCGCAAAAATATATATTATCGTCAGAATCAACGGACATAGATAACACGGTTGGGATATCGTTGTAAAAATCGTTTGCGTAATTAGCTTCCAACCCTCTTGTAATGTCTGTGAAATATCCATTTCTATACTCAGCTATGCCCGTTACTTGAGTCGGTATTAGTATGGATTTGTTTATGCGATTGAAATCACCAGACACAAATATGCGACCATCCGAAGTTTCCACAACATCATAGAAATTGGCTGATTCAGATGGTGTGGAAATTCTAAAACCTCCCCCTCCTGAAAGTTGCACAACTGCATCATTCGGTGATGTATCACGCAATGTGAATAATCCAACGCCAAATGCAGTAATTGGGACAGTAGTTCCAAGCAAAGTAAACTTGCCAACAAAAAATACATTTACACCATCAGCCAAATACTGAATAAGAATCTTGCGAACGATGATAGTATTGCTTACTGCAGAAGTTGCTGGGTTAACTCCAAAAGTATTAGTAGGGTCTAAATTGATAAATCTTTTGCCGTTAATATCGTATTTAACTATTCTTGCGGCTTGAAAAGAATTATACGGGCTAGCAGTGTTAGACACAACAAAAAATGTACCACCTATATATAAACATCCAAAAAAATCATCATATTTAATATCATAAACTGCAGAATCAGCGTCGGGCGTTGTTGGCCCTATAATGCCAACTTCAACAAATGTGCCGTATTTGCAATAGGGTATAAGAGAATTCACCCAATCGGTACGCAGATACCCTCGACCTCTGCTATTTGCTCTTAATTGTAGTTGTGAAAAATCAACTGAAATATATGAATACAAATGTTCTGGTAAATACAAATTAACATTTTGCAAATCAGAACCCCACGGTTTAAATGAAGCAAAATTTATAAATCTGCGGCCGCCCATAGAGAAATTAAATTTGCCACCAATATACATAGTTCCGTCAATATCAAATTCAATTGCGCGAACCGTTCCTGCACCAGGAACACCAACAAATGCAGGATTTAATTCGGTGCTGTTTGAAAATCGAGTAGGAGCATCTAATAATGGTATGATTTGCCAGTCACAGTGATATTCATATTCAATTAAATCTGGTCCATTTTCAATGGTATCAACATCACCAGCTCCTGGATAAACAAAAGACGGGCCTGACATTGCACGATTCCGTATCCCAACTATATTAGAAGCTCTAATACGAAATCTTGTTGTGGTGGTATCGGTACTAGCTAATTTTAACCAATACCCTTCAATTTCAACAATGTCAAAACGTCCCCCGAACCAAATTATTCCGTCATCATCTTCACGGATTACATAAACATCCCCAACTTCATAATGCGTTTTTGCATCATATGTTTGATTAGGTCCTGTCCCGCCATAAGAAAGGGTTGAAGTATATTGAGAATCTGTCGCTTTGAAAAAAGAAATGTTTCCAGGTAATTCCCATTTTTCTTCAAATTTGTTGTAATACAACAATCCTCCAATGTTTCGCAACACATCAATATTCATTGTGTTAAATTGGTCGAACAGAGGATTGTCATTAAACATGCTGGAAGAACTATCATTTTGATATTGTATATAATTAGAAACTACTTGAAATGTTAGTTCAATATCTGATTGAAATATATTTGCGGTATCTAATTCAAGACCAGAAGCATAAACAACATCAAGGAAAAATGGTACAAATTTCAGACCGTTTGTGAATGACAATTCAAAATATAGTCGAACAGGTTGTGGTTCTGAAAACGGCTTTTTGCCAATCAATTCTTGGAATCGGGCAAACGATTCCATGAATTGACTTTCGTTTTCAGTTATTATTCGACCACTTATACCGACAGAGCGACTATTGGTAACCTGGTCTGCAAATAATTGCCCATCTCTTAGTGTTTTAGTAAATACATCAGTTTTTTCATTTGGAGATTCAAGACCTGAAACATTTTTTACATAAAAACTACAGTAATCAGATATTCCAATCAATTCGCCGTTCACGCGTGTTGCATGAGAACGGATTGACATTGAATTATGAGGAGCTCCAACCCATTGAAAATCTTTTGGATATGAATACGAATTGAACCCTTCGAAACTGCCGTCAAAATACATTGTTGCAGAAGTTTGATATGGTTGTTTTTCTAATTGAACAGCGTCTATAATGAAATGAAAATCATAAGCACTAGCACGAACAGCATTCGTACGGGTAATAGTGAAATAAAAATATGGAAATTGCTTTGTCAACTCAGGTAATTCCAAAACAAAACGATTCCATGGATAAAAGTGTGGGTCCATACTTCCACTTTCACCTTTTTCTAAATTTCCTGGATTGTTTTTTGGCAAACTTGTAATGGTAAATTCGCGAGACATAACAAGTCCAGGATTTCCGCCAACAGAATTATTGCATCCGTATATATTCACTACAAAATCTGCTGTTTTTTCTGAAATAATAGTGCCGTAATCATCTACTGTATACAAAGTAGTTGTTTTGTCAACAACTGCATAATAGTAAAAACTGAGAACATCGCGTTCTGTCGTGGTTCGTGTTGTTTGTATGGACCGTGTAAGTCCATAGGTAATCACATCGCCGCTACTATTCATACGCGCTTTCCACGCATAAGAACCAGCATATGCATGATGGAATGTTATAGGATATGCGTCTCCTGACGCTGATGTATACGTCCAATTAAATTGACGCAAAGTTCCATCGGTATTGTAAGTAGGCATTTCAAACGAAGGATTTTCAATTCGATTTGTTGCAGGGTTTGATGCAACAATACGTATTTGATTTTGCGATGCATTCAAAAACCCATCAACGTTTACTTGTTGATTAACTTGATAATTTGTCATTCTACTACCGTTATCCGTTCTAATGCATTAACAAGGCCAGACACGTCGCCTAATGGTAATATAGAAAACTCAATACATTTAAATTGATTTCCCGATATTATAGGGTTGTCTGAACGATATATTCCTACCTGAAATTTTGTAAATCCATCTGCCACTAAATAAATAGTACTAATTGTAGCGGTGCGAACAATCGGCCACAATCCCCAAGAAGTTATTGTTGAACCTTGTGCATTGTTTGTAGAAAAACCTTGCTTGATTGCAAATGTACTTGTGAAGTCTACGCCTGCCAAAGAATCCGATACGGGTATTATCATCAAATTAAATGTTGGTTCATTGAGATTAGCATTGCTTGTAATCGAGTGTTGTATGGTTGCCGAAATCCAAACATAGCCTTTATAAACAGGAGAAGACAATGTTCCAAATGTTTTATCAGCATACTCTTCATCACCCCGTGTGCTGGTAAAAGAAACGAAACGGTGCACTATATTTTGGCTTGCAACTGCAACAGCGGAATTTGTCATCGTTACCGCATTGCCAGATGATATATTTATATACTCGTCATACGCGTACTGAATATTTCCTTGAGAACCAAAATAATCATTCCAATCCGAAGATTTTATGGTGTCACCCGAAGAAAAACTTATATCTACATTCGTATATTTTGGCATATTACACCATCCCAGGATTGATTATTAAATGCAAATGTCCTACGCATCGCAGAGAGCTGTGATACCCATGGGCCACCGTTATTCTGTATTTATCAGTGCTTTTGTTCGACACGCCCGCATACGCAGCATCAAAATATGTTTGTGAATCATCGTATTTACGCAAAAAATGTGAAGCTATTACGGTAGTAACAGGAGTTTTAGCTACTACAGCTGTTCTATTTAATGTTGTTCTAAAATTGTACCCAGTAAAAGATGGTTCGACAAAACGGACACGCCACAATGCTAAAAATGGAGTTTGTTCTGGAATAACAATAATTCCTGCTGCTTTGTTAAAATACCCACCGTTAGATATGCTTGTGAAAGTAACGACGGTACTTCCCGTTGCTGTTGAAGATTTAATCGGTACACTAAAATCCCATTCTGCAACAAAAACATTACAAGCCGCTCTTTTGTTTGAAACTGTTTGGACATAAGCCGCGCTCCCAACATTTGACAACATATTGTTCCAGTTGATGGCTGTAATTATTGTGTTGTCTTTCAAATTTTGAGGTTCTGTCCATATCGGTTTTTGGTATTTCGTTATAAGCGTCATGTGTTAGCATTTCTCCCGCAATTTGTTTTCCCTCCAACAAGCTCTGTATATCCTAGTGTAATCCTTAATTCAGTTGGAGGGCTTCCAGAATACAATAATCCATATCGTACGCTATACGGAAGACTTGCTCCATTTCTGTAAGCAACAATTTGTTGTGCACGTAAGTTTACGGAATGACCAGTCACAAGATTTACATTTTGTGCAGCACCGCTACGAGGGCTACCGTTAACAAGAATCTGAGACATTGCGGCTGTCATATTAAGCGGGACAATGGGAATATATAAATTCGTCCACAATAAATAAGTAGAATTAACATTGGGTCTAAAATATCCTAGTCCAACATCCAATGATGAGCGACCTTCTTGATTGCTGGAATTATATGGATTAGAAATACCATTGTACCCATTTACATCAACAAAACCTCCGCTAGAGAAACCAGAAGTAATGGTTTTCCACATAAATGTTGAGCGAACATCTCTATATTGAGTGTATCGTGAACCATATGATTCAATACTTCCCAGTGTATAGCCTGCCCAAGTTTTTCTATATGCATCTAAATGTCCACCAAATGAGTACCCCGTGGCATCATAGAAATATTGCGGAAATCTAGTTTTACTTATTGCATCCGTCCATTTACTGACGGTGACTGTCATGTTTGGTGTTACGGGTCTGAAATCGTCTGTCATAATTTCCTACGTAAGTGGTGATGAATCGTATCCAATCCGTCCAATATCTAAACGCAATCCTCTTGTTGACCAATTATAAAAAGGATTTTCACCTTGTACGTCAGCAACAAGAATGGTATCTAATCCTAATTTTGATTTATCTAATTCCCACGCAACCATAGATTCTTCTATTTTTATTGTATCCGATTCGTGCAGAACATATGGAGATATTTGCTTGGTTTGATATCTAATTTTCACTTGTAATGGTCGAACAAATCTACCAGAATAAGATTTGTTTGCAGACCCTGCTCGTTGTCCGCCCATGATTTTTAATAAATTTTTTCCTTCTGCTAAATAAAAATTAGCAAATGTACCGCCGCCTACAATAGATGGTTTTACAAACGCACGAACGTTACTAGTTGCTCTTACATTTGCGTTAGTAAAATCTATCGTTATGGTTTCATTCCTTAACACTCTTATATTAAATATCATTGATTTGTCAGTTGTTGCATTATAAATAGACAATAACTGAGCAACACCGTAATTTGAAGTAGGATTAGTTATTTCCATACAAAATTGTGTTTCTAATCCTACATTGTCAATGATGATAGGTTTCGGAAGCACTAATTTGTTTTTATTTCCTGCTTTTGTAGTAGTTGTTTTTGCAGAAATAAATCCATATCCACGTTTAGAAACAAAAACAGATGCAGGATTTGCAATTTCCGCTTCAAAATCCATTGACTCCCAGCGATTGTTCGTCCATCTTGCAACACACAAAGCATAATTAACGCTGCCAATTTTATTAAATTGCCCGACAGCATAAACATCATCCGTATACGGACTAGTGCAGACGCTATTGATTGATAATTCAGATGTATTAAAAGTAATACCAAATAAATTTGTAGTACCAACTCCATTGTCCATTGGGGAAAATCTACTGAATCCATCCCACAATGCTATTTTTGAATAGTTCATTGTATTAATTAACGGCGTAGGCAAGGTTACATCATTGTAATCAATTTTAGTAAAATTACCTCCAATAATAACAGAGCCTGAATTGTCTCTTACCATTGTGAAAACAGGAAAATTAAATGTAGATTGCGTTGCGGGAAGAAAGGTTTTATCAGCGACAGTTGTTTTTTGATTTACCATAGCTAACGAGCGCATGCGGTCGGTTACCGAATTGCCAGCATTGATGTTATACAACAATGCATTGCGAGTTTGAGTGACCACGTTTACGCCAGAAGAAGCGTATGCTGCATCAAAATCTCCTCCCACAACAACGCCGCTATAATTACTATTAAATGCCATGGCATACACTTGACCATCTATGCCATATTGCATTTGAGACCATTTTTGCGTTGCTGAGATTTGATAAATAGCTGCATTTCGCAATTGATTGCCATTACCCGTAGCATTCTTTGAACGAGCAAAATATCCGCCAACATAAATGCAATCATTCCTGGAATCATACAAAAGTGCACGAACCGCAGTGGGGCTTTTTTTGTCCGCGGATGCATTCACGGCCATTAGTCCGCCGTCAACATCTCTATTTTCACCCTCGACTTGGCCATTAGTAAGAAGTTTAGGTATAAACCAAATGTTTTTACAATCATAAGTACGGTTTAAAACTTTATTGAAACGGCCGCCAATCATTATGCTTTCATCATTTGTTTGGACTATCGAGTACACTGTTGCGCCAGGTCCGCTCACCCCATTATATGCATTGTAGTTGTTGGGAGAATTCCTCAAATCATAATTACGGACAGGAAATATAGTTCCGTCGGGATTTAAAAGAGCAAGACGGTTACATTTACGCGTTCTTGAAACACCGTTAATTGTAAATATAACTTTTGTAAAATCACCTCCAAACAGTATCTGGCCATTTTTTAATTCACACCAACAACGAATGTATCCATTCGTATGCAATTTGTACGTTTTGTAATCAAAAAAAGAATCTCGATTTATGACGGTATTTGTATTAATCTGAGTACTATAATCAGTATTTGGATTCCCGCCTTGAGCTTTAAAAAGAATCACAGGAAAAGTTGGTAATGGCGATTCCGCATTCAACACGTTTGGAACATCGTATGCATATGTATCACCCCAGAAATACACATCCAAGTTGTTCAAATCAAAAGAAATAACTGCGGTAGGGCTTTCATTCAATCGGTCTACGGTAATCTGCTCAACTACAGCATCAAAATATGTATAGTCACTATATTCATTACAACCAATAGGTGCACGATAATAAAAACGACGTTTTGTTCCTATTCCTGAACGGGCTTTGGACATGAAAAATTGTAATTGCCCAGTCTTGCGCATTGTATCAAGCAGCGTATCACCAACAATGTATCCTTTGATACTTATTTTTCTTGAATCTATACCTGTGCTGATGTATTGTTGTCCGTCGCCCATTGCGAATGGAGTGACTTGATTGTTTTGCGGTGGCAATCCTAACCCTTGCATGTTTACAACACTCATATCAAAGTCAGTTTGGAAATTGTATAAAACGCCACCGCTATGAGCTTCTAAAGTACGGTAGCTTGTACTTTTTTTAGGAGCTCCGTCCCAAAAATATCCAATACTAGGCACAACATCGTTATTCCCAAAATCTCCATCAAGATACGTAGTTTCTATTTGGAAATCGTCATCAAAAAACTCAACCTGGACAGCATCTAAATAAAAAATAAAACCATATGACGAATACGCAGCATAGTTAATAGAAAATCGTATGTATGTAGGAATGTCGTCTGAATATTTTATAGAAAAAGGAATTTTATGACGAACCCATTCTGGATTTTTTCTACGGCCAATTAAATTAGGTTCAATATCTTCAGAAAAAAATGTTGCTGGAGGAACTTTTAAATCTATAGAGCGTGAAGATATAATTTCTTGCACATTAAATGTTCCGTTCGGTACGCCTGTTAATGGGTCGACAGTCGCATAAACATTTACATCTATAGTGTGTGTGCTGTTACCTTCTTGAAAGAATTTCGAAAAAGGGGTATATCTATCAATTGCTGGAACAAAAGTATAAAAAGTCAACACGCCACGGGTGTAGTAATACACTTTATTTGTATCAACAAATTGATTAGAAAGCATATTCTTTGGCGCAACAATGGGTTGCGCCAAACCATATACAAGTGCATCGGTTGCGTTGGTAAACAACACACGCATAGAACGATATCCGTTGTACACATTTTCCGAAGTCACAGCACCAACAGAATTTGTGTTTGTCATTTTGTTGGTTGCATAATCATATTCGCCAGATGTATACCCATACGGAAAAGATTCACCAATTTTATCAATTTCAAATGATGGATTTATTACATGATTACGACGAGCGACAGGCACAACAAATGACATTTGGCTTTCGGTAGTGTTTGGCCGTAAACTTCCAGGTATCTGCGGTACAGCATTAATGTCATACGTCATAGTTATTCACCTTGAAATGCAGACATGACAGCAAATGAGCGCTGAACAAGTTGCGGGCTTTGATTTGTTTGTACACCAAGGTTGTAGTTGTATTCATTAGAAATTTGGTTTATAGCTGCTTGCCGCTTGCCTGCTAATGCAACAGCCGATATATCAGGTTGGTAATTTCTTTGTACGGGAGAAGAAATAACTCCGCTAATTGCTTTATCAATAGCACTGGTATTGTCCGTTATACCCATAGCGATACCTGTTGCTGTATTAGCTCCAACTTCGTCAGCAAAAAGTTTTGAAGGAGATTTAGCTCCTTGATAGCCGTTTGCAAATTCGACGGCATGGTCTATCAAACGTTTTGCAGCTGCTTCTATCGCTGCCTTTGCTGCTGGACTATCTATTCCACTCCCAACGCCTGTTCCAATATTTATACCAACTTGTTGTGCAGCGGGTCCCCAACCGCCAGGCCCTGTACCACTCGCGGTATTATATAAAGCGGTTTTCAATACGGTATTAAATGTCCAGTCTGATTTGCCTTCTTTATCATCAATATATTCAGCAAAACCTACATCAACAACTTTACGAGCAAGCAATCGTCCCAAATCGGAAGCTGCGGTAAACAAAGATATCGCATTTTGGTTTTTTACGTCAGGAGTAAACCCGATTTGTAATTTATAGAATAATTTAGTGAACAATGATTCGGCGGGTGTTTGCTCATTGAAAAACCCAGCAATGAATTGTGTTGCGGATTGGCGTCCCATAGCAAAGAATGGGCCAGAGTTTAGAGAAGCAGCGCCAGCAGCTGCTCTGGATGCTCCTTCGGAACCCACGTCTCCCATTCCTTCCGCACCGCCCGCAGGAATAGCTGAGCTGCTTGCACCAACGGCTGCTGCCATTGCGTCAGAGACTAAGTATGCATTCTCAGAAATACCTTTAGCAACACCTTGAATCATAGGCAACCCAACTTCATCTCTGTATAATTTTGAAGGTGATTCTGCTTTAATAGCGGTATACGTTGCAGAAAGAACGTTTCCGCCCTTTCCTAATTCTTCAACAAGCACGCCAACAATTTCAGTAGCACCTGCAGTAATTCCTTTTGCAATACCACCTGGCAACGATTCTCCAATTAACATCCCATTTTTTTCAATAGTGGCTGGGTCAAGGGCTAATATTTGTTGCGTGGTCAAGTTAGCAACATCTATTTTATTTCCGTCTTTGTCGGTTCCAACGCCTTTTATAAAATTTGTCGTCCAAAGCTGTCCATTTGCAAGAGCTGCTCCTGCCACAATATTGTCATATCCACTCAAGAAAGTTTCAGCCATTGTGCCTGTAATGTTTTTGCGGTCAGCAAATTTAGCAGTACCATCAACATATGGTTGGAACCCTGCATCAATATCAGCTTGCGTTGGCATAACACCAGCGGCAAGTATTCGACCAAGTCTTTCGGCATCTTGTTGCGAATACATCTCCATAAGAATGCGTTCGTCATTTGTCATCACACCGTCCATCATAGCTTGACCTAAATATGCCGAAGCTGCTAATGGAAGGTCTCCTACTGCTTTTTTTAACTTATCTTGTTCTTCAGGTGTCAGAGCTTTGAATGCTGCAGATTGATTTTTCGGGTCAACAGCAGTAGATATACCTTCTCTTACTCTTTGAAATGCAGTATCAGCATACGTTTTTGCATCACCTGTAATTTCTCCGTCTGCCACTTTTTTGTCATAATCTCCAAGATTGCCGACATTAACACCAAGAATGTCTCTATACGAGCCAGTAAGAGCTGTATTATCCCATTGCATTCCTTGAACCGCTTTTGCTTTTTTCTGTGCTTTTTGTTGAGCGGTCAACGCTGGGTCTTTATCAATGGCGTTTAATTCTGTTTGCAATTTTCCTGCGGCAGTTAAATATCGTTCTTTGTCCGCACGGTCAAGGGCCATCAAACGTTGAAATTCAGCATAGTCTTCTGCTGTCATTTTTTGTCCTTTTTTCAGTGACAAAAATGTTGCAGCTCTATTTCCTACTTGACCATATTGTTCCATTAATCCTGGTGTGTTTGCAAACGTGTCTGTTAATCCATGAAATTTTATCCCAGTATCACCGTATTGCATTTTGAAACCTGCAACAGCTGTGCTAACATCACCAAATTCACTATCGTATTGTTCGGGAACTAATTGGTCAGAAAAGAAAGAAGCTGCTTGCGGTAATTGACTGACAGGAATGTATCCTTGTTGTTGATTCTGACTTTTTATCTTGCCAACACCTTTTTGTGCTGTTTTGTAAGTTTTTCGTATTTTCTGTACGGTGAATAAATTTGGATTTCTGAATTCATTGCTTCCGAATGCAAGTCCGTCCGCCATACCTCTGTTGATATTTATACCGCCAACAGGAGTAAACGGCCCTGTAGGTACATTTGAAACATTATACGGATTGATACTTGTATATCTTTCAATATCAGTTTTTGGAAATGCAGGAGCGCTTGGTTTATCTTGTAATTGTTCTATTCCTTGTCTTTTTTGATTTTCAATGACGGCAAGTGCGGCCCCATTAAAGCCTGTTACCATCATATTTGTTGTATCTGCCATAGATTTGACATACAAACCTAATTGTTTGTCATAGTATTGGTCTTTGTTCAGACCTCTTCTGCCCATATTAACACCTTCAAATGGAGTAGAACTTGTATAATACATACCATTGAAGGTTTTTGATACGGGTCCTCCGTACTTATCGTCGTAACGGCGAATACTGAAATTGCTCGCTTCTCGCATTACGACATCTTTATCAAAATATCCTAACGCCCTCATGGCATCAGCTGCAAGCTTTGAAGATTTGGATGTGCTTTTTGAATATTCAAGCTGTTTCACAGCAAATTTAGAAGCTTTGTTACCTTGTTTATTAACAGTCATGTTTTCATGAGTTTGGATATATGATGATGGCAATGTTGTTGTAACAGCTTGAGTCATGCTTGGCACAATTTTGTCTACAAGTTCATCTCTGGTCTGACTGGTTCCTTTTAATGCACTCTGATTTTTTAAAAAATTAGCAGACGAGAAATCAGATGATTGTACATATTCAGTTAGTCCACCTGCATATCCCATAGTATTAAGTACTTCATCTAATTTTGTTTTTGCAGTAATGCCGTACAACGCATCTCTTGCTCCAAAACCTTCTCCTGTTTCACTTGTTTTCAATAAACCTTTAACAAATTCTGGGTCTTGAGCTTGAGCTCCATAAATGCGATTAAAGTCAGCACTCATCATTAACGTTCGCACAGCATCATTTTTGAAACCAAATTGAGCTTTATAATCAGCTTCTGCTTTGGCTTGTGCAATGTTTAAGTATGCATATCCAGCAGCTTGAGCAGGAATAGTGAATGATGGCTTTGTAACTGTTCCGTATTCAGTTAAGTTTGAAGCGCTGTGTACGGGATTTGGTTTATTTCCATATATAGTTTCGTAAGAACTCATTGTAGAGTTTCTACTATCAACTACTTGCGCAGGCGACAATCCTTGGAAATTCGCATAAGGAGAAGAACCCGTAATTGGAGTCGGTTGTACTTTATTTATGTACGAAATTTCTATAGTAGAAATTTTTTTCAAATCTGCAATAGAGTTTTTAATAGGAGTTTGCATTGCTTCGGCCATTTTGGTCGAAGCACTCCAAATCAAATCTTCAGAGCCGTAAATTCCTTGAGCAACACCATTAACAAAATTTTCACCAATTTTAACCCCTTTATATGAAGGAGATTTAATTAATAACTCTTTCTCTGCTGCGTCCACTAAGCTATTGCCAACTATTCCACGAGTTGCATTAGCAAGTTTATTTTTATTGGCTTCCATACCTGATTTCATTCCGTCGGTGAAAGCCATTGCAGATTTTGCTCCGCCTTCATTAAGAAATTTATCAGTTTCCTTATTCATATCTTTCGTTAAGGATTTTTCATCTATTTCACCAATATTAAAAAATCGAAGAAATCTATTTATCTGCTGCACGGTGCCCATTATAATTGTCTGCATTGAACCCATTATTATTCCAACTATACCCTGCAACATGTTACCAATGCCATACATTGCGTCAGATGCGCCACTTTTCAACAAATCCCAATTGCCTGTGATAAGGCCTTGAAATAAACCAAAAAATATTTTCAATATACCACCAATAGTAAGCAACGCACCTTGGACAATAACCACCATTGATTTGAATATATTTGCTATACCATCCATAAATGCTGATTGACCTATTGCAGTAAATTGCCCACTTATCCATGTCCAAATAGGAATAATAGCTTCGCCAATCATACTCATCGTTTGTTGGATATACGTCCACATAAACCCAAATTTTTCAACAATAAATGTTTGCATACCTGCAATATTATTTTGAAATGCGTATACAAAAGCAACAACAACAGCAGTTGCTATAACAATTGGTGAAGTTAACAAAGCAAATGCGCCAGTGAGCATATTGGTCCAACCAACGGCTGTTGTTAACGGTGCAATGAATCCGCCAACCGCTGCTGACAATCCAGTCCAGAGCCCCATAAGCTTAGTCATAATGCCAAGCTGTCCAGCTGCGGCTGCTGTTGCAGGAGCAAACATGTTTAATTGTGTTGCTGCAGGAGCTGCTGTCGCAGCACCTCCAGCAAGTTTTTGTATCAATCCCCCAATGCCTGTAGCAGCTGCTCCTTCAGGCTGAGTAATAGCCAATATGTTAGCAAAGAATCCACCTGCTCTAGATGATGCTTGAGCCACGCTTCCCAACGCAACACCTAAATCAAGAATGTTATTGGTCATAGATGCGACTTTATCAACCGCAAAAAGTCCCAACATTAAGTAAAAACCATTCAGAAGCGAATCCCAATTATCTATAATCCAAGACATTGCGCTTGCCATTTTTTCAAAGGCTGAAACGGCAAAGCCTCCTACTTGTTCCAACAATGACGGTAGGTTTTTCACAAAAGACTCTACAGCATTGTATACTTTTGTCAACAATACACGAAATCGTTCGCCTTGTTCGTCAAGTTCTTTGCCAGAAGCGCCGAACAAACTAGCCAAAGCGGTAGAAATAGAGCTAATAGTAAATCCATCTTTACCAATGATTTTTATAACTTCACGAAGATTGACAGCGTATTTAGCAGCGGCATCAAACAATACTCCAGCACCTGGCAATAAACTTGTTTCAATAAGCTCTTTACGGGTGTCGGCCATTTGCTTGTCTATATCAGCTGCATCGGACATAACAAGCCCAATAGCATTACCAATTCCAGAAAATGTTTGAACAATGTTCGACATTGGCTTCATCAATGGCATGGTTAGTGTTTTTTGCAACGAGTCTAACGTACCTTTGAGGAATTCCATATCATATTCAAGACCTTCATTTTTAATATCCGCAATGCTTTCAGCTGAACGAACACCATCACGGGCATTTTGCGTCATGTCCGCAGCCATTTTGTACATTTCCTCGGCTTGCGAATCGGTCATTTCCACCATACGAGCAACGGCTTTCAACGCATCTTGACCAAATATGTCTGTGATAATTCTGTTTTTCACATCAACAGCCATACCTGAATTTTCACCAAAAACTTCACGAAGTTTTTCGGTCATAAATTGTATGCCTTTAAATCCTTTTTCATCAAAAAACACAGATTGACCTACGTCATCCATCAAACCTAGCTGTTTCATGGCTCCTTTTGCTTTAATACTGCGGCCTCCAGAAATGCCTGAAAACACATATTTAAGAGACGTACCTGCGGATGCTGCACTTTCGAATGCAGGAACCATTTGAGAAACAAGAGACATAGTTTCAAAAAAGCTTACGTTCAAATTCGATGCAGAACCACCAACGTTAAACAAAGCTTCGGTCAATTGTCCCGCACTTGCAGCAGAAGCAGAGTCCGCTGCAGCTAAACCGTCAACAATTACTTGATATTGTTCACCAGCGTTTGCCATTTTCCCAAATGATTCTTGCGTTCTATTCAAACTACTTTCAAACAATGCTTGAAGTTTTGAAACTTGTGTTGCTGAATTTTCAAGAGATTCTCCTGTATTTTGCGACAACAAGTTAATAGCATTCAACGCTGTACCAGATTTCCCAGCCAACTCCTCTACGGTTACACCAGCTTTTGCTGCTGCTGTTGCAGCTTTTGCAATATCAAGAGCAGTAAACGAAGACTTTTGACCAATTTCAAGAATTTTATTCTGTAGTGCAGTTATGCCAGCAGTTTTCATTTGTTCTTCTGAACCAACAGCGCCAAGGGTTTTACCAAACTCCACTAACAGTTCGCCGCCTGCACCGCCAAGATATGCTTCAAGGTCAAATAACTCGCCTTCGAGTTGTTGTGTGCTTTGCACTGCACCTTGGACCGCATTTTTTACTGCGCCTGCCAGTTTTCCTGGTGCATTTGCAATCCCATATGCAAGATTCCACCCTGCGGCTTCGGCAACACGTGCTGGATTAAATGTGTCCAACACGTTGCCAACCATACTTTTGCCTTTTTTCAATCCACTAAATACATTTCCTGCTTTATCAGCAAGATTTTGATATGCATTTTGCGCATCTTTTAAATCTGCATTTGCAGCGGTTGCCACGCCATGAAACGATTGCGCAACTTGATTATTTGCTTGTACAAGAGCGTTTCCTGATTGTGCCAATTGATTTGTAGTTGTGTTTGCTTGTGCAGCTGCAGTTTGCCAACCCTGCAAATCGGTACGGACTTTGCTTACAGATTCGCCAACTCGTCTGATGCCTGTTTCCGTACGACCTGCCGTTTTTCCTAATGTATCAAGATGCGTGTTTGTAGAACCAACGGCCGACTTAAGGTCGGCCATATGGCCACGAATTTCTTTGAGGACATTAAGCATTTTGGTCATAGTATTGTTACTAGTACCAACAGCTCCTTTAGTTTGGTCTATTTTCTTAGCAAGCTGAGAGAAATCGCCGCCTGTTGCGCTTGTCATCTTAGCAACAGCTTCGCCGACCTTCTTCACTTCCGCTGTAATTGAAGAAAGTCCTTTTAGAAATTCTTTGTCTTTGAGCTCTAACCCAACAACAACTTTTTTCTCTCTTGGCATATTGCTACCTACTTTTTACGTTTGGATTTTCGAATTTGTTCTAAATTTTCTAAAGTTTCTATCCTAGTTATTATCTCATAATGAGCAACGACAGCGGCCATTTCGTCGGATGTTAATTGACAAAACTCCACCCACGTGTGATTTGCCCAACGAGCAGCCTCACGCAGGTGAAGTTCATAAGAAAATGAAACGTTCCCTTTTGGAACGGGCCATTTATCAACTGGACGGCGTTTCCACTTTGCTTGGAAACAATTGGCGATGGAACGCCACCTGAACTTCCGTTGGCAAACTCTTGCCAAATACTTCGTAAGTAAGATGAGCAAAATCTTCAGCTGAAGGAGCAACAATGAATTGCACCCACATGGTGCGGTCGTTCTCAGGAAGCTCAATTCCTAAGTCGGTGTATAGCGTACGGAGATGTGAAATCTCTTTTTCGTCAGGTTCATCGATGATGCCAGCTTTAACAATGACATCAAGCATTTTTTCTGCAAAACGGCTTTGAACTTTTACTTCAAAAGCTTCTACTTCTTCCTGGTATGCAACATTGTTTTCGTCTTCAATGTCTTTGAATTCTCCAGGACCAACTTCAATTCGTTGCGTAGGGGGAACGGGTTTTTGAGAATCAAATTCTCTTCGACAAGATGCTTCAATCAAACGAAGCATGTCTCCAGGTTGACGTCGGATTTTTACAGTAAAACCACTGCCTGGAAGGGTGACTTCGGGAACATTGTGATTAGCCATGTTTTCAACCTCATTAGCTCATAGCGGCGAGGAGCGTACTCCTCGCCGCTTGAAATTATACCTAGACGATAGTAGGAGCGGCTGAGATAATAATACCTAGGTCAGCAGCACCGACTGTTGATTCTCCAACAATTGATACATAATTAGCTGCAATTGCGGGCTCTGCGGTAAATGGAACCCCAATTGCTTTAATTGTGTCAACCGAAGCTGCGGGCCACCCGCTAATTCGAGATGTGACATCATATCTTGCAAATGTGTTGCCGCCATCGATTGATGTATGCAATTTGCCAGAAGTACCTGTATTTATCGCTATCCAACAAACTTCGCGAGTTGGGAAAACAATAGCATCAACGGAATTTCCTATATTTTCCGCATATGTCACAGCAGCCCAAGAAGCTCCGCCTGTAACAGTCTTAATCAAGTTTTTCTTGGTTGAAACTGTGGCAGTAAGGCCAACAAACCAGTTATTATTGTCAATCACAAAAACTGACTTAGCTGGACCGTCAACATCAACACCAGCACTAGTGAAAGTATTTAATGTTGTGTCTGTAATTGTCGACCACGTTGCGCCACCATTCTTCGTGTAACGAATAACAGTAAACCCAGCAGTTCCGCCGACGGCAACAATAGTGTCATTTGCGCCATGAATCTTGAACAAGCTTGACGCGCCAGTACCTGTATCGATAACGGTTGGCGTTGCAAGAATATCTGTGCTCTTCCAAATTGTTCCAACAGGGCCAGAAGTAAACCCAGCAAACCAAATTGAGCGCGGACTTTTAACCCAGACCGACTGAATAGAACCAGTAACAGTATAAGAGCTCCATGTGCCAGTAATACCGCCTGTAAGCGGGTCGATATTAATGTAATAAATACTAGTATTACCGCCCGACGCAACAATTCCAGTAAACAAGATTGACCCAGCAATTTCAATAAATTTTGGTGTGTCAGTTGCAATAGTGCCAGTAATTTGAGACGTGCTCCAACTTACACCGCCATCAGTGCTATAGACAATTCTTGATGTTGCAAAAGAAGGCGAAGCTCCAGAATTTCCACCAGTAACAGCGTAAATAAACTGAGAGCCATCATTTGCAACACCACACTCGCTACAAGTGATTGATGTACCATAAACAACATCATGCGCAATAGCATTTGTTTCCGTAGTTGCTTCTTCGCCAAAGCTTAGTGAGCCAACTGGATAAATAGCGGCGCCCTTTGCGTCAACATTGGCTGTCAGGCCTTCGTCTGAATCGGCTGCTGTGCGCGCACCAAGGTCAATGCTTGATTCTAAACGGAATCCAGAATAAACCAACACATACGAATCCCAGCCACGATAAAAATCCGATAAATCGGCACAACGGCTGTGAACTTCATATAAATTGAATTCACACTTGGGGGCCATCAACATGCGAGGAATACCGCCCCACTGCTCGTGGAATACCAACGAGACAGTCGGCAAGTCGGGAGCGCCAATTTGCCGAGCTACCAACTTGTAGCGATTCGGTCTGCGAGGGTCTGGGACAAACACGGGGTCAATCGAGCCATTTGCGGGCATGTTTGCCGAATCAACAAAGTGATACGACGTATCAAGCCCGAAAAAGTACATTGGCGTGCCTGGGCCGCCTGGCTGATAGAATGTCCGTGTTTGTCCCTGCTTAATCAATTCATTTGCATCAAGGGGATTAGCCATGTGTTCCTCCTACTAACCAGCTAAAATGCCGATTGTTCGCTGTAATTGTTGTATCGCTCTCCATGCATACACCTGGCCTCTTCTGCTTCCTATTGGATTGGTCATGTCTTGCGGCGAAGAATAAACTTCGTCGGTACCGCCGTTTCGACTTAGGTCCCATTGCCATTCTGCAAGTTCTTTGTTTGCCGTTGTACACGCACATATCGGGCGAGTAACCTCAGCGGCGGCCAGCCGTGCTATAGTAGTTTTCCAAATATTATCAACGCTTCCCGCCTCGTACCTAACAATAACTCGGTCTGGCGTTCTGCATGTATGCCAATCTACTCTTCCAGACCACGTTTGTGAGTCTTCGTCGTAAACCGCATCTCCAAGATATATTATACCAGCTCTCGAATCTCGCACTCCTCCACGAGCAATGGCATAACGCACTGCAGAAGGGTCTCGAGTCTCAAGTTGAGGAAAAGAATAACAACATCGAGAAAAATATGGATACGGTTCTGATTCCCAAATGAATACTGCTTGCGCTGTATCGAGTGTCGTTCCTGTCGGGTCTGTACGTCGCCGAAACACATGTATGGAACGAGCCATAACATGTGTGTTTCCAGCGCCAACAGGATAATCGCTTGGGTCCAACGTTCCCGAATTGAAACCTTGATACTTTAAAGGACGAACAAGATTCCAGGAATCAAATGTCAGTGTCGCCGTCGTCCCGTTAATTGCAATTTTCCGAATTGGAATATCTGGAGATTTGTCTAATGTGCCTAAGTCAAATGGTTGAAATTGCGCAGTAACTTCGGTCGATAAAGTTCCGCTAGGAACAGACGCAGTGCAAGTAGCAGTTTCAAAAATTCCGTCACCGTCAAGGTCTTGATACAGCAACACGGTATCAACAACAGTGCTTTCTGCTAAATAACCAAGAGAATGCACGTGTCCTTCAGGAAGCTGCAGACTTACCCATTTTCCCATCGGGTCAACATTATATCTTCTTGACAATGTATGATTGCCCAAAATAGGATACGCAATGGTTTCCACAACATGTCTACGAGATGGCCAGTATTTTAAATAAGTAAATGCAACTTCTTCAGCTCTCTCAATAGCTCTTCGCAACTCTCGTCGGCCAACACGGTCAGCATTCCCCCACGCTCGTTCATAAGTGAGCGTATTGCATTTGCTGTCTAACGGTATTGACGCATTAGCAAGTTGAAATCCATGCCATGGATTGATGCTCATTATGTCGTACCATTCTGACAGAGTTAATGCTGATAATGGAGTGTTTGTCATATCATATTTAATCCTTTGGCATAGCTAAACGAACAAGGAACGAACTTGTTCCTGCGATTGCAAGCCACCACACAAACCCATGAGTGTAGATGACAGGCATGGAAATCCAAAACGAAAGACAGATAGGGCAGTTAACACCCTCGGTAACCCAACTGTACAAACCAAATCGTTGTAGGATTAATCCTCGAAACACATCAAAAATATGAAATGGACCACTCATCCAAGCAAAATCCGTGGCCAATCGATAAACCGCAAATGTGATGCCAACAAAAATTAGAATGTCCATCCTTGTTTCCTCCGTTTCACGAACATAAATTCGTCATCCATAAATTTCGAGCGACCTTGTTCGTACACTTCATCATCTTTTTGTGCCGAAATCCAAGGATGATTGTGAAACAGTATTGAATACGGTGCTTTCACAAATCTCCCTTTTTCGCGAGCACGAACACAAATTTCTGTGTCTCCAAAATTATGATGATACCAAACAGGCCATCCGCCAAATTCATTCAACATAGTGCGACTAATCAAAAAATGACACGCATGATTAGTGGTATGTCCATCTCCATTAAATCCAACAACTCCGTGATTGTCGGGATAAGTTTCTTGCATTTTTGTAATTGCCGAGCTTAACCATTGCACTGCTGGCAACAAATCATTGGCAAGACAAACATAATAAGTCGCATCATATCTATTGGTGGCTTCCTGTAATGCTTGCCAATATGAAAGTCGGGGTTCTGTTGCAATTAGTCCGTATGTGTTTGTGTTTTTTGCAACCGACTCGACAACATCGGCGTCTTCTTGTCCCGAAGACAAAACAAGTTGCCAATCAACACCATGTTTCATTCTTTCAGTAGCGAGCAAACGTCGAACACAGTCCTCCGTTTGCTCTTTTCTACCTCGACATGGCAAAATTGCCACCACATCCATTGTTCACCTAATTCTTCGGTCGACCACGTTGAACTTTTCGGTCAACAACTTGCGTTGTTTCAGACACAATTTCAGAAGCCGTTTCAGCATTGTCATCAACAACTTCATTAATATCCAAAATTTCTTCCGCCTTCGGTTCGTCCGTCATCCAACTAATAGAAGAATCAATTTCTGTGTCATCGAATGAAACAAGAATTTCACTTGGATTACTTACAGCAGTGGCGGGTTTTGACTCTTCCTCGGGTTGTTGGAATACGGGCTCAATTCTACGAGGCTCTTCACGTCGTGCAACAGCAGTCGGGCCTGACTGAGCTCCGTGTGCAACCTTAAACAATCCTAGGCTTAATAGATACGGAGCCTCTTCACTGGTAACAGGAATGTATCGCACAGCCAGGTTTCTGCCTGCACGTATGCTACGCCCACTCACTGGATGCCGAAAAACCTGCGCGCCTTCTGTTAAACCTGTAAACTCTAAAATCAAATCACTCATCACTATGCCTCCTGTGCAAGCGGACTTGGAGCTGGATTATACGCAATTACTGGCAAAATTCTCTGCCACACTTCCAGCGACAACAACCAATTAACATCCTGTGGGTTAGCTGCAATAAACCGTACAGCGGGATTTCGGCCGCCACGATATGTAATTTGAGTAATTGGGCTACGAAATGACACTGCACCGAAATTGTTTCCAACATATTCCATGCCAACAGTGCCATCATGAGCGGTTAAATCTGTAATGTTTTGAGCGTACACGTTTAATGCTGTTTTAGCAGAAGAAGCGGCGCCACCACATCCACAACCAGCCATATCTATTTCTCCTTTGTGATTGCGGAAAAGGTCCCGAACTTTTTCCATCAACTCTTGTCCGCGATTAATGTCGTCAAAATGATTGACTCCACTAACTTGATTATACACAAATACAGGTCCGCGAACATAATGTCCGCAGTATCCATGCATCGCTAACCGAAGCCAAAATGTCCAATCTTCCCAGCCTGGAGTTTCTTCATGAAATCCGCCAACTTCACGTGCAATTTCAGTTGGAACAAATCCTGTAACAGGATGAATATTGAATTCTCGGTAATATTTCTGGTCATAATCCATAGGGCGACTCATCTGAACCTCACCCGTTGGCACGTTTACCATGTAATGACCACTATATGAATATGCTTGGCCGTGACGAACATGGCCAAAAATATATGCTTCCATTGCACGATATGTAAGATAATCATCAGCATCTAATGGGATGATAAATTGCCCTTGTGCATGTGCAATGCCAAAATTGCGTGCAATTGCAGCACGGTTACCTTCTTTTTGAGGAGACTTGATTATGCGGATTCTTTTGTCTACAAACGGCTTTATCTCTTCATCAGAATCATTGATGACTATAGCTTCCCAATCCTGAAATGTTTGATAAGCAACCGAGGCCATTGCAACAGGCAACAAATGCAAATGCGCTTTGTGCACTGGGGTAATAACCGAAATTAAAGGTGGCATAAATTCCTCTAATAGTACACAGGGAGGCTTGACGCCTCCCTGTGTAAGAAAACCAAAAGTTAAACAGGCGACTGATAAGCGGTTGTGTTGAAGCTGCTTGCGCCGCCCTGCTCGTAGAAGCTGGTGCCAGGCTGCCACTCGCGCTCGTGTTGGTACACTGCGTAACGAACGTCTTCAATGCGTGCGGCCAAGAATGGTGCACGACAGATAAGCCGCTTGCGTGTGCGCATCATAATCTGCTTACAAAATGCTGTGCCGCCCAAGAAGAAAATTGCGTATCGGCCATCGCTCGACACACGATATTCGTCCTGAGGACCGAGCTCACCTAAGATTGACTGCATGCCAAAAGGACCGCTGTAATCAAAGTATTCGAGGTACGTAATCTGACCATCGGTGTCGCTGAAGGTTGAGCTCTTCAGAGGCAACAGATAAGTGTCGGATTGGAAGTTACCACCGCCAACATTCAACTCTTCCATGGTGTTGTCGATGATGACTGGAACCTTTTCAGCGTCAATCAACAAATACAAGCCAGCACGCATATCGTCACGCATCTTTGCCTGTGTGGTGGCGTCGATGAATGCCTGTGAATTGCCGCCCGAAGGAGCAACGTTGTAACAGCGATAGGTGTAATATGCACATGGCCAGATTTCTGTCAACGACAAGAACAACTGTCTGCGCATGACCCATGCATACTGCACATCGCGAACACCAACCATATCAGCCAACAAGCGACGGTCGCGATATGTTTCAACAAATGCGCGAACAACGGTTGCAGGGCTATTTTGGGCAATAGTATTGACAATGTTGCTGTTTACCAACGAATCAGCAGCGGAACATGCAATGCCCGTTAAGACATCTTTGTATCCAGTGTTGATGATTCTCTGGAGGCCGTTGAATTCAAGATAACCACCGCTTGAGCCAGCTGTATTGGTTGGGTTGCCCGTCCAAATCAAACGAGCATAACGACGTTTGAAATCAAATGCCAATTCAACCATTGCTTTTACCAATGCGCTGCGGAAAACCTGCTGAGCATTAACATTAATGGTTGTAACAGCTTCCGTCTGTGCTGGTGTGGCAAAAGGATTGTTCAACAGCTTAAGGTCAATAGGCGAACTTCTGTTCACCAACTCACCAAGATTGTCAAGACGAACTGGTTTCGACTTCATGGTCATTTCGCCAAAAGTCCATGTCTGGTTACAGAGCGAAAGGTCGCCCGCAGTAGGCACATTTTCATCACACGGAGCAGTGGGCTCGCTGCCAGACGAAGCAGACTGACCTGTCATAATTGCAAAGACAGGATTCAAATACATGCTCTTACGGATATGACCAGCGCTTTCGAGAAAATCTTCAATACCGTCGGGACGAATAATCGTCGAAACAATGCCTGGCTCGGTACCAGGAGTATTGAACAATGCGTGCGTGCCTGTTGGAGCAACGCCAATGCCTGTGCCAGATGCTTTGAATCTTTCGCCAAGAATTTGGCCTAGTCTCTGGTCAACAAGATTTTGAATCAACTCTTCGTTCATAACCTTTTTTCCTTTTACTTATTTGAACAACCAGCCATAGGCTGATTCTTCTACGTGGTTTAAGCCCTGTGGAATATCGTCACGGCGCAACTCTTTAACAGTTGTGCCTTGGACTACATTTTGTGTTGAATCAGTAGGTCGAAAACCTCTTGCAGCTTTAGGCTGGTCGCCTTCAAGTTCTTTAAGGCGTGCTTCCAACTGCTCAGCTCGTGCCGCCAATTCAGACATTTCGCCGCTCTTTGTTCGAGAGCCGCCCGTCGACAACTCTTTCAATGAAATCAACTCTTGCTCAGCCTGTTCTGTACGAGCAAGCAATTCCTCGTTCATTGAACGAAGTGCATCAATTTCATCCTGAGTAGCTTCCGCATGTTCAACAAGCTTCTCAAGCGCCTCGGTAGTTTCAGAAATTTCTTTCTGTCTCTGGTAACCGCGGCCCTTAAGCTCTTCATCAACTCTTGACATCTTTTGATTGATTTCGTCGAGCTTTTCAATAAGCCGTTCAGCGACTGCGTCAGCAAGAGCTGTCATTTCTTCAGCTGTCAACAACATGTCCGTCGCAGCTGCACCCGCATCTGCACCGCCCATGTCCATGCCCATTCCCATGTCCATTCCCATGTCTTCTGCTTTCATCTCATACGGATTCATGCCAGGCATCATCCCAGCACCCTTCATCTCGTACGGATTCATACCAGGCATCATGCCAGCAGCTTTCATTTCATACGGATTCATGCCAGGCATCATGCCAGCAGCTTTCATTTCATACGGATTCATGCCAGGCATCATCCCAGCGGCTTTCATCTCATATGGATTCATGCCAGCACCTTTCATCTCGTACGGATTGTACTGAGAATAACCCATAGCCTTCATCTGGTACGGATTCATCATCGGAGCTCCCATAGCTGCTTTTTCAGCCTGTTCAGCTTCTTGACGTTGACGAATTTCAATCATGTCAGGACTTGTATCATGACCATAATCAAGATAATCGCCAGTCTTGTGTGAATGACCAAAACCGTCAGGGCCAGAGCCCTTCATGTAATGCTTCAGCGTTGAGCCTTCTCCTTGCTGCATGTCGAACAGCTGCTGCTGCATACTTAGCAACCGATGTTCAAGAGCAGCAATTTGTCTGTCTTGTTCTGACACTTTTTCCTCCTTGAATGAAATACCTGCATCTTGTGCAGCCTTGTCTGTTTTTGCAACTTTTGTAAGCATGTTAGTCAACTCAGGGGAGTCTCCTAACAGCTCTTTCAGTGCTGCAAGTTTCTCTTTAGTCAGCATTTTTTGCCCCCCTTGGACATTGAAAGAAGTAAACGGATTAGCAGCCTTGTTTGGCGGCGTAATACTTCGTTCGAAAATTGATATATCTTTAAAAACACCTTCGCTATCTGGTTGATTAGCTGGGTGATTAAAGCCAATTGACATTTGCCAGTTACCACCTTTTTCTTGAAGAGCTTGGGCTATAGACGGATTAGTAATTAGGCCACTCTCCACAAGAAAACGACCGTTATCTGTAACAGATTGGAAATCAGTTGTACCAATGTCCAATCCAGGAACATGCCAAAAGCGAAGCGGGCCTCGTTCTTGAGTAGCGTCACCATAAGCAACTGCTTTTTTCAAAGCTTCTGCACTAACAATTTCGCCATCTCTATCACGATACGCGGTAGAAGTAACGGCGACCCAACGTGGAGCGCCCGATTTGTCTTTATATACTTGTATCATTTTTCACTCACAGAATTTTTATCGATTGTTTTACCAACTTGTGATGCAATTTTAGCATCTGGAGTATCTGATTCGTACAACGGATAATCGGCGAATATTTTTCCTACTTCTGGATTTGTAATAGTCATATTGTCTTGAAAAGATTGAACAATTGCGCGAAATGCATTCTGTGCAACAATATCATTAGATAAAGAGTCGGAAAGTTTAGTTAATTCTTTACTTAATTTTTTAAAACCATCAATAACTTCTTGTTTCAACTTTTCGTCGCCCATTGACATAGCTGTTCTGAATTTGTCAGCCCATTGGCGTAACATTGTTGTGCCTGTTGTAACAGATTTCATCAAACCTACAATGTTTTTCACACCAAGTGTTCGTCCTTGATTTGCCGCAGCTCTTGATGCTTCAAAAGGCGAACTGATACCAACTCCACGCAAAAAACTGCCTGCAGAGGTTTTTGAGCTTCTTGAATTTCTTACGCTTGAATTTCTTACGCTTGAACTGCCACCTGGTCTAGACTTAGAAGGTTTTCTTTTTTTCTTGCTCACATTGCCTTTATTCCAGGCATGGTCTTCTTGATTATGTTTTCCTGGAAAGTGTTTCAGTCGTTCGTATATTTCAGAAAGCTCTTTCAACACATTCAATTCTTCATCTATCTGTTCATTATTTTTTTGGGGCAAATCTTTTGCAAAACCGTTCAATTTTTCGTTAAACATAATCTACCTCAGTGATATTTTTTAAATTCAAAAGATGTTCTTTAGAATTTTGCAAAGTTTCATTTCTAGCAATTATTTTAACTGATTTTTCAGACTCTAATTGTGTTTTGATACCATTTAACTGAGTTTTTATTTCATCTATTCTTTGCAGTGTATTCTTTTTGATTACATCATTTTGTTCCATGGAAAATCTTTTTGCATTTTCTGCTTGAATAATAATATCTTGTACATTGCTAGGTAAATCGGACCAGCTTTCAACTGTTCCTGAAAAAATAGAATCAAGAATTTCGTTGTAATAATTATGAGGCACATATCCAATCACATCACCAATTCTGCGTGACAGATAGGGATTACATCTTTTTACAGGAATAAAGTTCATCAACTTAACATCGCTTTCAATTGATAAGACAACATTTCTTTGTTTTCAATGTCTGTGCTATTGTAAGCAACTACAAATTCAAGAATTTCATTTTTTTCGGATTGATTTAAATCTTGTCTGGAAATAATTTGTTCAATTAAATTGTTATCAAATGCAAATAAATCATTTGCGTACGAAGAAGCTCGCAAAATTTTACGTCCAAATGATTTTTCAACTTGCGGCAACGTTTCATTTTCCGAATTTAACAACTTTTTTTCTTGTTCTCGTTGTCGTTTTTCTTGTTCTCGTTGTCGTTTTTCTTGTTCTTTTTTCTTTTTATCTGCAGCTTCTTTTTTCTCGCGTTCTTTTGCGAGCTCGGCTTCAACTTCAATCATAACTTGTGCATACATGGAATTCTTTGTGGTTGCGTTTGTCTTCTGCACACGCAAAGCCCCGCGATTCAAAATAACAACTGTTCCATCTGGAATGTTTGTAATTGCATCATATCCTTGAGCAATTGCTACTAACGATGGGGTGTTGAGAAATATATTCAAATACGGTTGAAATCCTATATTGTTCTTCATGTCTCCAGTGATTTGCGTGTTATTCAGAATCAACTGTCTGAGAAATTCTTGATAACTTATTGTTCTTGCATCTGCTTTAAGTGTCATTCGAAGAACAACACCTTTTTTCTTATCTGTTTTTGAATATTCAAGAGCCTGGTTGTATGCATACATGATTGCGGCCTCATCGTTGTCCTTAGCCTTAGGGTCTCGCACTGCTTGTACCGCATAGATAGCTGGGCCAAGGATGCCATTAACCAGGTAATCCAAACCTGTCTTGAAATTTTTCGCTCGAGTGGAAGAATCTATTTCGGGATGGTATTTTTTCTTTGGCAAGTCTCGCAAACCAACAAACAGCAACAGCTCATTGTTATCTAAAACTTTTCTGTCAATTTCTTCGCGAGAAACAAGTTGAGGCAATGTATCAAATTTCTGAGACTCAATTATGCTT